>Ga0123356_10002013_pt1 | contig 21952 bp, 21 predicted proteins | sample TergutEmb28metaG_2_FD_92546 | JGI IMG/M metagenome (GOLD analysis project Ga0123356, IMG submission 92546) | Embiratermes neotenicus P3 segment gut microbial communities from Petit-Saut dam, French Guiana - Emb289 P3 | ecosystem: Host-associated > Arthropoda: Insects > Digestive system > Gut ... | reverse complement strand
TGCCACCCTGTATTGCAACCCGTTAAGGAAATAAATTTTCATTAGGGATAAATAAGTTTTCATATCTCAAATTCCGAATAAAGCCCGGCGACCATTTCTTCGGCTGTGATCCCGTTAACTGAAATATCACGGATAGTTGTGTTTTTCGAGATTTTTGCAATTACATCCGATGTCGGGTAAATAGTTGAATCATAACTGATGGTAATACGCCCATCGCGCTCGTCCACAACTGTCCATCCGCGGTCGATCGGTGGTGACATGCCATAATAATCGACCGTAAGTGTTTTTTGAGTGGATATCCGGGTTTTCAGTTCATCCATATTGCTGTCCAGCAGGATTTTGCCATTCCCGATCAATATGATCCGCTCTGTCAATGCTTCAATATCCAGCATGTCGTGTGTTGTGAGTATTACAGTAGTCCTTTTTTCTGCGTTTAACTTCTTTATAAACTGCCTGACAGAGATTTTTGAGACTGCATCTAACCCGATCGTCGGTTCGTCTAAAAATAGGATCTTAGGGCTGTGTATCAATGAAGCAGCTATCTCACAGCGCATACGCTGACCAAGGCTGAGAGTGCGGGTAGGCGTTTTGATGATCTCACCCAAATCAAGTAATTCGACCAGTTCGTCGAGGTTGTACTTGTATTCCACCGGATCGACTTTGTATATATCCCGGATAAGATCGAAGCTGTCGATAACAGGCACATCCCACCAAAGCTGACTACGCTGTCCAAACACAACTCCAATATCCCGAACGTGCTGTAGCCTTTGTTTCCACGGTACTAGTCCGTTTATCTCACAAAATCCGTTATCCGGCGTTAAAATACCGCACAAAATTTTGATAGTTGTACTTTTGCCCGCACCGTTCGGTCCGATGTATCCTACCATTTCGCCTTCGCTGATAGTGAAGCTGACATCCTGCAGAGCATGGATAGTCTCATGCTGACGCGAAAACAAAGCCTTGACAGCATTGCCAAGACCTGATTGTCGTTTCATCACACGGAAAGTCTTATTGATGTTACGTAAAACGATCATAGAACCCTTTCATGATTCACTCAAGCCGGTCTATCACTTTCTTGATCAGTGATGTGGCTTTATCATACTCACCGGTTATTTTACATTCAATAATTTCCCCTATTATATCACCGATGTCATTTTGTTGTCTGTAGTTTTCCAGAGTTTTCACTATACCGTTGATCACAGGTGTGTCATAATTATCAAATGCTGTTTCCAATAATGCAAGTTCGGATTTAAGATCAATTATATTGGCTGGTATATCGTCAGGTTTTTCATCAGAAGCGCCGGAAGATAAATACTCCTTTATATTATCCAGCAGCTTTTTCAGTTCGGTTAAAAAATAATCAACATTGTTTTGGATGAACTCAAAATCTTTACGCAGCCCCGCGCTTTCCAACTCTTTTGCTGCATCTGATATGGCTGCAGCACCGATTCCGGCGGATGCGCTTTTTAAAGCGTGGACATATATGGTGAACAAATCGAGACTGTCCTTACTCAAACAAGCCTGTATCATTTCAAGTTTAGTAAACCCGTCTCGGCAGTATACAGAAAGAATATTATTATAGTCTTCGACATTACCTCTTGTCATCAATAGACCTTTTTTACTATCGATTCCATCGATCACTATGTTTTTACCGGGTGACACGATTTCGATCGGATCTGTAATCATTTTCGTGTTCTGCGGGATCCATTTTACCAAAATAGTATTAAGCTCTAAAGAATCGATAGGTTTGGAAATGTAATCATTAAACCCTTTTTCCGCAAGCATTTCTTTTGTCCCTGATATTGCGTTTGCAGTAAATGCAATAATGGGGACCTGCGAATAATATGGATCCTCTTTGGTTCTTGCTCTTATTCTTGCAACTGTTTCGATACCATCCATTTCAGGCATCATCAAATCCATAAATATCAAATCATACCGGGCAGCTTCCAAAGCTTTTAATGCTTCACTTCCACCGGTACATACATCGACCTGCATGTTGTAAGGTTTCATCATGCCTTTAGCTATCGTCAGATTAGTTGCGATATCATCAACTATCAATATCCTGGTATCCGGTGCGTTGAACCCGAAACTCGCTATACTGGTAACGGTTTGCGTATAGTTGTCTGAAACGCCGTTCAGGATATTTGCTAAAGGGATCGAGAATATCGGAGTTGTGAGAACACTGATGTTTTTGACAGGTACAGCTTCTCCAAACTCTGCTATCAAAACGATCATAGCATCGGTTACCAAGCTTCCGTATTTGACTTTTATACTATTGTAAAGAGCAGCGGCTAAGAAGATAAATGAGTATTTATTACTTTCCAACTCCTTAATGAACTCATCCGCAGTGGAAGCAAATTTGAATTTTACACCAAATTCGGTCATTGCACGTTCGATAGAGTCTACGCAAACACCTCTCCGCTCAAATATAAGGATATTGTGTCTTTCCGGATTAATGACTTGTACCAGCTTCATATCACTGGCTATGCCTTGAGGCAGTGTAACAGTAAAAGTTGATCCGCGGCCATATTCTGATTCAACTGTGATACTTCCATTCATGGCATCGACAAGGCTTTTTGTTATAGCAAGACCTAATCCGGTTCCTTCGATCGCATTGTTTTTATCTAAATCGAACTGGGAAAATTCATCAAACAATGAATCCAGATTTTCTTTGGTGATCCCCCTGCCGCTGTCTTCTATGGAAAAATTCAATTTGACATGGTTTTCATCTGTGATCTCACCTGTCAGCAGAAACGAAACATATCCATCATCTGTGTATTTGACCGCATTATTCAGTAAATTGAGTATGATCTGGCGGATCCTGACAGCATCTCCGTACAGGATCCCGGGTAATCCTGAATCCACCTGCACAACAAAGCGAAGATGTGAGTCTATCAAACGCATCTTTATAATGCTTATAGTATCATTGATCAAAGACGAAAGGGAGTATTCTCTGGGGACTATCTCCATCTTTCCGCTTTCGATTTTAGAAAAATCCAATACATCATTTACTATAGATAAAAGATTAGTTCCCGCTTGTTTGATCGTGAGGTTGTGCTCACGTGCCGCGTCTGACATATCTTCACGAAGTGCAAGCTCAACCATTCCTAAAATAGCGTTCATTGGCGTACGTATTTCGTGGCTCATTGTTGCCATAAAGCTTTTCAGGCGGTTTTTTTCATCCATGCTTTCCTGTGCTCTTTGCTTAAGCTGCATTATCATATCGTTGAAAGCAACAGAGAAATCCCCCATGAAATCAACCCGCTGATCATAATTGCCTTTTGCTACCATTTGCGCTTGCCACGTTAGATGCTTAAGTGATGAGTGCAGATTTTTTAATGGTGCAGATATTTCATTGGACGGGGGTGGCAGAGTACAATTCAAATTACCTTCTGAAAGCTCTTTAGCTAAAGACTTCGTTTCTGCGATCGTAAAATTCAAATACTCCAACCCGCTGGCTACATCAGAGAAAACCTCCGGTAAACTTTCTTTATCCAGCACAGCATTTGCCGGATTATACACCATATCACGCAGATAGGCGAAAAGCATATCTGCGACCTGTTTAAGTAATTCATTATTATCCGGCGGTGTTGCCATATAAATGAACATTCCTCTCCTGGTTCTTAAGGTACAAAACTTTTAGCTTTTCTCAATCCGTTGTTGTACAGTTGAACCGGCATGTTCTGTCACCATCTGCCCAGCAGTCGATCTCTTGCACCATGTAATCTTTATTAGTATACTCTGCAAGTATACCGGCAATAAAACCCTCATCATAGCTGCACACAGTCTCATTTGTTATGGGTATCCCGCTGCAGTCCAGGTCTTCACTAACGGTTAATGTTATTTCATCCGCGTTGGCACTCACAAACTCAACTCTTAATATACCAACCTTTAAACTTTGCAATGTTTGCTGTAAGTCTGCCATAAAACCGTCAAAATCATTATTGGTTTTCAGCTCGTTTCTGGTAAATTCTACACCGGCAAGACGGCCGGCATCACGCATCAAATCATCTGCTTTTTCTCTTCCGTATTCTTTTACAAGGATATCACGCATGGTAAACTGCATAAGTCTGTACATGATAACGGGTACCTCTTCACCTAAACTGCCGCGCCCCGTTTTGATATCTCCGAGCAAATCCCAGGAAAATACGTCATGGTTTCTTCCTCTTGTAAAAACATTATCCATATCTGCATCCCTTTCTAAATTATTGTTAGTTTATTCTGTGATGATATTTTGTTAAACTCATCAGCAACGCTTAAGAACAACTCCACTATCGACGGGTCAAAATGTGTGCCGCTGTCAGCTTTGATGATATTAACCGCTTCCTCATGTGACATTGCTTTTTTATATGGTCTGTCGGAAATCAAAGCATCGTAAACATCTGCGATAGCCATCAGGCGCCCCTGAAGAGGTATCGATTCACCTTTTAAGGCATTATGATATCCGCTGCCATCCCATTTTTCGTGATGAGTTGCGGCTAATATTTTTGCCTGTTCTAAAAAGTCTTGTTGAGATGTTTTTGCTTCGATTCCTTCAATGATCCTTTGTCCGATTTTAGTGTGCTCCTTGATTTTAGCGAACTCCTCATGAGTCAGCTTCCCGGGCTTGCGGAGAATGTGATCATCTATAGCGATCTTGCCTATATCATGTAATTGAGCAGATTGCAGCAAGAGCTCCATATCCCATGTAGATACCTGTTCTTTGTGAGTGTCACTTTTACAAAGAGCATTAAGCAGTACACGCAAGTAATTTTGAGTCCTTTCTATGTGTCCGCCTGTGACTGCATCACGGTTTTCTACAAGATCGGACAAAGTGCTGAGAATTGCACTTTGAAGTTCAACGACGGTTTTTGTTTTATCATCCACCATTGCCTGCAGATTTTCATTAAACTTTTCCAGTACCTGTTTTTGTGCGAGCAGCTCATTTTTCTGTGATGTAAGCACATTTTTTTGAGATTCCACCAGCAGGTGAAGCTCAATGCGCTTGAGCAGTAAGGGCGGAGAAAAAGGTTTTGTAATATAGTCCCTTGCCCCTAAAGACAAACCCTCAAGCTCGCTGTCGATGTCTACTCTGGCAGTCAGGAAAATGATAGGGATATTTGCATTCTCTTTTTTCTCTTTGACTTTTGCAATGGTTTCAAACCCGTCCATTTCCGGCATTTCAATGTCCAGCAGTATCAGGTCCGGAGTTTTCTTTTCCAGAGCCTTTAGCAGCATGAATCCGGAGCTTAATGTCATAACATCATAATATGGATCTAATGTGTTCGCACCTAATGTCAGGTTTGTGACATTATCGTCCACCATTATGATGAGTTGCTTGCTCATAGATGTATCCCCTTCTGATATCAGACGAAGTATTAATAAAGATAAAATTGCGCCATATAACTATACCATATTCCGATTGAACTTCAATGAAAAATTTCATTCTTTGTGTAAAGTGAAAAAAATCCGGCTGATCAGAACGGTTGCAGTTGGTCGCAGACTGATATATACTTAGTATTGTGAATGATAGAATGAATGGCAGCATACAAGGAAGGTATAGTTTTCTTTTGAGAAGATTTAATGCTCATAAACTGCTTAGGATGATGGTCATACTGGACATACTGCTGGCGGTATCGCTTATTGCGCTGACCGTTTATCTCTTTGTGGTCCACTACATCGATGCGGCAGAGTTATATATCCTGCCGATCATCTCGTTGATTTCATTGTCCGGTGCAATACCGCCGATACTTATGCTGCGCCCGATGTCAAAATATAATATAAGGCTCAAACAGACAGAGGATTCACTTGATGACCTTAATAAACTAAACAACACATTACGTGCACAGCGGCATGATTTCATGAATCATATGCAGGTGGTGCACAGCCTTATCGAGCTGGAGGAGTATTCGGAAGCGAATGACTACATCAACAAGGTTTATACTGACATAGAGAAGGTAAGTAATATTCTGAAAACAGGAATTCCCGCTGTTAATGCAATACTTGAAAGTAAACGCCAAACCTGCGAAGGTAAAGGCATTGAAGTCACGGTGGATATAAACTCGACTCTTTCGAAAATATCTGTTCCCGATTGGGAATTGTGCCGTTTGTTCGGCAACATCATCGATAATTCAATAAATGCTCTTTCCGGCGTACAAACAACACGCAGATTAAGCATAGAAATATTCGAAGACATACACAGCTATAGATTTAAAATATCAAACAATGGTCCGATGATACCCCCCGAATTATGGACCCGCATCTTCGAAGCAGGCTACACAGAAGGCCCCCACGAAGGCGAAGGCATGGGCTTGGCGATTTGCACCGAAATAGTAAGTATGTATAAAGGAAAACTATGGGTTGTTTCTGACGAGTATGAAACTGTTTTTGAAGGTTTTATACCGATCGTGTGACAGGGTGAGACAGGGGACGCAGCCCTGTCACACCTAAAACGACATTTCAGCATCAAAAATGTATAATTCAGCATTTATGTGTTGCACTCATAAAAGTGCAATACTATACTGGGATCAGAAAATATAACGAAAGGAGGATGTGTCATATGGAATTTATTGGATTGTGGGCGAATGTTTCGGTTTTTTCTATTATTTTGTTCGTTCTCGGAGTTGGTTTTATCATCGTTGAAATGCTTGAGCCCGGGTTTGGTATCTTTGGTGCGTTCGGAGTAATAGCTCTCATAGCATGCATTTTTGTGACAGCTGAGACTGTCGCGCAGGGATTAGCGCTTACAGCGATCTTTTTTGTGCTGCTCCTTATTTTACTGGCGATATTCCTGATCATGGTTTCGAAAGGCAGATTGCCCGGAAAGCTTGTATTAAAAGAATCGGAAACCTTGGATCAAGGCTTTTCCGGAACAGAGGATATGGCATACCTTATGGGGAAAACAGGAGTGGTGGTAACAACATGCCGTCCTGTCGGAAATGTAGACTTCGACGGGGTCAAGCTTGAGGTCGTTACTCAGGGTGAGTTTTTGGAAAAAGGCGCAAACGTCGAAGTCGTAGAAATCGAAGGCAATAGAGTAGTTGTTAAACTTAGCAAACAAACAGAAAATAAGGGGGTATAATAAATGAATCTTTATATCATTATGGTCATCGCAATAGGAATAGTTCTTTTCCTTTGGTTATTTTTTACCTTTATTCCCATCGGTCTGTGGATAAGCGCAGTCGCAGCAAACGTCAGGATCCGCATTGTAACACTTATCGGTATGAAGCTGCGCAGAGTCACACCGGTCAGGATCGTGATTCCTCAAATCAAAGCAGTAAAAGCCGGTCTGGATCTTTCGATCAACAAGCTCGAAGCACATTTCCTGGCAGGCGGTAACGTTGACCGTGTCGTAAATGCACTTATCGCAGCTCAAAGAGCAAACATCAACCTTGAGTTCGAACGCGCAGCAGCGATAGACCTTGCCGGGCGCGATGTATTGGAAGCTGTCCAAATGAGCGTTAACCCGAAGGTTATTGAAACACCGGCTATTTCCGGAATCGCGAAAAACGGAATCGAGCTTATTGCAAGAGCAAAAGTCACCGTAAGAGCAAACATCGACAGACTCATCGGCGGAGCAGGCGAATTGACAGTTATAGCTCGTGTCGGTGAAGGCATAGTTTCAACGATAGGAAGCGCGATATCTCACGAGGAAGTTCTTGAACACCCGGATAAAATCTCAAAAATCGTTCTTGATAAGGGGCTTGAAGCGGGAACTGCTTTTGAAATCCTTTCGATCGATATAGCAGATATCGATGTCGGCAGAAACATTGGCGCACAACTCAAAACAGACCAGGCTGAAGCTGATAAACGTATAGCTCAGGCAAAAGCAGAAGAACGTCGTGCAATGGCAGTCGCTGTAGAACAGGAAATGCGGGCTCAGGTACAGGAAATGAGAGCCAAAGTTGTTGAAGCGGAAGCAGAAGTACCAAAAGCAATGGCAACAGCACTCCGCGAAGGTAACCTCGGTGTCATGGATTACTATAACATGATGAACGTAGTTTCAGATACGCAAATGCGCCACTCCATTGCCGGTAATGACGAGCACAAGCGCGGCGACGTAGATGTATAGGCGGTAGGATAATGACTATGTCTGGGAATTCAAAAGTAAAAGAGAAGCGTCGGGATAAAAAGACAAAACAAGTCGCTCCAAATGTTACTCCGAATATCGCCCCGAATATCACTACTGATGTTGCATTAAAAGCCGGTACAAAAACGGTTTCACCTTCCGCCGCAAATAGTCACATATTAAACGTACACGGGATCAGTTTAAGTCCTGAAGAAGCGAGAAAGGCAATAATCCTTGCGGAGATCATAGGTCCCCCGGCGGCGAAAAGAAAGAGAAGAAGATGATCCTGAGAGTACTGATTATTGATGATGATGCTGGTATGCGATCTGTGCTGCGGAAAATAATAAACAGTATGGATGAAGTAGAGTGTATAGGTGAAGCGGCGGATGGTGTCCAAGGCGTCCGCCTTTGCCTTGAGCTCAAGCCTGATATTGTTTTTATTGATGTCGAAATGCCTGTAATGACAGGTACGGAAGCAGCTGCTAAGATAATCGAAGAATTACCGGACACAAGGCTGGTGTTCTGCACAGCACACAGTAAATATATGCCTGATGCTTTTGAGCTGTATGCAACGGATTATTTGATAAAACCATTTAAAACCGACCGCGTACGCCAGACGATAAAGCGTATCTACAGAGGTAATGTAAAAAAAAGGATCTCACCGGCAAAAACAATAATGCTCAAAAATCGTGAAGGCATGACGTTTTTGCCGGTAAACGATATTTTGCTGGTCTACAGGGAAAACAGAGTAACACATATAGTAACAACAGAAGCTACGTTCACAACTTCGGAAAATCTCGGCGATATATGGAAAAGTCTTGAAGGCGGAGAATTCTTCAGATGCCACAGGGCATTCATAATAAAAATCTCTGCGATCGCAAAAATCCAGCCGTACGGCAGGTGGACATACAATGTTACTCTCAGAGGAACACAAATAACCGCACTTATCACAAACGAAAAACTGGAAGAACTCCAGGAACTGCTGCGGATTTAACGGGATGAGGGGACCGTTCACAGATACGGGATACTTACAAATCAGTGAGGAATTGGGACAAAATGTCACCATTCCTCGAGATCAATCAAAAGCATTTAAATAACTCGCCGTATCTATGTTAAATTGCAGACATACGGCGAGTTATAAGAATTCTCGTATTGTATGCGATGTGGCGAAAATGCACTGGTATTACTATACAATATCGATGCAATCGCTTTTTCGGCAAGTATTCAAAACATTATAACTCGCCGTATCTATAATTAATTATAGACTTACGGCGAGTTATATGATAAGATTCGATTGTCGATTACAATCAAAATAAGCAGGTGAAGCAATGAAATATAGTGCCTCAGTAATTGGTAGAATTAAAGAACAAGAGATTCTACGCGGATATATGGAGTCAGATAAATCTGAATTTATTGCTTTAACCGGCAGGCGTCGTGTCGGAAAAACATACTTGATCAGAGAAGTGCTTGCTTCTGATTTTGTTTTCTATTCAACAGGCATTCTTGAAGGGTCAGGAGCAGAACAGATCAATAACTTTAACAGCGAGATAGTTAATCATGGTGGACACGATCTTGAAACGGCAAATAATTGGAACGAAGCATTTAAAAATCTAAACACATTGATAGAAAAGTCAAATAAAAAAGGTAAAAAAGTCATTTTTCTCGATGAAGTGCCATGGATGTGTGCTCCGAGATCCGGCTTTTTATCTGCATTGGACTATTTTTGGAATAGGTTCGCTTCAATGCGGAAAGATGTTTTTCTCATAATCTGCGGGTCGGCAGCATCGTGGATAATTGAGAATGTAGCAAATAATAAAGGTGGTTTGCATAACAGGTTGACGGGAAATATTTACCTGCAGCCATTTAACCTTTACGAATGCGAAGCATATTTTCATGCGAAGGGGATAAATATCCCAAGATATCAGGTCGCAGAAGCATTCATGATTTTTGGTGGAGTACCTTTCTACATGGATTTTTTCAATCCAAAGTACAGTCTTGCTCAAAACGTGGATGAAATATATTTTAGAACGAATGCTCCGCTTAGTAATGAATATGAGAACTTATTTAAGTCGCTTTTTAAAAATTCTTATAATCACATTTCTGTGATAGAAGCAATTGCTGCAAAGAATTATGGAAAAACTCGCAGTGAAATAAGCAAGTCTTCAGGAATATCAGAAGGTGGGGGACTTAGTAAAATTTTAAATGAACTCATTGCAAGTGGGTTTGTCAGAGAGTATCTTGCCTTCGGCAAAAAAAGGAAGGATCGGTTATATCAGCTTATTGATCCGTTCACATTATTTTGTCTTCGGTTCGGACAAAAACGCGAGGTTTATAGTAATGATTATTGGTTGCGGTTTTATACAACACCGTCACATTCCACATGGTCGGGTTATGCATTTGAAGTACTTTGCCTTTTGCATACTTCGCAAATAAGAAAAGCACTTGGTATCTCAGGCGTTTTAACTGAGATTTACTCGTGGAGGAGCAAATCTCATGATCCCGGAGCACAAATCGATCTGGTCATTGAACGCGGTGATCAAGTCATCAATCTTTGCGAAATGAAGTACTCTTCATCAGTGTATATTATCGATAAAGCAACAGATGCGAATCTTCGAAACAAAAGAGCAGCATTTATACATGAAACACACACACGCAAATCAGCGCAAACAACAATGATAACAACATATGGACTCCAAAAGAATGCATATCAGGCAGGTATACCGTTTGTAGTTATATTAGATGACATGTTTGTTGAATAATTGTAATATAACCTTGGGTATCGTAATAATCTGGATAAGCAAATCGGAGTAAACATGAGGTGCAACCTATGGATTGCAGAGGGTCTGCTAAGGTTATAATCATTATACTGGTGACTATCTTTTTAGTTGTAACAGCAGTTGGTTTTGCAACTGTTTATTACTTTTCAAATGAGATGGCTGTCTATCAGCGGGCTTCTGCTGAGGCAAGTGCATTTTTCCGGTCGCACGTACCGCAGCCATTTATAAACAGAGCTGTTGACGCCGAGCCGTATCATTATGATTATCTTCATGATGATGCGCTTTTCTTCTATGAAACGCCTGAGGGCTTTACAATGATAAGTCACTCAAATGCCTGGGATCAGAACATGCTGGAGCTTTTATACCATGAGCTTTTACGTAATGAACATGGTGATGAAATAAATTTACTGTATGAAGTTGTTGTATACCCGGACGCAGAAGAAGAGGGAAGCGTACTGGCTTCGTATTCCAGAGGCACCACATCAGTAAGCTTCTTCATTCAATTTCCCGCATTACCTTATGATTTTACAGTCGTATTTCCACGAGATATGGGAAGAATAAACCTGTATAACGGGAATACAAACAATACCATTGACAGTATTGCAGGAAGCCTCAGTCATGAATATGGTCATCTGTACACTTTTTACTATATGCTCTACACAGAACCTGATGAGTATGATTCGGATGAATATGATTCACTTGCCGGAACGGAATATGCACGGTTAAGAGAGGCATCACGATTTGACTTGATAACTAATGCAACTCCGGGCAGTACATATATGGAGGAGCGATATCGTTACCTTTTTGAAATCGCTGCCGAAGATTATGTACAGCTGATGGGCTCTCCGCGGACTCGTCAGGTCGTTGATTTTATAGATATACAGCAGTTCTTGAACGGCGCACAGCACCCTCCACGTACAAATGATGCGCGCAATGCGTTTCCGCAGGAGAATATGATGATACCTCTGGCTAATGATGTTCCGAGATTAGCGGAATACTTCTACAGCTTTATAGATGTTGAGCCACGAGTACCGGTCGAAGAGAAAAAGGATGTAACTCTGCGGATCGATCAGGAATCAACACAACTTAATTTAACAAATGGACCTCGTACCTTCATTTATTACACAATAACATGGAATGCACCGTACGATAATGCGATATATACGCTTGTTTATTACGAACCGGACAATTACACCGGTTGGGGAGTGCCGGTAAAAACTGTCCGACCCGGTCAAGATGCTTCGGCTATAGTGGGAGAATATGTTGTTATTCAAGGGATGGATGTTTTACATGTACCCGACAGCGCTATGAATGGAACTAAAGTGTTTTTTGTAGTAGCACTTTTACCGGACGGAACATTTTATATATCGGAAAAATTTGAGTATAACTTTGACTAAAAACAATTAAGGTATTATCTGTTTTAGTGGAGAAATCAATGAGATCGTTTATAAAGAATAAAAGAACACATATTATTATACCGGTGATTTTAATGGTGATATTACTTTCAGGCTGCACGAAAATAAATATCAGCACCGGAATCGATGCTGACTTTACAGCGTATCTTTCTTATAGAATAGAGCTTGATGTAACTGATGTTGATTTGCGCTATCAAAATACGCTTAAAAGAGCTCTAAATGAAATTGGCTGGTATTATCAGGAAGAACTGAATTTTTCAGTTGAGCTGAATATTGAAACAAATCCTTATTATGTAACTATGACACGGCGCTTACAAAACAACAGTTTTGAACAAGCATATCAGTCGCTTCGGTTTTTGCTGACAAATGAAGATATGACTCCGTTTTTGATGGTAGACATGGCATCACAGACCACTGAAAGACAAAATATGTATATACTCAATGCATCAACGGATATACCGCACATAATGAGTCTGACAAATGCTGAAGAGTTATCTCCGGCACTACAGGAGCAATTAACTAAAGCAATCGAAACAGGCGAAGGATCGATCACATTGACCCTACCGGTCAGTGAGCTGGTAAGTTCAACACACCAAACAAATGTTCAAGACAATCAGGCTATCATGGTTGTACCCTTAAGTTATACCGAACAAACAAGTCTAGGGCTAACCGGAACGGTCAACATGTTGAGAGAGGGCTCGTTTGGAGGCACTCTTAACGAAATCATCCATGAACAATACAGGATCAGGAGCATTGTGATCATTGCTTCCTGCGCATTACTGGGAGTCTTGTTTATAGTCATTATAATAGTTGTTCTTAGTAAAAAAGCGAAAAAAGATTCTATTAGCTAAAGTCTTGGAACCAAGAATTGAGTGTCGATTATAAGGTGTGTTATAAGGTATTGACAAGCAATTATTCGTGTGATAGCATTGTTGACAAATCAACTATCTAAACTGAGCAGGCGATAAACCTTAACTTATAAGCAGCGGGTTTGTGGTGCCGGGTCGCTGATTGCGACAGCAGATGGATCGTAAGCATCTGTGGGACAGTAACATGTTCCGCAGATGCTTTTTGTTTACAGAGCATAATTGATCACCGAAAGGGAAATTATGGAGGGAAAACAATGACTGAAATCGAGCTCGAGACTAAAGGACTGACCACCGCCGAAGCGCAGGAGCTTCAAACGCGATTCGGAAAAAACGAACTATCTTCAGAAAAAAAACAAAGCTTCGCAAAAAAAATCCTGCACATAATCACCGCGCCTATGTTTATGCTTCTTATAATAGCAGCGACGATCTACTTCATTCTTGGAGAACCGGTCGATGGTTTGGTAATGCTGGCTTTTGTGGTCGGGATCATTAGCATCGAAGTTCTTCAGGAGTGGAAAACAGACAAAACACTCAATGCTCTCAAAGACCTGTCTGCACCGCATATCACGGTAGTACGCGACAGTACAGAAGTCAAAATCGCCAGTGCCGACCTGGTTCCCGGCGATATCATGATGGTACATGAGGGGGTAAAGATCCCCGCAGACGGGTATGTTATAAAATGCAATGATCTGTGCGTGGATGAATCGTCACTTACCGGAGAAGCTGAAGGCGTTTGGAAGGTTCCGACTGACGGCACAAAAAAGTCTTCAGACTACTGGAGAAATGACTATTGCTATGCCGGAACACTTGTTACACAAGGCTCTGCAGTAATTAAGACAGATAAAATCGGTGGTGAAACCGAGTATGGCAAAATCGGAGCTCATGTTGCCGATGCACCGATGGAAAGAACATCACTTCAAAAACAGATAGGCAAAATCGTTAAGTTTTGTGCTTGTCTTGCCGCAGGACTCTTCTTGCTTGTAGGTTTTGTAACATGGCTCAATCTCCACCCGCTTACGATCGGCGAAAGGATAACATCCAGTATACTTGCCGGCATCACTCTGGCGATGGCGATGATACCCGAGGAATTTCCTGTCATCCTGACTGTTTTTATGTCTATGGGTGCCTGGAGGCTGGCTAAGAAAAACTCGTTGGTACGTAAGCTGCCGGCGGTAGAAACATTAGGAGCGGTTTCTGTACTTTGCGTAGATAAAACCGGGACAATAACTTTAAATCAAATGACCGTACAAGATGAATGGACATCTTCGAGTATCACCGCAGACGTTAACTCAGACGCTTGTACCATTTCTGATATGAGTCCGGAGGATGTATTAGTAGAGATCATGGGGCTCGCATGTGAGACAGATGCATACGATCCGATGGAAAAAGCCATGCTGGCACATTGTGAAGAACAGCACGGTATAACAAAAGAGCATCTTTTTGCGGGCAGGCTTATTTCAGAGTACGCATTCACAAACGATCTAAAAATGATGGGGCATATCTGGCAGCATGATGGCGAAATAATAATCGCAGCAAAAGGTTCTGCGGAAAGGATCCTTTCCATATGTAAGCTAACCGGTGAAGAGCGTGCTGAAGCTGAAGACAAGATACGTGAGATGAGTGAAAAAGGCTTGCGTGTTATAGCCGTGGCAATGGATAAACCAAAAAGTGAAGCTGATATACCTGCAAACATCCTTGATTGTTCTTTAAAACTCTGCGGCCTAGTGGGTCTTGCCGATCCGCCGAGAGAATCAGTAAAGGATGATATAGCCGTTTGCAATAAAGCAGGAATAAGAGTTGTAATGATAACAGGCGATAATGGAATAACCGCGGCGTCTATAGCAAGGAAAATCGGAATGGAAGGTTCTGATAACATCATTAAAGGTGAAGAATTATCAAAAATGTCTGACGATGAGTTACGTGAGAAGGTCAAGACGGTCAGTATATTCTCCCGTGTAGTACCTGAACACAAAATGCGGATCGTTAAAGCGTTCAAAGATAACGGTGAAATCGTCGCAATGACAGGTGATGGTGTAAATGATGCACCGGCGCTTAAGTATGCAGACATAGGAGTTGCTATGGGCAAACGCGGCAGTGAAGTCTCCCGCGAAGCTGCCGACCTTATTCTCATGGATGACAATTTCTCAACGATCGTAGACACAATAAAAGACGGAAGACGTATTTTCGACAACATAAGAAAAGCTATCGGGTATGTCTTTACCGTTCATATCCCGATAGCATTTGCCGCATTGCTTGCTCCGGGATTAGGCATAGCTCCGGAGTCATTGTTGTTCTTACCTATGCTAGTGGTTTTGCTCGAATTGATAATCGATCCGACATGTTCGATAGTACTGGAAAGACAACCCGCCGAGTACGATATAATGGAGCGAAAACCGCGTGATCCTAAAAAACAGATGCTTACATGGCAGGTTTTGCTTAAAAGTGTTACGCAAGGCTTAACGGTTTTTGCGGCATCATTTGGCTCATATTACTATATGCTGTTGACCTATCCGGATGACCCGGGTATAGCCAGAGCTATGGGCATTGGTGTTATCATGATAGCAAACTTGTTTCTGGTCCAATGCAACAGCTCAGATATCAACAGTATTTTCACAGCTGTTAAACGTCTGCATAAGGACAAAGTCATGTGGACGATCAACATCGTAATAATAGCCGCGTTGCTGTTGTTCTTGTACACACCATTGAGCAATTTCCTCAGACTTGCACCTCTTACAGCGGGACAATTCTTCATAATGCTTGGTTTAGGTGCTGCGTCGGTAGTATGGTACGAGATAGTAAAAATCATTAAGAGAGCACAACGCCGTAAAGCATAGTGCTCACTCAAATAAAATCGATCATTACTGTAATCCGGCAACAAACTGCACGATTTTTTCATCTTTGATCGTGTTTACATACCCTGATTGTTTTGTAACTATCCTCATTATAAGACGTGAAAAGAAACCGGCTTTTTCCGGGTCGAAGATTCCACCCAGTATATTTGCGACTGCTGCTGATTTTAACAGCTCATTTGGCAAGCTGGCTTTTAATACTTCTTCTTCATTCTCTGTGCTCATGCCGCTGATAAACAATCCCAGTTTCTTTATCGATAACGCTTCTATGTTATCAATAAGGTAAGATTTCGCTTCCTTGAGTATTGAGCCTGCGTAAATTGATGTTCCTACAATAACGCAGTCATAATCATCGGTTGAAGGGACCGGAGCTTGTTTTAGATCGTGTATGACTGCTTCGTCCATAAGCTTAGCTATACGTTGTGCGATTTCAGCAGCAGCACCGTGTTTAGTTGCATACAAAATTATTGTTTTCATTGTAATGACCATCCTTATTTGTTGATTATGACCCGACTGTACCCATGTATATGCACCCTTTACGAGCAGGAGGGTCTTCTATTTTTGAAAAAGTGAAATTTTCGCTTTCTTCAGCAATATGACAAATAGCGATCCCCATATCAATACAGCCGAGTTGATTGAAAAAGAAACCCATTAATCGATTCGGTTTTTTTCTATAACAATGGATGCTTCCGTTTTCGGCTATGAAATGCCAATTCTGAATATTTACTCCGCTAGGTGCAAGTCTCGCCGCTTCAAGCCGGTCATCAGTGCCTTCGCTGATTTCTGTTAACGGTTTTCGTTTAAAATCAGCCGGCTCACGATGTAACGGCTCGGCAGGCTTACCGAAAGACATGCAAATTACATGCGTCAGCTCGGAATCTTCTTTTTCACTTGGCTTTGCCATACCTAACCAGCATGATCCGAGCCCCGCTCCAGAAAAGTACAAGTCCAGCTGTTGTCCGATAAAGCCGATATTCTCGCTAAAGCCTTCCTTTTCCTCACTGCTGAAAAGCAGATAGTGAGGCGCTTTTACATTCAACATCCCCTTGGTTTTATTGGCAATTCTAACGGAGTATTTAATGTCAGGGTATAGCGGCTTGACCCTTTCGATCTGCGCTTTAACCTCATCCAGAGTATTTGGATCCAGTGGTGTAAGGTCATATAATCTTACAGATCTACGCTTACGAATAATCTCTTTTGTATTCATTTATTGCTCCTCCTTCAGTTCTCCTCAACACAAGAAACACGCCACTTGGTTATATCTGCAATCAAGTCGTAGTCGATCGGTTTGTTATATGGAAACTGGATCGCCCCTTTTGATGTCTTATATTCTGCAAGTCTCTCCTGAAAAGGTATACGCTCTATCATCCCGGGATAGATACCAAAATGGTTTTTATGTGCACAGAAGTGTATCAAGTCTTCCCCCTGCCGGAATGTAGGCATTTGCCATGAAATTTTTTCTGTTGCATTCGGCGCAGCCTTACGAATAGTTTCACGTACTTTATCCAGAATGGGTTTGATCTCATCAGGCTGCCCTGCAATGTAATCATCGATTGATTCAGGTTTGACGCAAAAATGATGCTGATCAGTATTCTTAAACTCTTTCCCGCACTTCGGACACTTCCACATAACAACCCCTCCTTTTTTCTGATATGTAGTATATCACAAATAAAAGAAAGTGGAAAAAATTTCAAAAAGACTGTTGACAAATGAAATCGAATGGACTATACTACGTTACATGAGTAATGTAGTATAGTTGGTGGTGATTGCATGAAAATCAGTTTTGACAGCCTGAAACCTGCGTATATCCAAATAGCAGAAGCGATCGAGGACGATATAATCAGCGGCAAACTCCCCGAAGGCAGCGCGGCTTACTCACAGTTGATAATCGCAAGAGAGTTAGCCGTCAATCCCGCGACTGCCGCAAAAGGAATAAACATGCTTGTTTCAAAAGGCATACTTGAGAAGCAACGCGGTGCATCTATGACAGTAGCGTTTGGAGCGTTAAAATTGCTGCTAAAGGAACGCAGAGAAAAACACTTTCATGAAATGATCTCAAATCTTGTTTCCGAAGCCGGGAAAATAAATCTATCAGAAGATGAGATCATTGATGAAATAAGAAAATTCTGTAGAAGCACGGAGGAAAAGAACGATGAATAACATCGTAACGACTGTAAATCTAAATAAACACTTTGGAAAAACGCATGCACTTGATGATATGTCTATAGCCATTACCGAAAATAGCATAACAGGTCTGATTGGTAGAAATGGCTCAGGTAAGACCACTTTGCTAAAAATCCTTGCCGGGATCCTTGATAAAACCGATGGCGATGTGAAAGTATTCGGCGAGGAACCTATGGATAATATAGCTGTGTTGAACAAGCTTGTTTACACTTATCATAACGTAGAATATGACCCGAAATTGCGGTTGAAAATCATTCTTGATTTATATAAAACGATGTTCCCCGGATTTGACTCTGTATTTGCAAACAAATTGATGAATTATTTCGAACTTGACGGAAAAATGAAATACAAAAACTTATCTCAGGGGATGGGCAGCATTTTTAATTTCTTATGTGCTTTATCATGCCGTGCACCGCTTACAATGCTTGACGAACCCGTTCTGGGTATGGACGTAACTGTGAGAAAAGCCGCATATGAGATCCTGCTTCGTGATTTTACAGAGCACCCGCGTACTTTTATCATATCAAGCCATTTACTTTCCGAGCTTGAAGGTGTGTTGTCCGACATTCTTCTTATTGAACAAGGTGAAGTGGTGCTGAATAGCCCCATAGATGATGTCAGGCAAAGCGCATACCGTATAGACGGCACTCAAGCCGCAGTCGACGAGTATATAACAGGAAAGAAAATTATTTCAAAAAAGAAAAGTGAGTTAAGTTGTTTTGCGATAGTTAATGAAACGTACACAGATGCAACGATAGAATCAGCAAAAGCGCAAGGATTGACAGTTTCTCCCGTACGGGCAGAAGAATTATGCATATACCTTACTCAGCAGAATAAGGAGGATGAACTGGAATGTTTATGGTAAAAGATGAGTTTAAAAATATTAGGAATCTGGTTACTGTAGGTGTAAAAACCCAGACAAGAGTTATAGTTTGGGTACTCATTATTTTCACTCTGGTTCTGTTGATCTCATTGGCAGATAACGTCATTTCGTATTTCGGGAGTCTGAATTCTGTTCACTACACAACAGTTGTCGATTACTCGATCACATTAATGATCGGTACCTTTATTGGGTATATTGTAGGTGCTATCATGTACAGAAGGACAACTGCAAAGCTCTCAGTTTTTCCGCAGACTAACAACAGCCGATACATATCATGGTTGATCCAGGCTTATGCTACAGTAGTATTCATCGCATTAATGCTGACGGTCATGTATTTAATACATTACGGTGTTATTCTGTTGCTTATGACTTTCGATGACAGTATCTATCTTGCATTAAATATTGATTTTGGGTTTATAGTCGCGGGTTTCTTTGTGTATGTTGCTTACAGTTTCTTGATCGTAGCAGTGATCGAACTGATTGCTGCAGTGATCCGTAAATGGTCATATTATGCAGTCGCAACTCTTATTACCCTGCTTACGCTAATGGTCATCAATCTTGAAAGGGTCATCGAATACATAGCAAGATTACTTTCGTTTTTGATCACAGAGCCGTCACTCATATTATTCTTTCTAAAAGCAATCGGAATCTGGCTCATTATCACTGCTGCGACACTCATAATAAACCACTTTACAATGTACTATAAGAGCCAAAACTGGGTTTTAAAGAAGCGCATAACGATCGCCTGCGTCATAATAGCAATGGTTATCATTATCGTCACTCCTATGATCTTTCGATTTAGCATAACGATTTATGATAATACCCAAAATACAGGCTTTGCTAATATTGAAGCGGAATGGGATTCTGACCGGCATTATAACGAGAACTTTTTTGGAAATATGGAAGAAATTCGAATCGATATATCGCATTTGCCCGCAGGAGTGAATATAAACATCAATGGTGAAAATATTCATGTAGTAAAAGAAGGACCTACTACGTTTTATACAGGTGATATCATTGCGTATATATTTAATTCGCTAGCGGTTAAAAATGTGCAAGGTGATACGTTGATCGTGCAATATGCATCACCTTTTTTCTTAGTAAACGGTATCGAAATATTCCACTTTGCTGATCCGCAGGTAAGCGTATACATGGAAGAAAATACATTGTTTATCAACTATACTTTCGACAAAGTAACAGTAATAATAATGCCCGTATGGAGTATGGTAAGACAATTCGACATCTTCGCAGACAAAAACCTCCTGACAGCTCACGCTATGGGATCAAGCGGAGGCGGCAGCATGAGTGTAAACGTTTTCATTGATGTGGAGTAGTTTACTTACCCCATTTCTCAGCCCAGGATTCCGTATAAAACGAGCAATAATCCTTATTATGCTTCTTGCGCCAACCGGCAAATAATCTTGCCCAAGTCAAACTGGGTATCCCTATAATAAGCAAAAACAAAGGACCGAGGAGAGCACTCTGCAATACGTGACCGTATTCATGCTTTATCAAGTCATTAGAAGCAACCTGCTCCTTCCCGATCTCAAGCGTTGTGAAAACAAATAAGCCAAGAGCTACACCGCTCCTGGCTTTTGTTGGCTTAAAAGATGCGTTAACAGTTATAATACTGCCTTTATACCAAAAATGAGGCTTATTGATAAAACACAGAAACAGAAGTAAACCCAAAAATGATTGGATCATACCCCATGTACAGTTTATCAAGAAAATTAAAATATATGCCTCCTTGTCTTCCTGACGAAATATTCTCAACTTCGCAGAAATTTTAAGACTTCTTTAACTTGTTTCATGTATATTAATATAGTAAAATATAAAAGTGTATAGAGGCAATAAATAATCGATATAGGTAAACCTTTGTTGAGGAGGGATTATAATGCCAGAATTTGTGCTTAGAAATTATACAGAGGAAATGGTTCGAGCCTATGTGGAACAATACATTTCAAAGGAGGATGTTTGTGATTGTGATAAATGTAAGCTTGATATAATAGCTTATATGTTAAATCATCTGCCGGCGAGTTACGGTATAACTCATCGAGGATATCTTTTTGATAAACTACGGGAAATGGATCCGCAAAACAGGGTAACGATAGCGGACTATTTCTATAAGGCAGTAGTTGTCGTTAAAGAGCGCCCAAGCGACGAGTGCAGCACAAAAAGAGCTTTTGGATAGAGGGACAGGGTACCGTCCCCTGTTATATATTATAACTTAAACACATCTTTCGCATTATCATACAAAACAGCCTTCAAAATCTTGTCTGCCAGTTCAATACTGCACTCTTTGTTGATAACCTTCTGTGAGAGCACTGTACAAATATTTTCCTTTGCCAATGTCAAATGCCCGACAACGCCGTCGTAGAAGACATAGTCGCCGCCGAAGCCGAATATTTTTGTATAGGGGATGACATCGAGCATTTCGTAGAATGCGTTTTTTGCAGCAAATGGTGAAATCAAATGAGACCAGCAAAAGTCGACGTAAACGTTTGCATAATATTTAGCGAGGACAGTTAATTCCCGCTCGTAGGGATAACCTGTGTGGAACAAGTCAAAAACCAGTTTCGGATACTTGCCAAACAGGTTCTTTAGCAACAACGGATCACTATCCTCAAGGTTATGACCCATACCCTCCTGGATCCCTGTGTGGATTTGTACCGCAACTTCATTTTCCATTGCAACCTGCAGAATAAAGTGCATCATATGATCCTGCAGTTTTTTTGGAAAAATATCGTTTTTCTTTTTCATCTCGTCAAATATGCTTCCGGCTTCATCATAGCTAACATCTTCAAAATACAATGAACGCCAGTACGCGACAGGGAATTTCAGCACCTTTGCTCCATCTGATACCTGATTCAGGAAGTATTGCCTATAATACTTGCAGTACTCGTTAAATGTCATGTCTTCAATCACGGG
>Ga0123356_10002012_pt1 | contig 21957 bp, 20 predicted proteins | sample TergutEmb28metaG_2_FD_92546 | JGI IMG/M metagenome (GOLD analysis project Ga0123356, IMG submission 92546) | Embiratermes neotenicus P3 segment gut microbial communities from Petit-Saut dam, French Guiana - Emb289 P3 | ecosystem: Host-associated > Arthropoda: Insects > Digestive system > Gut ... | reverse complement strand
ATCTTATCATTCTCGTCCGTCCAAAGATTCATCGGGTTAATCCCGAGCACAGAATTATCTTTCACTAACTTCAGCATATCTTTGTCAAAATCTCCGAGGAGCTTATACTTGAGATAATCAGCGTCAGCTAAGCTCCATCGTCTTTGTGCATGATGGAAACTCCAATCGTTGCCCTCGCGCGGGAAATCAATCCACTCCGGGTGGCCAAATTCGTTGCCCATGAAGTTCAAGTAGCCCTCGCCGGACAACACCAGCGATACAAACCGAATCATCTTGTGCAATGCAACCGCACGGTCAATCTCAAGATTCTGGTCATCTACCGACATGTGATAATACATCTCTTTGTCCGCGAGCCAGAAAATAATAGTCTTATCGCCAACCATCGCTTGGTCGTGCGATTCGCAATATCCGATATTTCGCTCGTACGGACGTCTCGCGGTCAGCTCGTACCAGATCCCCCACATACTCAGTGACTCATCCGAGCCTTTCTTGAAGTACTTAATCCAGAAATCCGGCACTCCCATCGACAATCGATAATCAAACCCCACGCCGCCATCACGAATTGCCACGCACATGCCTGGCATGCCGCTCATATCTTCCGCGACCGTCACGACATTCGGGTCGAGTTCATCTAGTAACTCATTCGCCAGCTGTAGATAGTTGAGAGCCTCCACATTCGTATTCAATCCGAAATACTTATCATAGTGATCAAACGAAGCCCCCAGCCCATGGTCGTGATACAGCATCGACGTCACGCCATCAAACCGGAAACCATCGAAGTGGTACTCCTCAATCCAGAACTTCAAATTCGAAAGCAAAAAATGAATCACCTCATGCTTGCCATAGTTTAATAATCTCGAACCCCATGCCGGGTGCTCGCCCTTAGTTCCAGCATACGAAAACTGCTCTTCGGTGCCATCGAATCCAATAATTCCTTCACGAGTATTTGGCACCGCATGCGATTGCACGATATCCATCAACACACGAATCCCCGCCTTGTGTGCAGCGTTAATCAGCTTCTTTAACTCAGTCGGGTTACCGAACTACGAACTTGCCGCGAAGAAATTCGATACATGATACCCAAACGACGCATAGTATGGGTGTTCCATCACCGCCATCAACTGAATCGTGTTGTAGCCGGATTTCTTGATTCTAGGGATGATGTTCTTCGTAAACTCCTCGTAAGTACCAATTCTTTGTATTTCCTGCGCCATCCCGACGTGCGATTCGTAGATTAGTAATTTATCTGTATCCTGCTTGCGCCCCTTCTCCATCCACTCGCCATCGGTCCAGCGGAATTTGCCTTCACCTTGCCAGTCCCAAATCTCTCCGAAGAAGTCTTTGGTTTCTTCATCCTGCCTCGCGCGATTGATATATAGCGGGATGCGGTCCTGCGACACGCCATTGCGTACCACTCGTGCCTTCACTCGCTGACCGTGTTTGAGTGCATCTTTGCCCTGTAGATATATCTCCCAACTTCCGTCAGGTAGTCGTGTCAGCGGATTCGCATCCGGATTCCAAAAGTTAAAGTCACCTACGAGATAAACAACATCCGCGCCCGGCGCCCATTCGCGGTATACCCAGCCATCCTTGGTCCTATGAAACCCATAAAATAGATGTCCATTTGCAAAACTCGACAAAGTCTCACCGTCTTTTAGTATGGCCTTTTTCAGATTCTCGTAGCGCTTCATGCGCATGTTTATATCACGCTTATACGGCTTCAGCCACGGGTCGATTTCTAGAATACCAAACGCAGTAGGTTTAGCCTGTTTCTTTTCCATACTCATACTTTACTCTACTAATAATAACCCGATTTCCAAGAATAAGCAAGTTGGTTGCTTTTTCTGTGCTATGCTCGCTTCGCTCGCGGCACCGCCTTGCGAGCAAGCAATAGCGTAAACGCTATTGACTTTCCCACTTCGTTGTGCCATAATGAGCAGACCGTTATGCTGAAGAAGTTCATACGCAACATTGCGATTATTGCTCACGTCGACCATGGCAAAACCACGCTTGTCGACGGTCTTTTGAAGCAGTCCAAAACCTTCCGCGACAACCAAGCCGAGATGTCCCAATCGCTCATCATGGATTCCGGTGATCAAGAGCACGAACGAGGCATTACAATCACTGCCAAACAGACCGCGGTCTTCCACGGTGATTACAAAATCAACATCATCGACACGCCAGGACACGCTGATTTCTCCGGCGAAGTAGAGCGCACACTTGGTATGGCTGATGGCGTTTTGTTAGTCGTCGATGCCGCCGAAGGCCCGATGCCGCAGACTAAATTTGTCCTCAGCAAGGCTCTCGACCTTAACCTCAAGCCCATCGTTATCATCAATAAAATCGATAAGCCCGCTGCTCGCCTAGACGAAGTCGAGAGTGAGATTTCCGACCTCTTTCTCGAACTTGCCACCGATGATAGTCAGCTCGACTTTCCGATTTATTATGCCGTCGCCCGCGATGGCAAAGCCGGCAAGACCCCAGAATTGAAAGACAGCCTCGATGACATTTTTGACGCCATTATCACGCATATACCGGAACCGCAAATCGACGAAGATAACAGCAAGGGCGCCCAAATGCTGGTCGCCGCTCTCGCAGCTGACAATTATCTCGGCAAATACGCCATCGGCCGCATCGCGCGAGGCAAGCTCAAGCAGGGCGAGCAAGTCACAGTCTTGCCATCCGGTGTCAAAGCCAAAATTGACAAACTTTTCACATATCGCGGCCTCACTAAAGAAGAAGCTCCCGAAGCGGATGCTGGCGATATTGTCGCGATTGTAGGAGTTGGTTCCGCCACCATCGGCGACACAATTGTCACTGGTGACAGCCCTGAAACTCTACCTGGTATCGAAATTGAGGCGCCGACTCTCAGCATCTACATCGGTCCAAATACCAGCCCTATGAAGGGTCGCGAGGGTGAATTCACTACATCACGCCAAATCGGCGAACGCCTCGAGAGAGAACTTGAGACTAATATCGCGCTACGCCTCGAAGCTGACGGCCTCGGTTACAAAGTTTCTGGCCGTGGCGAGCTTCATCTCAGCGTGCTCATCGAAGCGATGCGCCGCGAAGGCTACGAAATGGAAGTCGGCCGCCCCGAAGTTGTCTACAAGGAAGTCGGCGGTGTCCAATCTGAACCAATTGAAGACTTGACGATTGAAGTTTACCCGGAACACCTCGGCGCGGTCAGCTCAGAACTAGGCACTAGGCGCGCTGAGCTTCAGGATCAAGAAATGACCACTTCCGGCACTATTCGTCAGCATTATCTCATCACCACCGCTGCTCTCATCGGTTTGCGCGGCGAGTTACTCACCGCCACCAAGGGCACAGTCATTATTAACTCGATGCCCTGCGGTTATCGCCCTGTTAGTTCGAGGTTCCGTCGCGAGCGCAACGGCGCATTAGTCGCTTTTGAAGCTGGCACTGCAACACCATATGCCCTATTCGCTGCGGAAGATCGAGGTACTCTCTTCATTGGTGCCGGTACTGAAGTATATGGCGGAATGATTGTCGGGCTCTACAACAAACACGGCGACCTCGACATCAACGTTTGTCGAGAGAAGCAACTCACCAATATGCGCAGCAAAGCTTCGGATGGCACAATCCAACTCACCCCGCACACCAAGTTATCACTTGAACAATGTATCGACTTTCTACTTGATGACGAGCTTCTCGAAGTCACACCCAAGAATCTCCGCCTGCGCAAACGACTCCTCGATCCCATCAAGCGCAAGCGTGCCAACCGTGCCGACGCCTAACTATTTCCAGTTTGCGTGCAAGGACGCAAGGTCGATTACCTGTGTCCCATCGAATGTATACGCACGAGAAGACGGGTTGATGCCACCAAGATAATTATTAATGAATGTCTGTGCCGACCCAGTCAGTGACCGCACATTTCTAAATGTAGAAGAAAGCATACTCGAGGCATTCGCAGCGGTTATTGCCCCAGCCAGATTAGCGTCGCCCCAAACTAAGCTGATATCTGAGCTTGGGGTATTATTCATGTATGCAAAGTTCTCGAACATACCATTAAAGAAACTAGTAGCATTTCTGTATGTCGTAAAGTCGATGAAGCTCAGAAATCCTTCTGGTATAAAACCAGAAGTTGAGTTATACGCATAGTTGCTAAATGTTCTAGTAAACGTGCTATTCATTACGCCGCCATTTGGGAAACTTATCGTATCAAATAAACCTTTTGGGATAGTCGCAACCGGCGAGTTATAAAAACAATAAGCAAAAGTACTCGTGAACATGCTCTGCGAGGTCGTCACACTAGCAGTGTTGACGTAATCGAATAATCCAGGAGGTATTGTGCCTATCGTCGAATTATACCCATAATACTGGAAGGAGTATTGGAACGCTCGATTCATGTATGCCCCCTGGCTCGTATTGTTTACCACGAGTCCAATCTTGTCTAGAAAACCCGAAGGTATTGTGGCGGCTGTGTTGTTATACGAATAATAGGCGAACATACTATAGAATGATGCGATGCTATTATCATCTAGTAGGAATGCCGGCAAGCTGACTGCGTTTCTGAGACCATTAAACATTGAATCTGTGCGCCCTGAGGCCAGACGCGGTAGTGGTGAGTCAATCGACTTAAACATGTTCTTGTTTGCTTGTGTGCCGCTATTACCAGGTCCGAATCTGTCAAGCCACCCACTAGTTGCTTGACCATTAGACATGATACGTATCTGGTACTCGCCAGGAATACCATAGTCGTGAGGGATGCTCGACCCGGTTGGCGGGGGGACAGACGATATACCTCCAGACGAATCTCCAATGCCTGACACAGCTTGTATCGGGCTACCATCACCCCAATCAATCAGCCAGCTATATGCCCTATAGTTTGAACAGTTGTAAGATATATTCCCCTCATAGAAGGTGCTGCACCTCGCAGCCGATACAGTGTACTCCGTATCAGTCCCGCTGAAATGCGTCGGGTTGGTATCGATGGTGTCGCCCTCCGCAAACAACGTATCTGTCATCCTAGTATCGATAGTGAATTTGAAGTCTTCCTGATACCCGAAATATGGCGTGTTGAGGTTCGTGTCACCAAATATTGACATTGTCGTCAGCCTCAAATTCGGGCCGTATCCGGGTGGAACCACGCAAGTCGCCAAGATATCAGTATCCACCTCTACGTCCTCGCAGCGGAAGTTCGCAATGTCTACAGAGTGTAACAGATCAAAATAAACGCCTCCTATCGTAATCGTGTCGCCTGGAAATCCGTAGGATGGCACTACTGACGTAATAATCGGTATCGGCAGCGGGTTCACTACAACACTTATCACGATGTCATTCGAGTACACTCCTGGCGCCTTTGAAAAGTCGACTTTGACGCCAGCACGAATAATCGTCTCGTCTTCAATCGCACTTGAGCTAGTAGCTTTGAATTTCCATGCGTTCGCCAGATTCACCGGCACAGGACTATAGTATTCAAACGACTCATCTACGCTGAGCCCCCAGTAATTGGAAGGGAAGTTGTCGACCGGCGTAGCAGCGCTGGCGAGCTGCATTATTCTATTTCTGTCGACGAGACTAGAACATGTAGTCGCCTGATTCTCTGGTCGCCTCAGACATTGCTGGATTGTCTTTGTGTTTACCGACAGCGTGTACCCAGTTTGATTATTTGTCGAAACATAGGTCGCGAAATCCCTTGTATTAAGCTCAGTTGTCGCCACCTTGGCATCTCCGACATCTATGAATGTCTCTGGCACTCGTAATATCGCCACGGGCTCGATATTAGCAGACACATCCACATCCGCCGCTCTGCTCTGGTTCATTTGCGGCTGAAAAGCCTCACCCGCTACGAACAAGCTTATCAAAAACATTAACGAGAAAGTCGTCAAGACGACCGGTACCATCACGGTCCAATTCGACCACCCAAAACCTGACCTTCTCGAGGTTTTCATATCTTAATTATATCATGAGCGTAATCAGTCGAGGCTAAACAGTTTTACCGAATTCTCAGTAGTAATTCGTGCCACATCATCAAGCGCCACATCCAGTTTACGGGCTACAAAACGTGCAATATCCGGTACGTAAGCCGGCTCGTTTGGTTTGCCACGATGCGGCACCGGCGCCAAGAACGGCGCATCAGTTTCGAGCAGCATCCTTTCAATTGGTGGCAGCGGAATCGGTGCAAAAGTCGCCAACCCATTCACCCCCACATAGAAGTCCCGCTTCAGGGCTTGCTCTAGCCGCGTCTCGTCATCCGAAAAACTGTGCACGACCCCACGCACACCTGAAAAATTATCAATAATACTCCAAGCGTCATCATAAGCTTCGCGGATATGAAACACCACTGGTAGTTTACGATCGCGCGCCACCTGCATCATCTCTTCAAACAGTCGCATCTGGCTTTCGCGCTCACAACCTTTGCAATGATAATCCAGCCCAATCTCACCGATTGCCACGATTTTTGGAGATTTCAGTTCTGCAAATCCATCAACCGTGTTGACTAACTCAGCGCTGACATCCTCAATACCATCGCCCTGCGGATGCGCGCCAATTGTTGCCCATACGTTCTTTGTGTGGTTCTCTGCGAACCTCACGGCGTTCTTTGAATCGTTCAACGATGTGCCGATTACCATCACGCGGCGAACCCCGGCAGCAATCGAGCGCTTCAAAACGCCTTCAGCCGCCTCAGCCGAGAAAAACTCTTCGTCATGCAAATGACAGTGCGAATCAATGAATTCCATCCAATCATTATACCAGTATATAGACGGCTCTGTACAATTATTATATAATACCAAGGAGAGTGTGGCTCATTTAGAGCCCCATTTGCATATTAACGCCACATTACTTAGAAAGGAGAATAGATATGGCGACATTTCAAGAGCAGTTGAACTGCGTTCGCAATGCCTTTACGATCAATCCAGATTCGACCCACGTGCCGATTAAGAAAGGATCATCTGGGCATTTAGATGTCTTGATTGTCCATGGGTGGCCGTTCTACTACGAGCTATGGGATCCTAAGACCCCGAAGCCTTCAGAGGATATTTGGATTCCCGGTCTTGTCAAGAGACTTCGCAAAAGCGGTCTGGCTGTTGCAGCGCCAGATATGCCGAACCCTTTCCGCCCCATCTATAAAGACTGGAAAAACGTCTTTGAGCAATACGTCATCGACGAAGACACGATTGTCATAGGACATTCTTGCGGTGGAGGCTTCCTAGTTCACTACTTCAGTGAGCCGAACGCTCCGAAAGTCAGAGAAATCATCTTACTTGCCCCATGGATGAACCAATTTCCTGGCTCAACCGGCATCATGAAGAAGTTCTTTGAGCTAATCCAACGCCGACCATTTCCGGCTGACAAGGAGTTCTTTGACTTCAAAATCGCTCGCGACATGAGGTTCAAAACTGTCGGTGGAATTACCCTGATTCGTAGCGACAACGATGAAAAGGCCGTCGATCAGAGTATCGACATCATTTTCAAAGCGATTGACGGTATCAAGGTCTACACCTCAAGCGGCCGCGGCCATTTCCTAACCAAGGAGATTCCAGAAATCGTCGAACGCCTACCAAGCGTACAGGATGCTATCGAAGAAGCCGAAGAAGAGTAAAGGTTGTGGTGAAAGCTCGCTGGTCAATCCGGCGAGCTTTTTCAATGCCCTTATACACTCAAGCAGGTTCTTCGCTTCAGAAACGCTCACGCTCGACAAATCGCCTCTGTTGTGCTATAATTCAACCAATGGCAAAGAAAATTGCAGAAATCACCACAGAACTTAAGCAAATCGCGAAGGAAATTGAGGCATGTCGTCGCAAAAGACTAGCTCAGAAATGAAGAAGGCTCCTCGCCGGGTTATCCGTATCGCCGGCCGCGCACTCGGTCGCATGCGTTTGCCAAATGCCCGCAAAACCATCACAAATATCGTAGATGAGCAAAGCCTAGTCAATCTCGAATCCGAGCTCGGCGCAGCCGTCTTTGGTCAGGTCCCGACAGGAAGCCGCCGTGAATTCTTTTATCACCGCAATAATCTCTGGATTTATCACGAACAAATCGGTATCGATGGATTCCCGCTGACTGTCACCTACGAAGTGCACGACGACCGCGTCGAAAAGATTCTTCCAGATCGCACCACCCACATACTGACTGGGGAAGAGCTCGACAACTTCCTCGCCGCCGCCCGTACCTATCAAGTCCTAGTCGAGGAATACCTGTACAATGATTTATCTTGATCACGCCGCCGCTACTCCTATGAGCGAGCGCGTTCGCTACGCAATGGAGCCGTTTTTGTCCGAGCGTTTCTTTAACCCATCCTCCCCGTTCATTCAAGGCAAAGAAACCCGCGACGCTTATGATGACGCCAAGCGTCTAATCGGCTCGAGCATCGGCACGAAGGGAAGTAGCATTATCATCACCGCTAGCGCGACCGAATCCAACAACCTGGCTTTCACTGCTGTTTCAGACGGCGGTAGAATCCTGATTTCGCCAATTGAACACCCCTCGGTTACACGTGTCGCAGAGGCGCGCGGCAACTTCGAGTTCCTCACAGTTGACCAGTACGGCCGTATCGACCTAAATGATTTGAAACATCGCATCACACCGGAGCTTGAACTCATTTCAGTCGCGCTCGCTAATCATGAACTCGGCACGATTCAGCCAATTGCTGACATCGCTAATCTTGTCCGCGCAGAACGTATGCGCCGGCTTGAACACGGCGAAAAGCGTCCGATTATTCTGCATACCGACGCCTCTGCGGCTTTTAACACTCTGAATGTTAGCATCGCTCGCCTCGGCGTTGATCTGATGACATTCTCTAGCGCCAAGATTTATGGTCCTAAGGGCGTTGCAGCCCTATATGCTGACCCAGAAATCCGACTCAAATCTCTAGTCGTCGGCGGCGGTCAAGAATCAGGCATGCGTTCCGGCACTGAAAACGTCCCCGGGGTAATAGGTTTTGCCACAGCCGTATCTGACGCTCAGAACCATGCCGAGTCTGAGTCAAAGCGTCTAGAGAAATTGAGACAAATCATCCTAGATGGTCTTGGAGACCGAGTTAGAGTCTTCACGCCCCTCAAGAAATCACTCGCTTCGCATCTAGCGATTTCCGCAGATGGTCTCGATGCTGAACGCATCATCTACCTCTTGGAAGATCGCGGAGTATGCGTCACAACCGGCGCCGCTTGCAGTGCATCAAAAGGCGTCAAGTCCAATGTCTTGTTAGCGATCAAAGCTACCGACTCCGAGATAGCTGGTTCTCTTCGTATTACCCTCGGCAAGCTCAACGATGAGTCCAATATTCTTGATGCGGTGGCGATTATTCGCGAGGTTATCGACACGGAGCGCGCCCGTGCCTAAAGTCTATCTTGGCATGTCTGGTGGCGTCGATTCAAGCGTAAGCGCAATACTTTTGCAGGAGCAAGGCTACGAGGTCATTGGCTGCTATATGAAGAATTGGTCCAAGGATTTGCCCGGTGCTCACTGTCCATGGGCGGAGGATCTAGCCGACGCCAAGCGCGTCGCAACTAAATTAGGTATAGATTTCAAAGTTTTCGATTTCGAATCGCAATACAAACAAAAAGTTGTAGACTATATGATTTCCGAATATCGCGCTGGTCGCACTCCAAATCCCGACATCATGTGCAATCAAGAAATCAAATTCAAGTTGTTTTATGACATCGCGATTGGTGAGGGCGCGGACTTTGTCGCGACCGGCCACTACGCGCAAATCATCGATGGCAAACTGGCTCAAGCCGTCGACACTGCCAAAGACCAAACATATTTCCTCGCCCGTATGCCTCGCGAAGCGCTCGCCAAGACGCTCTTTCCAGTCGGCCATCTCAAGAAATCCGAAGTTAAACAAATCGCCTCTGATCACAATCTGACAGTTGCCAGCAAAAAAGAATCGATGGGAATCTGCTTCGTCGGCGAAGTCGACATCCGCCAATTCCTCAAGCAATACATCAAGGCCGAAGCCGGCCCGATTATCGATGCCGTCACCAACGAAAGAGTCGGTACCCACGAAGGCGTCCCGTTCTATACTATCGGCCAGCGTCACGGCCTCTACCTCGCCAGCGACCTGCCGTACTATGTAATCCGCAAAGACATCGATAACAACACCCTCTACGTCTCCAAAGACTTAAATGCTCCAGAATTGTGGAGCGGTGAAGTGACGGTGAAGGAAGTCGATAATGGTCTTCTGCGGCAGTTACGAGCAACGGGCGAGCAAGCGAGTGAGACCGGTGACGACCGGCTCGAACGAAGCGCTGTCGCGGAAGAATATTTCGACGTCCTCGCACGCGTACGTCATCGCGCCCCACTCATCCCAGTGACACTAAAAGACAACACAGTGCGTTTTAATGAGCCACAAAAGGCACTATCCCCTGGCCAATTCATAGTCTTTTACCAAGACAATTTCGTCGTCGGCTCCGCCGTTATCGCATAAAAAACTCGGTCACTAAGGACCGAGTCGATGTTGATGATTGATAATATTTGTTGCTGTTATAGCCAGCCGCACCATTTCATAATAAATGAAACGATTAGTGCGACCACGAGTCCGAAAATACCTCCGAATACGAAGCCTTTCAAAAAGCCCGAAACTCTTATAATAACGCTAGGAAAATTTGTTCCGTGGCCGTAGCCATGTTCGTCATGCCAACGACGCTCGAACCCGAACATTGCTCCTAAAACTCCAAATATTAACGCAATCACTACTGGGATTCCCACCCAGATAACATTAATTAACCATGCCATAATAATTACCTCCTTTGACAAGATTTATTGTTTACTTAGCGCCACACTCCCGGTGCAACCCTATACTATCATTATAGCACACTCAAGGCAAAAAGTCAATACCATTCATGCTTTTAACAGAGGAAAACTCGGGCAAAATACCCGAGTTTACTAAAATGCGACAACCCATACTACTGCTACTATTATTGCGCCGATAACGGCGCCAATTAGGAATCTTACGACTATGTGGGCAAGTATCGCCCAACCGCCAGTAATACCATACTTCTCATAAAAAGCGTCGACATGCCCCTGAGGGTCGCCTTTCGCCCATATCACACAAGACATCATTCCAGAGAGTAGCATCATAGGGATTGCCAGCCACGACCAAGCCATATTATTACCTCCTCCAGCTTGAAGTAGCGCCAAAAAACCTAGACCTACAAAGATGCAGGCACTACAAAGAGATTATAGAATATTATTGCCGAAGGGTCAATACTGCTCGACCAGAGGGAACTGATGGCCCTCAATCTCGATAATACTTGTCGGTTCAGCCCCTAGCCGGGTTAGCTCGGAGCGAATCCCCATTTTCTTCATAATATCGCGCAGACGGTTCAGAGACTCATAATTATCGAAATTCGTGCGCCGCGCGAACTTCTGAATCTTCTCTCCAGTCACGGTATAGACGTTCTCATCAGTACGATTGATTGTCCAGCTGTCCTCGGCGATTTTCTTCTCGTCGAGCTTAATCACCGGCAAACCTTCTTCCGCAGTCTCCTCTTCCGCAGGAACAGCCTCGGCCTCGTCCCTTGTCTCGATCACAGCCTTGAGCGCTCGCAAAACCTCAATCAACCCCTCATGTGCCGCCGCCGAGATCGTATACACGTGTGCCTCTGGGTTTATCGCCAAAATCGCCGCTGTCTGCATCGCCACAATATCCTCATCCACACCCTCGCACTTGGTCAGAGCCACAACTTCAGGTTTATCCGCTAGCGACTGCGCGTGTCGCGCAATTTCCGTGCGAATCGTCTGATACGCTTCGCCCGCATCATCAGAGTAAACATCCACCAGATGCAGTAAGACAGCCGTACGCTCCACGTGGCGCAAAAACGCATCGCCCAAGCCCTTGCCCTCAGATGCACCCTCGATTAGCCCCGGGATATCCGCTATCAGAATATCAAAATCGTCCACTGTCGCCACTCCAAGGTTTGGCACAATCGTCGTAAACGGATAATCTGCAATCTCTGGTCGAGCATTCGACACCACCGATAAGAAGGTCGATTTTCCAGCATTAGGCAAGCCCAGAAGTCCCACGTCAGCCAGTAGCCTCAGCTCAAGCTCAGCAGTAAACTCCTCGCCAGGCTCGCCCGGCTCTGCAAATTTCGGCGTCTGTCTGACTGAAGACTTGAAATGCGCATTGCCAAATCCGCCGTCACCACCCTTCGCCACCACTGCCTGCTCGCCATCTTTCGTCAAATCCGCCACAATCTCATCAGTATCCCCGCGATGTACAATCGTGCCAATCGGCACTTTCACGACCAGGTCTTCGCCAGAACGTCCAGCTGCCTGACGTTTGCCACCACCACCGCCATCTTTCGCAAACAGCAACGGAGAATAACGAAAACCCAGCAGGGTGTTTTCGTCCTTGCTTGCCTCGAAAATCACATCGCCGCCCCGACCGCCGTTCCCGCCATCCGGTCCGCCCTTAGGGATATAGATTTCATGGCGGAAACTAACCGCCCCATTACCGCCGCGACCGGCGCGGACTTCAACTTTAGCTGTGTCAATAAACATATTTACATCTTATCATACTTGATTTTAACACGCAAGTATGCTATAATATAAAGGTAGGGCTTGCTCTACGCATTTTATCAACAGTTAAAACGACAAGGAGGTAAATTTATGGTCGTTTTTGCGTTATATGTTGCAGCTTCAGCTGCTGCGATAGTAATAAGTAGTATTTGGGCGTACGAAAGCTTCAACGCCGATCAGAAATACAAGGTGAGAGACTACTTCACCGGCCAGGTTGAGCCATATACGCCAACCCATTTCGATCGCGTACTCGCCGCCGTACTTTGGGGAGGCTCTTGCCTTATACTCTGCCTCATCATCGGCGCCACGCTTTGGGCTAACGGAGTCTTCAACTAATACTAACTAACACTATCTACCTGCTCGGACCCCTGTTGTCCGAGCTTTTTCTAGCCAGATTAGCATAAGGGGGTTGACTTTTTTTACCGCTTGTGCTAGTATGTAGATAAGCTGATGTGCTTCACAGCGGTTCCACTGAATAAGTGGAGTGTGGAGACAAAACAAACACAGCGGATTAAAACAAAACCATTGTGCCGCGAGGGTGGGCGCACAGCAGCGCAAGCCAGGAACGGCGCCACAAGCGCCAGACCAGGCAATCAGGATCCAAGGAACCGGACGAAAAAAAGGCGGAACCGAGGAACCAAATATGGGAAACGACAGAAAACGGCGAATCCCAAACAGGAACGAAGGGCAACCGACGAACCAAAGAACCCCAAGAACCAAGGAACCGGACGAAAAAAAGGCGGAACCAAAGGAACGCAAGGAACGAAGGAACCAAGGAAGACCAGAGAACCAAATACGAAGGGCCGACGACAAAAATCGTCGGCTTTTCAATGTCAGCACGCAATAGTGCCAGTTCCCAATGCGACGCGTTTATGTTATAATATCTATCGAGGTGAGTACATTATGACTAAGGTAGGCGGTAATTCCGTTCAACCAGTTTCGCCGGTTTACCGGGTAATATTGACAGAGAAGGACCGCGAGCAAGCTCGCCGAGATCGAGAGGAGCGTTACAAGGCGCTCCACCCAGAATCCGATTCCAAAAAACTCGTCAAGAAACCGCCCGGAACACCTACCGGCAAATCGTGGCAGGTCTAGTACCTGCCACTTTTCTTGCTGCAAATTGGCGCGACTGGTAAATAAGTGTTACAATATTGAAATGAACGCAAACGATATACGCACCCAATACCTCAAATTTATGCAGGAACATGGACACGCCGCTATCGCCCCTGCGCCACTTGTTCTCACGGATGACCCAACTACGCTCTTCACCGGCTCCGGTATGCAGCCGCTGATGCCATATTTACTTGGGCAAAAGCATCCGAATGGCACTCGAGTAGTTAACTCACAGCCCTGCCTCCGCCTTCAAGACCTAGAAGATGTCGGCGACCCTCGCCATACCACAGTATTCGAGATGCTCGGCAACTGGTCTCTCGGTGATTACTGGAAGAAAGACCAGATTCGCTGGTTCTTTGAGTTTCTAACCAAGGAAGTCGGCCTCGACCCACAAAATATCTACGTCACCTGCTTCATCGGCAACGATAAATACGGCATTCCCCGCGACGACGAAGCTGCCAACATCTGGGCAGAAGTGTTCAAGGAGGTCGGAATAGACGCTGGCATCGTCGAAATGGACACTGCCGACCAAGCTGCTGAGCGCGGCATCAAACCCGGCGAACGCATTTTCTTCTACAATGACAAAGAAAACTGGTGGAGTCGCGCTGGTGGCATCGAGACCACCCCTATCGGCGATCCTTGTGGGCCTTGTTCTGAGGTCTTTTATGATTTTGGCGAAGAGCACCAAGACATCAAGAAATATGGCCAATCTCACCCTGCTTCCGACGGCGCCCGCTTCATGGAAATCGGCAATCAAGTCTTCATGCAGTTCAAGCGTCTCAAAGACGGCACTTTCGAGGAACTTGAGCACAAGAACATCGACTTCGGTGGCGGCCTCGAGCGCATCGCTGCGGCTGCTATCAATAGCCACGACGTTTTCAAGATCTCCCTGCTTCGTCCGATTATCGAGAAGCTGGAGGAGATTTCCGGTCAAAACTATGATAATAATACCGCTGAAATGCGCATCATTTCTGACCACCTGCGCGGTGCCTATTTACTTGCTGCCCAGGGCCTCGTGCCCTCCAACAAAGCCCAGGGCTATGCCCTCCGCCGCATCATCCGCCGCTCGATCTTGAAGGCTCTCAATCTCGGTATTTCTCAAGATTTCCTCCCAGAAATCGTCCCAATTATCGCTGGTAACTACAAAACTCTCCCACCGGAGATTCTGACCGCTCGTGATTCTGCGCTCGATGTTCTACTCCACGAAGAAACTGCCTTCCGCCACACTCTGCACCGCGGCGTCAAAGAGTTGAGCAAATTGCGAGATGACGGCCTGACTGGCTTAGAGCTCTTCAAGCTCCAAGATACCTACGGCTTCCCGCTCGAAATCGCGCTCGAAGAAGCTTACCGACAGGGAATCAAGCTGTCCGACAACTGGCGCGAGGAATTTGATGCTGCTCTCGAGAAACAACGTGAGGCCTCCCGCACCGCCACTAAGGGGATGTTCAAGGGCGGCCTGGCTGATGACTCCGAACAAACCGTCAAGTACCATACCGTAGCCCATCTCCTGCTCGCCGCCATGCAGAAACATATCGACAAAAAAATCGACCAGAAGGGTGCTAATATCACCCCTGAGCGCCTCCGCTTCGACTTCGCTATCGATCACAAACTCACTCCAGAGGAGATCAAGCAGCTCGAAGACCAAGTTAACGAGTGGATTTCCGCTGACCTTCCGGTCGTCAAAGAGGAATTCGATACCGATTACGCCCTCGACGTCCTCCATGCCCACGGTCAATTCCGCGACAAATACGGCCCCAAAGTCACCGTTTACACCATCGGCGACTCCGAGAATCCTATCTCCCGTGAAGTCTGTGGCGGTCCCCACGTCGAACACACCGGCATCCTCGGCAAATTCAAGATAAACAAAGAAGAATCCTCCTCCGCCGGCGTCCGCCGCATCAAAGCCACGATTTCTTGAAGCCAGCGTTGTGATATAATACGCTTATGTCACAAACTGCGAGACCCTTGTTGGCATTAGATATCGGCACTTCATCTGTCAAAGCTTTGCTCGCGAAGCTGGGCCCTGGCAACATGATAGAAATCTCCGGTGTCGGCAAAGCCATGCAACATCCCGACAATATGACCGCCGGCGCGATTTCTGATATCGCTGGCGTCGCCAAGGTCGCCGAACACGCTCTGCTCGATGCCGAAGATTTAGTGGAGCATCCTGAGCCAATCGATACCGTAGTCGGGCTAGCCGGAGAGTTAGTCAAATCAGCTTCTACAACCATCAAATATCTGCGCATCGACGCCTCCAAGCCTATCGACGAGCGCGAGGTCGGCAGTCTAATCTCCAAAATCCAGAAGAAGGCCGAGGATAAGGCGCGCAAAGAGTTCGAATACGACGGCATGAGCCATCCAGACCTGCAACTAATCTCCTGCGCGATCTCCTCGATTTTCATCGACGGCCATCGCGTAGCTACTCCGGTCGGTTTCAAAGGCAAACAGCTCGATATCACGCTCTACACCGCTTTTGCGCCGTTGGTTCATATCTCAGCGATTGAGACCGTCTGTATGGAACTCCGTCTCAATCTCATCACTATAGCAGTCGAGCCCTTTGCAGTTGCGCGCGCCATGCTTGGTCGCGAAGTACCCGAAGATTTCTCCGCCACGGTCATCGATATCGGTGGTGGTACCACCGATATCGCGGTCATTGACCGTGGCGGGATAGTTGATACCCGCATGATGGGTATCGCCGGCCGTTCCTTCACCCATGCCATCAGCAACGCCCTGCATGTCGACGACGAGGCCGCTGAAAAACTCAAGCTCCACCTCGACGACAGGCGCATCAAAGCCTCTGTCCGTGCCAAAATGGACAAGGGCCTTAAGGATAACCTCGCCATCTGGTTCGAGGGTCTTGGGATGGCGCTTGCCGACCAGCCGGTTGAGCAACTCCCGACCAACATCTATCTTTCCGGCGGCGGTGCTAGCCTCGAGATGCTATCCGAAGCGCTCGCAACTACCAACTGGTACCGCAAGCTCGCCTTCGCCCGCCGCCCTCTTGTCAACCTGCTCCAAATCGAGCTTCTCGATGGCTACCTCAATAACACCGATGTCGAGCTCGACCACTCCTACGCCACCGCTCTCGGATTACTACGCGTTGGCACCGACACCCTCAACGCCCCCGGTGATGACACCGATTCTCTCAAATCGAGGCTCAAAAGACTGTTACGTAACTAGAGGAACTTCTTGTACTTCACCAGGCTTCAGACCGCCCAGCTGATATTTACCGAACTGTGTCCGGTGCAATTCCTTCACCTCATACCCAAGCGCTGAGAAAGTTCTGCGAATCTGCCGATTGCGCCCCTCGTGCATCGTCACTGTCCAGTATTTGCGGTTTTTGCCTACCTCTAGTCCTAGCTGGCTGCGCCCATCCTCGAGTTCAATCCCAAAGTCCGCAATCATCTGTTGATGCAGCGGTGCTAAATCATGATCCAGTATCACTTCATAAATCTTCGTCTTGGAGTACTTCGGGTGAGTCATGCGCTGCGCAAAATCCCCGTCATTAGTCAACAGAATCAGTCCAGAACTATCGCGGTCCAGCCGCCCTACGGTCTTCAGCGTCCGAAAACGCTCTGGCAGAAGTTCATACAGAGTCGGCACATCACCTTGCGATCTCCTGCTGGACAGATAGCCCACGGGTTTGTTCATCGCTAAATAAACAAGCCCGCTAGCTACTACCTTTTCGCCATCAACCAAAACCGTCTCATCCTCAAGCAACTGTGCACCCAGGATTGCCACTCTCGCGACTTCACCGGAGATAATCTGTACGCGCCCCAAAGAAATATACTCGTCGGCTTCCCGACGAGATATTCCTATAGATTGAGCTAAATACTTATTTAATCTCATGCGAGTTCGTGTGGGCCCGCGGTCGGTGCCGGGGGTTGTGACAGCTCTTCGCCAGACAAACCGCCTAACGCTGCAGCATCTGCTGCTGAAACAGCAGGCTCTTCAACCGCTGGAACAGCCGCAACTGGCTCAGTCACCGGTACGGCAATCGGCTCTTCGGCAACTGGTGCCGGTGGCAATGGTGCCTCAATATTCACGATATCTGTACCACCTTCGACAGGCTCAGGTGCCTTCTCAGTAACCGTTACAGGTGTCTCAGCGGTAACAGTCTCAGTTGAAGTTGGATGCGGGTTGCTGCCAATCACTGCTGGAGTTGGCGCATCAAGACCAGCGAGTGCATCAGCAATCGCACTTGGCGTGTCACCTGCTGGAGCTGCAACTGGCTCTTCAACCACTGGAGCTACTGGCGCAACGGGTTCAGGTGTCGAAATTGGTTCCAATACTGGCGGTGTTGGCATCGAAACTGGCTCTGGTGCTACCGGCTCAGCCACTGGTGTGACTGGGTCAGCGGGTGCTGGTATGTTTGGTATAATTGGTTCCTCGGTGCCTTGCATAGGACTTTCCTCCTCAGGTTGATTTATTATTGGCGGCTCAGCTGGAGCAGGCTCCGTGGCCTCGGTTGGAACTGGCGTCTCAATTGGCTCTGGAACTGGGGGTTCCTCGGCTGGAACCGCAACCGGCTCCTCCACTACAGGCGCGGCAGGCTCGACAACAGGCACCGCGGTTATAGAGTTTGCGGTCGATGGGGAAACAGGCGCCACATTTGCCACCGGCGCTGGAATAACTGGCTCAGGAACAACACTATGAGTTTCAGCGGTCACGCCGCCAGCAGGTGAGGTATCAACTTTACCTCCAGACAATAATTTCTTCACAGCCGTCACAACGTCTTCAATCCCGACTTGGGACTTCACGAGATAGGCATCCGCACCTAGTCCGGTGCCGCGCTCGCGCTGGTCTTCGCTCGAGAGAGCAGTCATCATAATAATCTTGATATGCTGGGTATTGGGCGTAGACTTCAAGATGTCGAGCATGTCAAATCCAGAAACACGTGGCATCATTACATCGGACAGAATCAAGTCCGGCTTCTCACGAATGGCCACCGCGAGGCCCTCTTCTCCGTCCATTGCAGTGATGACATCAAATCCCTCCGCCTGCAATCTTATCTGATAAATTTCTGACAACGAAGTGTCATCTTCTACAATTAATACCTTAGCCATAAGCTTATTGTACACTCCCTTCCGTAGGATGTAAAGTTTTTTGCGTCATCGCTTGAGCATTTTGTTGCGCTTGCATAATTCTCTCATAATCATAACTGGAAAGGCGGGGTAAAATCAATGAAAACTGGCTGCCTTTGCCGACTTCACTCTTTAACTGGAGGTTGCCACCCATCTGCTCGGTGCGCTCTTTAACGAGATACAGCCCCAGCCCAGTGCCGCCAATCGTTTGCGTGAAGCTATTGTCCACTCGGTAGAACTTCTGGAATACGTGCTTGGAATCTTCCGGCGAAATCCCCATCCCGGTATCAGAGACCACCGCCCAGACGTAGCGCTCGTCCCCGCCCACCGTAACTGTCACCCACCCAGCTTGGGTGTACTTGATGGCATTTTCAATCAGGTTATCCAGAATCTCCGTCAGAAACTGTACGTTTATCTGAGCGTATAGCGCTGGTGCCAAGAACTTGCCGCCCGCCGCCCCAGTGGTGCCAAACTGATAATTCAGCCCCTTCTGAGCGATCGCCGGAGCGTGTAAGTCCGAAATCCTCTTCACCTCTGCCGCAAAATCAACCGGATGAAGCTGGATGCGCTCTTGCTTGTCGTCTGCCTTAGTTGTGTCAAGCAGGTCGCGGAATAACCCGCCCAGGTGCAAACTCGCGGTCTGTGCTTTGGTGAGGTATCCCCTAGCCCTATCATCGATCGTTGCCGTCTGTGGATTCAGCGCCAACTCCACAAATCCCCGGATGCTCGCTACTGGTGTACGCATCTCATGGCTCGCGGTCGAGATAAACTCGCGCTCTGCCGCCTCGCGCTTCAGTTCCACCGTAATATCACGCAGGTTCAAGATAAATCCGCCATCCCACTTCACTACAGTCAGTTCGACAGGCACACGGCGCCCGCTTTTACGACCGATTACTATCAAATCTCTTCGTGCCGTCGGCTTCTCCTGGCTCTGGGCTTGCGCAATCACGTTTACAACTTCACCCTGAACATCTTCAAGTCGCACCATCGACAAATAATTCAACCCCTTCGCCTCGGCGGTCGTGACTTCCAGAAATGCTTCTGCGGCTGGGTTAATCAGCTGAATGTTCATGTCAGGCTCAACCACAATCACTCCCTCTGTCGTGAGCATGAAGAGGGTATAGCCAATCATTCCGCTGTTTGAGGACCCCCCACCCTTTTTTCGTCGCAAAAGCCCCATGTGTCAAGTATAGCATAAGCGTATTTTGCTCTCCACTATATGCTACAATACTGCCATATGTACGATATTGAGAAACGACTAGAGGCTCTCAGTTCGAGCCTCGATGAGGCTTGGGCTCGGCTCGGGTTGGATGCCAAGATTGACGAAGTTGCCGAACTGACCGAGGACGTCGGACGCGCCGAAATCTGGCAGAACCCAGCTGAGGCCCGTTCCAAAAACGAGAAGCTCGCACGCTTGCGCGACGAAACCGACGAATGGATTGTTTTACGCGGCCAAGTCCACGACATCCGCGAATTATTCAGTCTCGGCGATGAAGGTCTGGCGGATGAGCTGTCAACACAACTCGAATCACTTGAATCCCAATTTGCCACCCTCCAAAAGTCCCTTCGTCTCACCGGCAAATACGACCACGGTTCCGCGATTCTCCGCATCACCTCCGGTGTTGGTGGCACGGAAGCTATGGATTTCGCTAGCATGCTCGAGCGCATGTACTTGCGTTGGGCTGAGCGCGAAAAAGTCAAGGTCTCTACACTAGAGCGCACCAAAGGGGAAGAGGCCGGTATTAAAACCGCTGTTTATGAGTTTGACGGTCGCGATATCTACGGTCGCCTGATCTCTGACAACGGCGTACATCGTCTGGTCCGCCAAAGTCCCTTCAATGCCGACAACCTCCGCCAAACCTCCTTTGCCCTCGTCGAGATCCTGCCGGTCATCGGAAACGACTCTGAGGTGCAAATCGACCCCAAAGATCTCCGCATCGACGTTTTCCGCTCCGGCGGGAAAGGCGGACAATCTGTCAACACCACTGACTCTGCTGTTCGCATCACCCACCTCCCGACTGGTATCGTTGTCTCGATGCAAGACGAGCGCTCACAGCTCCAGAATCGCGAACGCGCCATGACTATTCTCCGAGGTAAGCTAGAGCAAATGCGCATCGAGCAGGCCGCCGAGTCTATCGATGCCCTCCGCGCTGGTGAATCTGCCAGCTGGGGGATGCAGATTCGCAATTACGTCCTACATCCATACCAGCTCGTCAAAGACACACGCACCAATTACGAGACCCATGACACTGAAGGGGTACTTGACGGCGAAATTAATCAGTTTTCCGATGCCTATCTCGATTGGAGGCCAGTCCAGTCATGAAACGCCTCGTGGTCGTCTATAATTCCCATAGCTCCAAGTATTCCCGCGTCAAAAAAGAAGTTCTAGACCAGCTTACAGGCGATTGGACGCCTTATGAAATTAACACCAAGCTCGACGTAGACGGCAACGCCAAAGAGATGGCTAAATTCGTCAAGTCTGGAGACCGTGTGATTTCAGCTGGCGGCGACGGTACCGCCATTATTTGCGCCAACGCCATCTTACAGTCTGGAGCTTCCGGCTGCGAACTCGGCGTATTGCCTTATGGCAATTTCAATGATATGGCGCGTTGCTTCGGCAAGCTAGAGGTAGAAGACATCATCGGTCCGGTCGTCAATGCTATCGAGACGTATCCACTGGAAGTCAAGATCGACGGCAAGCACCGTCGTTATGGCATCTGTTATTTCACTATCGGGCTGCTTGCCGAATCGACAGAGATCTTTGATCAAAACAAAATCCGCAGTCGCCTGCGCCGCTCCAAAAAAAGCATTTCATACTCTCTTTACAAGCTAGTCGGCTGGTACGTCAAAAATTGTCGCCACCGCTTTATGCCCAAATTGTTCACAATCAACGGCATCCAGAAGCACAATAAATCTGATTACGCCGCCGTCAATGGTACCTCCGCCGCCGGCGTCTTACGCAACCGCAAACGATTTTACCGCGATAAGACCAAGTTTCTATCGCACTCTGTCAACTTGCGCAATGTCTTCACGCTTCTCGGCTTCATCCTGCGTAGTGTCATCTGGCAAATCCCCGGCACCATCACCCGGCGCGATGTACTTGAATTCCAAGAGCCCGCCACCGTCGAGATTCAGGGAGAAGGCGAATATTTCCGAGTTGAAGTGCAAAAGTCTATCGAGTTCATCAAACCGAACAAATCAATTAACATAATCACAGGTAAAAATGGATACGTCAGAATTCGAACGTAAATTAATGGAATATAATCGCGCT
>Ga0123356_10002011_pt1 | contig 21960 bp, 17 predicted proteins | sample TergutEmb28metaG_2_FD_92546 | JGI IMG/M metagenome (GOLD analysis project Ga0123356, IMG submission 92546) | Embiratermes neotenicus P3 segment gut microbial communities from Petit-Saut dam, French Guiana - Emb289 P3 | ecosystem: Host-associated > Arthropoda: Insects > Digestive system > Gut ... | reverse complement strand
TCAGTCGAGGCTGTCGAGTCGGCGCTCGAGCAGCCTGCGTTCGGCCGGGTCGACGGAAAGGGCAATCGCGGTCCGGTAGGCGTCGCCGGCTTCGGTGTTGCGTCCGAGTCGCCTGAGCATCTCGGCCCTCGCCGAGTGGAGGTACTGGTAGTGGTCAAGTTGGAGCTCCTCGAGCAGGCTTAGTCCGGCGGCAGGACCCTCGGACTCCGCGACAGCGATCGCGCGGCCCAGCTGGATGACCGGCGAGTCGGTCAGCTTCGCCAGAGCGTCGTAGAGGGCTGCGATGTGCGGCCAGTCGCGGTCTCGGTCGAGGTGCAGCGACGCGATGGCGGCCTGGATCACATAGATCCCGCCGCGCTCGCTCCCATAGAGCGCGATCGCGCGATCAAGCTCGGCGCGGCCGCGCTCGATCATCGCGTCGTTCCAGCGTGAACGGTCCTGCTCGGCCAGCAGGACCAGCTCGCCGTCGACGTAGCGTGCGTCACGGCGGGAATGGTGCAGCAGCATCAGCGCAAGCAGCCCGTGCACGTCAGGTTCGTCGGGCATGAGCTGCGCGAGCGCACGCCCCAGGCGCAGTGCCTCGTCGACGAGCTCAACACCGGTGTCCGGGTTGGAATATCCAGCATTGAAGATCAGATAGACGACCGCCAGCACCGCGGCCAGTCGGTCCGGCAGAAGGTGGTCGGGCGGGATGCGGAAAGGGATTCCGGCGTCGCGGATCTTGCGCTTCGCGCGAACCAGTCGCTGAGCCATCGTCGGCTCGCTGACCAGAAATGCGTGGGCGAGCTCGCGCGTATCGAGGCCGCCGAGGGTCCGGAGCGTCAGGGCCACCTGCGCGTCCGTGTCAAGTGCCGGGTGGCAGCAGGTGAAGATCAGCTCCAGCCGCTCGTCCGGGAAGGCCGTGGCGTCCATGTCGATCGGGTCCACGTCAATCTCCGCGCTCGGTGGCGGCTCGACGAGAAGCCGGGTCTTGGCGGCGAGCGTGCGATCGCGACGGATCCGGTCGATCGCCCGCCGCCTCGCCGTTGTGATCAGCCATGCCGACGGGTTGCTCGGAGTGCCGTCGACCGGCCAGCGCTCGATCGCGACGGCAAATGCCTCCTGCAGCGCTTCCTCGGCGAGGTCGATGTCGCCGAGGAAGCCGATCAGCGTCGCCAGGGCCCGCCCCCAATGTTCCCGAAACGCTTGTTCTACGCCTGCGGCCATTCAGCGACGGGCCGGATCTCAACCTTGCCGCCCATGCGGGCTGCAGGGATCTTCGAGGCAACCTCGATGGCGGCGTCGAGGTCGGGGCCGTCGTAGATCAGCCAGCCGTCGAGCGCCTCCTTGAGCTCGACGAACGGCCCGTCGGTCGTAAGCGTCTTGCCGTCCTCGACCCGAACGGTCGTCGCCGTTTCCGGCCCCTGTATCTGGTGCGGGTTGGGCGTGACGCCCGGCGTCTGGTTCAGTGCCTGATAGCCGGCGACGATCTCCTTCTGTTGCTCTTCTGGCAGGTTGCGCCAGTCCCGCCCCTGAGGACCAAGGTTGATCAGCATCGCGTACTTCACGGTGGTCTCCTTCGATAGGTGGTTTGACGGGCTTAAGACGAACGGGGGGGCGCGAAATCGACAGCGACTCAGATTTCGGCGCCTGTGCTGATCCGGAAGACGTGCCCGTCCGGATGGCGGACGTGCATCTCACGGGCTCCCCACGCGTGCGTTGTCGGCGGGTGCGTGATCTCGAGGTCAGCGTCCACACAGCGGTCGTGCACGACGTCGAGGTCGTCGACCCAGATCGACATCCACACGCCTCTGTCCGATGTCTCGCCGCCGGCGGTGCCAAACGTGGCCGTGTTCGATCCTTTCCCGCGCCCGCCCTGCCCATCCCGGCACAGGAATATCTCGTGGTTGCCGGATTTGACGCTCGCGAACCCGACCGGTGAGTCCGAGTCCGTCGGATCGTCATGCCACTCGAACCCGACGGTCCAGCCGAGCTTCTCAAACCAGCTGATCGTCGCGGCGATGTCGGAGACGTTGAGAATCGGGTTGACGGCGAGCACTGTCATGGTCATCTAGCGCCGCAGCCCCAGGATCCATCGCCACCGCAGGATCCGCTTGGCCCGGCGATCGCCCAGCTCGGCGGCGCGCTCGAACAGGGCGCGAGCGCCGCCCAGATCGCCGCTCCGCGACTGCAGTACGCCCAGGTTGACCATCGCGGCCGGGTTCCCTGCCTCGGCCGAGCGTGAATACAACCGTCGCGCCGCTTCCAGATCCTCCTCGACGACGAGGGTGCCGAGGTTGTTCATCGCCGGCGCGTGCCCGGCCTCGGCTGCACGCTCGTACCAGCGGCGTGCGACCTCCGGCTCGTCCTCCACAAGCATGACTCCGAGGTTGTACATCGCGTCGACGTCACCGGTTTCGGCTGCCCGCTCGAGCGCCGCCCGGTCTGCGTCAGAGTCCAGCTCGCCATCTCGCATTTCCTTAGTTGTACAGGTCGCCGAGCTGAAGCTGAGGTTGAGGGTTACGTCACCGCGAGGGCCTTTTCCCTCCGTCAAGAGGGGGCCTAGGTCCATTGTCGCCCCCGATCCCCCTGCCTACTGTGACCGCCGCCACTGCCCTGCCTGCGCCGCGTGCGATGCAGACCGCCAAGCCTGGCTGGTGACAGGGGCTGTTCAAGGTCTACACACACGGAGGACGGAAGTGCAACTTCAATCGACGTTCCATAAGAAGCTGAACGTCGTTGGTGCGGTGGTGCTGGTGATGTTGGGTACGGCCGGCTGGATGTTGTCGCCGGCGCTCGATGTCTCCGACGCGGCCACCGCGCCGACGAACGTCACGGTGACAGACGCAACCGCCGTTGGCGGAACGCAGGCGACGCTGAACGGAACCCTGAATCCGAACGGCGACGCCACCAACTACCAGTTCGAGTACGGGACCACGACCTCATACGGGACCGTCACTCCCCAACAATCGGCCGGAAGCGGAAGCGCCGTCGTCAACGTCAGTCAGGCGATTACCGGCCTGCGGTCGGGCACCGTCTACCACGTCGCTCTGATCGCGACGGACACGGTCACAGGCCAGACGACGACCAGCGGCGACGGAACCTTCACCACGGCTTCAGCGCCGACGGTCCGGACGCCGACCGCGATTGGAGTCAGCTCCAAGACCGCGACGCTCGACGGCAACGTGAACCCGAACGGCTCCAACGTGACCGATTGCCATTTCGAGTTCGGCACGACCCAGCAGTACGGCAACTCGGCGTCGTGCGCTCAGACGGTCGGCGGGGGCACCACTGACGTGCCCGTGTCGAGTGATCTGACCGGCCTGCTGCCCGGGACCGTGTATGACTTCCGGCTGGTGGCGACGAATGGCGTCGACACGTCGGACAGCCTCAATCAGACGTTCACGACCCCGGCGGACGCGCCAACCGTCACGGCCGGTCAGGCGACCTCGTCGACCACCAGCTCGGGCACCGGCGCGACGCTGAACGGCTCGATCAACCCTGGGGGCGCATCGACCACGTATCACTTCAACTACGGCCCCACGGCGAACGACTACACCAGCAGCACGCCCGACGTGACCATTCCAGCGGGAACCACCGACGTCCCCGTTAGCGCTCAGCTGACCGGGCAGCAGCCCGGCGGGACGATCCACTGGCAGCTGGTCGCCGACAACGTCCAGGGCACGATCGCGACGGGCGATCAGTCGCTGACGCTGGCGGCCGCGCCACCGTCGCTCAGTCGTGTTCTCGGCGCCGCGTCAAGCGACACGACCGCGATGCTCAGCGGCTCGGTCGACCCGAACGGTGCGGCCACGAGCTACCAGTTCGACTACGGAACCACGACGAACTACGGCAACAGCACGACGGCGGGTCAGATCCCCGCGGGTCCCAACGCCGTCAACGAGACCGCCACGCTCACCGGGCTGAAGCCGCACACCACCTATCACTTCCGGCTCGAGGCGACGAACACGGCGACCGGGACCAGCGTCACCACGTTCAGCCAGGATCACACGTTCACCACCGACGCGACGCTTCCGTCGGTTCAGACGACGGCGGTCACCAAGATAACCTCCGCCGGCGCGACCCTCAATGGCACGCTCAATCCTGGCGGTGCGGACACAACCTATTTCTTCGAGTACGGCCTCAACACCAACTACGACCAGAGCACGGCCGAGCAGGACGCCGGGTCCGGGAACACGGATACGGGCGTATCGGCCGCTGTGACCGGGTTGCAGCCTGGAGCGACGTATCACTACCGTGTGGTCGCGATCAATTCGGGCGGTGCCAGCTTCGGGCAGGACCAGACGTTCACGGTCGATGCCGCACCGCCATCTCTCAGCGGCACCGGCGGCGACGCGACGGGCGCCACGACCGCATCGTTGCATGGCTTCGTCAACCCGAACGGCGCCGACACCAGCTACCGGTTCGATTACGGAACAACGACGAACTACGGCAGCAGCACGACGGCGACGGACATCGGCTCCGGCATCACCGCGCTGCGGGAGGACGCCTCGCTCGTCGGCCTCGCACCGGGCACGACGTACCACTACCGGCTCGAGGGGACGAACACCGTGAAGGGCGTGACCGACACCACGTTCGGCCAGGACCACGAGTTCACGACGGCGGCGGCTCAGCCGACGCTCACGCAACCCGCGGCGACGTCTGTCACGGCGACCGGCCTGACACTGGGTGGCACGGTCAACCCGAACGGGGCGGACACGGCCTACCACTTCGAGTACGGGTCGTCGGCTGGGAACTACACGAACAGTACGTCCGAGATGGATGCCGGCTCCGGGACCGCGGGGACCAACGTGTCCGCCGACCTGACCGGGCAGCAGCCCGGAGCGACGATCCACTGGCGACTCGTCGCCGAGAACAGCCAGGGCAAGAGCGTCACAGACGACCAGTCCGTGACTCTGCTGAGCGCCGCGCCGTCGGCCGTTACGGGCGCCGGCGTCGCTTCAAGCGACTCTGCGGCGTCGTTGCACGGGTCGGTCAACCCGAACGGCGCGGACACGACCTACCGATTCGACTACGGACTGACGACCAACTACGGCGACAACACGCAGTCGACCGACATCGGTTCGGGAATCAACGCCTTGGACGAGAACGGTTCGATCTCCGGGCTCGCGCCTGACACGACGTACCACTTCCGGATCGAGGCGACGAATACCGCCAACGGGAACACCGTCACCACCTTCGGCGACGACCACACGTTCACGACCCTGCCCGCACCGGCGGCCATCGAGTCGTCAGACGCGGACTCGATCACCTCGACCGGCGCGACGCTGACCGGGACGATCAACCCGAATGGCGACACGACGAGCTACTCATTCGAGTACGGGCTGACGGCCAGCTATGGGCAGGACACGCCTGCCCAGACGATCGGTTCGGGGAACACCTCGACCGACGTGTCGGCTGACATCTCCGGACTGCAGCCCGGCGCGACCTATCACTACCGCCTGGTGACGGACAACGCGGGCGGTGAGAGCTTCGGGCCCGACCGGACGTTCACGGCCGCCACCGCAGCTCCGGAGGTCCGCACCGCGGATGCGGTTGACGTGACGTCGACCACAGCGACGCTGCACGCATCGATCAACCCCAACGGCGCCGATACGGACTTCGGCTTCGACTGGGGCACGTCGGCGGACTACGGTCAGAGCACGACGGACGAGAGCATCGCAGCCGGGACGCAGCCGGTGACGGCGTCGGCCAAGCTCACGGGCCTGACCCCCGGGACGACGTATCACTTCCGGATCAGCGCCGACAACGGCACCGGCAGCAGGCAGCTCGGGCAGGACGTGACGTTCACGACCCCGGCCGCCTCGCCGGTGGTCGACACGCTGGGATCGAACGGAATCACGTCGAACAGCGCCACCCTCACCGGCTCGGTCGATCCGAACGGCGCCGACGCGAGTTACTACTTCGAGTACGGCACCACGACCGACTATGGCCAGCGGACGCCGGAGCAGGATGCCGGCTCGGACACCAGTTCGGTCTCGGCTGAGGCGGCCCTGTTCGATCTCGCTCCGGGCACGACCTACTACTACCGACTCGTCTCGACCAACTCCGCCGGAACCACCCGTGGTGCGGACATGACGTTTGTGACCGCACCGGGCGCTCCGGACGCGACCACCGGGTCGGCTTGGGGTGTTCGGTCTGACTCGGCCCTGTTGTCGGGCACGATCAGCGCTCACGGCGCGGTGACGACCTACCGCTTCGAGTACGGAACGACGCGCGCGTATGGTCTCAGCACCGCGACCGAGACGACCCCACTGGGCGCCTCGGACAGCCAGGGTGAGATCAAGGCGACCGGCCTGAAGCCCGGGACGCTGTACCACTACCGGGTGATCGCAACCAACTCGGTCGGCACGACGACCGGAGACGACGGGGTCTTCATGACCCCGGCCGCCTCGCCGACGATCGTCGGCGATCCGGCGACGCACATCACGGATCATTCCGCGTCTGTCGCCGGCAGCCTGAATTCCGAGGGCGCGCAGACCAGGTGGTGGTTCGAATACGGGACCACCCGCAATTACGGACGCCAGACCGCCCACCAGATCGCTCGATCGGGCGGCGGCAAGAACGTGCGGGTGCACGCGCTGCTCGGCACGCTCCAGCCCGGCACGGTCTACCACTTCCGGTTGGTGACCGCCAACGGCCGGGGGTTCGCCTATGGCCACGATGAGATGGTCAAGACCCTGCGCGCCAAGAGCGGGCTGGGCATGAGGTCGCTGGACGCAATGCCGAGCAGGCGCGGCTGCAAGACGCAGTACCTGGCGCTCGACGACGTCGTCCATGGCCACGTCACCGCCGCGCGTCGTCCGCTGTTGCGCGACTCGCAGTGCAGGACCGGCGACATCGTCGTCAGCGGACGGGTGAGCAAGCTCGCCGACGGAAGCCACGTCAAGGCCGTGTTCAGCGGCTTCGCTCACCGAGTGGTGTCCGCGTCCGTGAAGCAGGGCACCTGGACGGTCGCCGCGACCCTACCCGGCCTGTTCGCCAGCCATCACTGGACGATGGTGGTCAGGTTCGCGGGCAGCACGCATCTGCTCCCGTCATCCGTCACGCATCAGTTCATGCTCGCGACGATGGGCAGTGGCGCGTCGGGCCGGTAGCGACTAGCGACAACCTGACAGTTCTCATCGGTCAAGCTCAGGCCCGCGGTTCGGGCCTGAGCTTGACCTTCGCAGTCGAAGTTCGTCAGACGCGAGCGGAGGAGCCGCGCACCACAAGCTCGACCGGCAGGACCGTCGGCGCCTTGGTCTCGTCAGGATGCTCGATCGCCGCGGCGAGCGCACGCGCAGCCGCCTTGCCGAGGCCGACACGGTCCTGCGCGACCGTCGTCAGCGGCGGCTGGAGAAGCGCGGCGAGCCGGCTGTCGTCGAAGCCGACGAGGGAAATGTCGTCCGGCACGCTCATGCCGGCGTCCCGGACGGCGCCAACGGCGCCGATCGCCATCTCGTCCGAGGCGGCGAACACCGCCGTCGGCGGCTCTGGCAGGGCCAGCAAGGCCAGCATCGCCGCGTGGCCGCTGTCGGCGTAGAAGTCGCCGACCTGCTCGTACTCCGGCGGCGCTGCCAGTCCGAGCGACGCCATCTCGCTGCGGTAGCCCTCCAGCCGCTCGGCGCCCGGTTTGGTATCGACGATCCCGGTGATCGTCGCGATGCGCGTGTGGCCGAGCTCGTGCAGGTGGCGAATGGCAAGCCGGGCGCCACCGACGTTGTCCGACGAGACCCAGGTCGCGCCCGGCGCGACCACCTCGAGGTCGACGGCGACGAGCGGCATGTGGGCCTCGAGAAGCTTCCCGATTTCCGGATCGTTGCGATTGACGCCCCAGATCACGACGCCGTCCACGCGGTGGTGACGCGCGCGGCGAAGGTACTCCCCCTCCAGCTCGACCGCGAACAGCAGCAGGTCGGAGCCGAACGCGTGGATTCCGTGATTGAGGCCGACGAGGACGTCCAGGAAGAACGGGTTGTCGATGTCAGCATGGGCGCCGGTGTTGAGGACGACCCCGATCAGTTGCGAGCGACGGCCGACCAGCGTCCGCGCAGCTGCGCTCGGCGCGTAGTCGAGCTCGCGGGCGGCTGCCAGGACCCTGGCCCGTGTGTCCGGGTGAACGTCGGTGTAGCCGTTGAAGACGCGCGACACGGTCGCGACGGACACGCCGCTGAGCTGGGCCACCTGTCTGATCGTTATCGGCATGGCACCAGTCATTGATACCCGAAATTCGACGTGCAAAGGAGCGCGAAGGCTGATACGCTGGCCGCGCTTCGAAAACGTTTTCGGAGTTTAGCCCATCGACCGCCCAGGAGAGGGGACCGATGAAGAGGTTCTTACTCGGAGGAGCTGCCGCCGCGGCTTCCCTCGTCGTTTTCGCGACCGCCGCCGTCGCCGGAGCGTCGGCTTCGCCGCCCGCCTTGGGGCCCGGAACGCACTTCTACGTGCCGCCGCCCGAACCTGCCGCCCAGCAGCAGATCGGCCAGCTCACGGGCTCCGGCGACAAGGCGGACGCGGCGCTCGTCCGCCAGATGACCTCGACCCCACACGCGGTCTGGATCGACGGCGGCTCCCCGAACTCAGCCCGCGTCACGGCACTGACGACGGTGAATCGCGCCGCCGGCAAGAACCAGATGCCGGTGATCAGCCTGTACAACATCCCGGGCCGCGACTGCAGCGGCTTCTCGGCCGGCGGAGCAACCGACCTCGCGTCGTACGAAGCCTGGATCAATGGCGTCGCTGCGGGTATCGGCAACAAGCCCGCGATCGTGATTCTGGAGCCCGACAGCCTCGGGCTGTTGCCGCAGAGCGACTGCGGTTCGACGATGCTGACGGACGCCGACCGCTTCACGGAGCTGAATTACGCGGTCGACAAGCTCGGCGCCGGCGCGGGTACCCGGGTTTATCTCGACGGCACGCACAGCGCGTGGCTGAACACGGGTGACATCGCACAGCGGCTGGTGAAGGCGGGGGTGCAGCGCGCAGCCGGCTTCTACTTGAACATCTCGAACTACCAGTACGCGTCGAACGAGGTCTCCTACGGGACCTGGATCTCCGACTGCATCACGTACGCGACTCAGGTGGACCCGGGCAACTACGCCGGCTGCCCGAACCAGTACTGGGATGGTGGCCCGGCGACGAGCTTCACCGGCGCCGCCCTCAGCCCCTACCAGGTGTGGCAGGACGTCCCGTACAGCGGTAACCCGGCGGACCTCACGTGGGACACCGCCGGCATCGACTCAAATTGGGCGTCGCTGCTCGGCTCGGTGAACCCGACCACGCACTTCGTCGTCGACACGAGCCGGGACGGCCTGGGACCGTGGAACCCGGTCCCCAAATACGCGAGCACGACGGTCGCACAGGACTGGTGCGACCCACCCGGGCGGGGCAACGGCCCGGCACCGACCGCGAACACGGGCAGTCCGCTGGTGGACGCGTTCCTGTGGGTGAAGGTGCCCGGAGAATCCGACGGATCTTGCAACCGGGGGCTGCCGTCGACGACCGACCCCGAATGGGGCAGCATCGTCGACCCGGCCGCGGGCGTGTGGTTCCCGCAGCAGGCGCTGCAGCTCGCACAGCTCGCGAACCCGGCGATCGCCCCGTGATCGCCTGATCGCATGCCAATCCGGCGCCCGCCCGATGGCGATCGGGCGGGCGCCGGTCAGCTCGCCTGGAGGATCGCGTCGAGGTCGTGCAGCTGGCGCCGAACTCCCCCGCACACCTGGTCGCATAGGTCGAACACGCTGGGGTCGCTGATCGAGTAGCGGGCGTGGTTGCCCTGTTTGGTGCGCGCAACCATGCCGGCGCCGAGCAGGATCCCCAGGTGTTTGGAGATGTTCTGCTGGGAGCCGCCGAGCGACTCCTGAAGCTCGCCGACGGTCGCGTCGCCGTCCCGCAGACGCTCAAGCAGCCTGATCCGCATCGGCTCGCCGAGCACGCGAAAACGCTGCGCCACGAGCTCGATCAGCGGCTCCGACAGCGGATGCGGATTCGACGCCGAAGTGCTCATTGTTCGACGACTCTACCACAACTACACGGTGGTGGAGTTGACGAGTTGTCGAGCTTGCGCTATGCTCCACTCATCAACAACTGTGTAGTTGTAAAGATGTGACCGAAACAGGAGCGTTGCAGACCCATGGACAAGTTTGAGCATCTCACGAAGGACACGGTCGAAGCGGCCGTCAGCCGTCCCGGCATCACCGTGATCGATTTCTGGGCCGACTGGTGCGGTCCCTGTCGGGCGATGGCGCCCCAGTTCGAGCGCGCCGCCGCGCTGCGACCCCAGTATCGGTTCGCGAAGGTCGATGTGGACGCGGAGCCGGCCGTTGCGGCGGCGTACGGCATCCGGTCGATCCCCACGCTGATGGTGCTGCTCGATGGCGAGCCGGTGGCGGCGCAGGCGGGACTGATCCCGGCCGAGGACCTGGTCGAAGCGGTTGACCGGATCGAGCGGACGCTCGCCCCGAGCGGGAAAGCGGCCGCGTGATGCACCGGGATCCGAGTTCGCCGCCGGCGGCGTACCGGCGTGAGGCAGGCGTGGGGCCGATCGGTCGGCTGGGCCGGTTCACGGCATCCCACTTCCGGGTGGTGCTCGCCGGTTGGCTCGTGGTGGCGCTGGGTCTCGGCATCTTTGCCCCGAAGGTGGAGAGCGCCCTGTCCGGTGCAGGCTGGGAGACGTCCGGCTCGCAATCCGTGCAGGCAAGGCAGCTGATCGACCGGCACTTTGGCGGCCTGTCCAGCTACGCACTGATGACCGTCATCCATTCCGATACCCATACGTTCGGCCAGGAGCCGTTCCGGAGCACGGTCGCAAAGGTCGAGGCTGCGCTGCGCGCAGACAACGCCGTCCGCAGCGTCGTCCCACCGGCTCCCGGAGCCTCGATCTCACGTGATGGGCACACCGCGATCGTTCAGGCCGGCGCCGCCAGGAGCTCGAACGGGATGGTCCGCGCAGCCGACTCGCTCAAGACCAAGCTCGGCCGCCTGTCGAAGGACGCCGTGCAGGTACACCTGACCGGCGCATCCGGGATGTGGTCTGACTTCAACGCGGCCAACCGAACGGCGATGATGAAGTCCGAGATCATCTCCTGGCCGATCACGCTGGGGATCCTGCTGCTCGCGTTCGGCTCACTGGTGGCCGCAGGGTTGCCGCTGATGTTGACGATGCTCGGGCTCGCGTCAGCTGCGGGACTGCTGTACATCGGCACGCAGGTGATGCCGATCTCGATCTGGGCGATGAACTTCGCGCTGATGTTCGCGCTCGCGCTGGGGATCGATTACGCGCTGTTTGTCGTGCACCGTTTCCGCGCCGCGATGCTCGAACCTGGCCTGGATCCCGTCGACGCGGCAGCGGCGACGATGGACACCGCCGGCAAGGCCGTTCTGTTTTCCGGGATCACCGTGTTGATCTCGCTGTCGGCGGTGATGCTCGTCCCCTCGCCGGCGTTTCGCTCGATGAGCCTCGGGATCATGCTCGCGGTGGTCTTCGTGCTGGCGGCGACATTGACGTTGCTGCCGGCGGTGCTCGCCAAGCTCGGACCCAAGGTCGACAGGCTCGCGCTCCCCTGGGCACGCTCCGGCGAGCACCGGTCGGCGCGCTTCGAGCGCTGGGGCCAGCGGCTCTGGCGTCAGCCGGTTCGCCACGGAATCGTCGCGCTGGCGATCCTGGTCGGGTTGGCACTGCCGGTCACGCAACTGAAGACGGCGATGCCTTCGATCAAGGTCGTCCCCGCCGCCGACGCCTCGCGCATCGGTTACAACCAGGTCCAGGCCGCGTTCGGTCCCGGTGCCACCGGCCCGCTGCAGATCGTCACCCCGGCACCGCAGGCCTCCATGGCTGCACGGATCGCGAGCCATGATCCCGGCATCGCAGCGGTCGAGCACACTCAGATCAACCGTGGCTACGCGCTGATCACGGCGATCCCGCGGCAGGACCCGTCGAACCCGGCGGTCGGCCACACAATCGATCGGCTCCGGGCCGAGCTCCCGGCCGGTTCTCTGATCGGCGGCGCGGCGGCGGAGAACCACGACCTGCAGACGGCGCTCTCCGCGAAGACGCCGCTTGTGATCGGCGTGGTGCTGGGGCTCGGATTCCTGTTGCTGCTGATCGCCCTGCAGGCGCCGCTGCTCGCGGCGGTCGGGGTGTTGACCAACCTCCTGGCCACCGGCGCCGCGTTCGGCGTGGCGAAGTGGGTCTTCCAGGACGGCGCTCTGCACTCCCTGCTCGGGTTCCAGTCGCAGGGATTCCTCGACGCGTGGGGGCCGGTGTTCTTCTTCGCGATGATCTTCGCGATCTCGATGGATTACACCGTGTTCCTGCTGTCGGCCGCCAAGGAGCACTGGGACCGCACCCACGACCCGCGGGCGGCGATGGTCGGCGGCGTCGCCCACTCCGGACGGGTGATCTTCGCCGCCGGCGGGGTGATGGTCGCCGTGTTCTTCACCTTCGCCCTGTCCGGGCCACTGCCGCCAAAGGAGATGGGAATCATCCTCGGCGTCGCGGTGCTGCTCGACGCTGCCCTGATCCGCCTGCTGCTGCTGCCCGTGCTGCTGCGGCTGATGGGCCGCTGGGCCTGGTACCTGCCACGCTGGGCTCGCCCGGTGCTGCCCAGTGTCAGCTTCGGCCACGCATGAGTAAAGGAGCAAGACCATGTCATTGATCCCCATCGAGCTGTGGCAGACGGAGTGGTGCCCGGCCTCGCATCGGGTACGCCAGCGGCTGACCGAGCTCGGCCTCCCCTATCTGGTCCGGCAGGTACCGGTCGAGCGGGGTGACCGCACAGAGCTGATCAGCACCACCGGTCACGAGACGATCCCGGTCCTCGTCGCCGACGGCGAAGTCGTCGCCGGCGAGGATCCGATCGTGCAGTATCTGAACACCCGTTTTGTCGAACCGCCGGACGCCGAGCAGCATCGTGCGAAGGCCGTCACGGCGAAGCGCAAGGAACTGGAGAAAGCATGTCCGGAACTAGCTACACGTTGAGCGCCACGACGCCCCTGTCACTGGACGAGGCGGTGCGGCGAGTGCGCGACGAGCTCGCCGCGGAGGGCTTCGGCGTTCTCTGCGAGATCGACCTGCAGGCGACTCTCAAGCAGAAGCTGGGCGTCGAGCGAGAGCCATACGTGATCCTCGGCGCCTGCAACCCGCCGCTGGCTCACTCGGCACTCGAGGCAGAGGCGGAACTCGGGACGCTGCTGCCATGCAACGTGGTCGTCTACGAGCAAGAGGGCGAGACGCACATCGCGGCGATCGACGCCGAGCGAATGCTCTCGATCGTCGACAACGATGACCTGGCGGCAACCGCAACCGAGGTGCGACAGCGCCTGTCAGCGGTGGTGGATCGCGCGGCCACCGGTTAGCGCAGCGGCTACCGCACGCCCGCGGAGAGCGGGAAACGGATATCCTCGCGACCGACTGATGGGGAGGATCGTCGTAGCGCTACTGGTGCTTCTCTTGGGCAGCACGGTGGCTGCCTGCGGGGGCAAGACGGCGGCAAACGCCGCAGGCCCGACGAACACGGCCTCGAGCCCGGCCACAACCACCGCCGGCTCGTCCACGATCCCGCTCTCCCCCAGCGACGCGCCCGCCTGCGCGCTGCTGGTCGCGCGCGTTCAGCGCCTGACCACCGCGCTCGGAACCGCGTCAGAGCTGATCGCCCACTCGGTCAACAAGCAGCAGCTGAGCCAGCGGATCGCGATCGAGAAAGTGCAACTACGGCGTTCGGCGCGGCTGATGGCCGGCGGGCCGATCCCGGCGCCGCTGCAGGGAGCTGACCGCAGGCTGGTGCTGGGGCTCGGCGCGTTCGCCGACGATTTCGCCCGCGCCGAGAAGCCGGCGCTGCACGGCAACTTCGCCGCTGCCGTGAAGGCGATGGGCGATAGGCCCGTCATCAGCGTGATCCTGGGAGCGACGAAGACGATCGAGAGCGCCTGCGCCGGCGCCTGATCGCTTCAAGGTTCGTCCGGACCTCCCTATCTCACGACCACCCGCGCAGTCGCCTCCGGACCCTGCGTGCCGAGCGGATCAAGCTCCCAGAAAAGGCCGTTGTCGCCGGGTGGCGCGTTCCTGGGAATGTCCAGCTCGACGTTGAAACGAATCGATCCGCCGGGGCGCACCGCGTGCGCCCCGTCGCAGTTGAGCCGGTAGGCCTCGCTGCTGCCGATCGGGGCGAGCTCCTGGACGAACAGCGGGCACGCGCCAAAGCGGAGCGTCTCGTTCGTCGACGCGTTGCGCAACTCGACGACGTAGCGCAGCGTCGAGCCGCGCGCCGCCTGCAGCGTCGGCGTGCTGGCCCCGGAATCCGTGACGACGCGCGCGGTCAGCGGGATCGTGCTCCAGGGCTTGCCGACCGGCAGGATCTCGGGTTGGAACGGCCGCACACCGATCGTCGATGGCGCGCCGCGCTGCAGGCACGCCGTGACGGCGTTGTAGGGAACGTCGATGCTGCCGCTACCGCCCGGCAGCGTCACGCGCACCGCCTTTGGGGCCAGCACCGCCTTGCCCTGGCGCGCGCCGGGCGGGCACCAGTTGTTCCACTGGACCGACAGCGTCGCGGTGGAGCCAGGCGGCAGGGCGCGCAGCGACGAAACGGGCTTGCTCACCGCGGGGAACTCGGGCGACACCGCCGGTTCGGGGTTCTGAAGCTGACGCGGTGATTGCGGTGCGCCGACAAACCGCACCTGCGGCCTCCCGGTGAGGCGACATGGCCTCGAGGAGACGTTCCGCAGTGCGACCGTCCCGCTCGCGCCGGCCGCCGTCGCCTGGAATACGATCCCGGACCCCTGGACCTTCAGGTCGGCGGCCCGGCACGGCGCCGCTGCGGTGGTCTGTGGCGCGCGCAAGGTGACCGGGACGATCCTGGCCCAGCGCACCGTGGGCGCTGAGTGCGCTGATGCGTTGCCCGAGCCGCTCGCCGGATGCTGGCCGGAGCCGCACCCCGCCAGCGCCAACAGCGCCGCGACGGCGCCTCCGGCCGCGAACGACCGAGAGCCGGCTCTCACGAGCTGGCTGCTATAGCCGCCGTACCGTGGACCGCGCTGCTGCCGCTACCGAGCTTGGCAAACGCCGTATTCGCGAGCGAGGCGACCGCCGACTGGGTGCCGGACGCCAGCGTCCCGCAAGGGTTCGTGTTCGGTGGCGCCGGCTCGCCTGCCGGCGGCGTCGCCGGGAAGTGCGTCGGGTTGAATTCGACTGCAAGCGCCTGCTGGTAGAAGCCCATCCGGGAACCGTCGGAAACCACGAGCTTCACGTTGTACCAGGCGGGCGAAGTGCTCGCGAACGTGTGCGTCACGGTCGGCGAGTTGGTTGCGAGCGTGGTCCCGTCCCCAAAGTCCCAGAAGTACTTCAGCCCGTTCGCCGAACCGCTCGCCGCGCGGCTGAACGATGCGTCGAAGGTGACCGTGTTGGTCGTCGTCGGCTTCTGAGGGCTGGTCTCGAAGTACGTGATCGGGTTCGACCCCTTCGTCACCGCGCCCGCGTAGTTGTCCTGCTGGACGAGGTAGTCGGTCCAGGTCGCCGGCAGTTCGAGCGCGCGGCGCAGCTCCACCGACGGGTCGGCGACTCCACCCGGGCCGTGCGTGGTACCCGAGGCCCAGTAGTTGAGGTGCTGAATCGTGTCATCGCTGGTGTCGTAACCCGCGTACTGATTCAGGCTCGGCTTGTTCGTGTACGAAGTCGGGTAGGGGTTCTCGGACCCGCCGACGGCGGGGTTGGTGCTCGAGTCGAAGGCGCCGACAACGCCGAAGCCGGGGATCCCGCGGTCGATGAACGAAACCTGGTCGGTCCGCCCCAGGCCATCGTCGAGCACCGGGGAGAACTGCGCCTCGTCACTCGCCGTGTAAGCCGGGACGACCTGCTGGGTCGGATCGATCGGCGTCGACCCGACCTGATCGAGCCGCAGCGGATTCTCGAGCGGGACGCTGAAGTTGTATTTCGCGCCAAGCACCTGGAACGCCTCCGTGACCGCGTTGCCGAGCGCGGTGCGGAACGCCTGCTCGGCCGGCATGTTCGCCTCGATCCGCTGCCAGCCGGCCGACGTCGACGGGTAGATGTTGTTCGGCGCGAGCGGCACCGCGTTGATGTTGGTGAACCACGGCCCCACATTGCCATCGACGATGTTGTTGAGGTAGTGCTGGGTGCCCCAGTGGTACGCCGGGTACTCGATGCCGTTCTGGTCCATGTTGGCGACCATCACGTACTGGCCCTGCGGTCCGTCCGGGATCAGGCCCTCGGCCGCGTAGGTGACCGTGGTTCCGACCGGATAGGACGCCGTCAGCGGATCGGCGAGCGTCAGTCCCGACCCGAGATCCTGGGTCGTGGCCCCGGACGCGTGGGCGATCGTCAGCGGCTTGGCGAGCGTCACGCCGGTGCCGCTGGCGCCCGCGGTGCCGACCGCGGTGATCGTGTCGAGCTCCTGGTTTGCGCCGGTGTCGATCGAGATCGGATCCCCGGCCGTCATTGCGGTGACGCTCGTGACCTTGATGTTCGTGTCGCCGACGTTCGACGCGGCGGCGAGCGTGGTCGCACGCCCTGCGCCCGTGCCTACCTTGGCGACCGTGGCGTGTTCGTCGGCGCCGAACGCGTCGACGATGATCGTCGAGCCGGGCATGATCTCGTTGATCGAGGCAACGTGGACGACGGTGTCCCCGGTCGAAGCCGGCGTCGTCAGCGAGGTCGGCGTGTCGGTCTGGGAATACTCGCCGGAGCCGACCAGCCCCGTTTCCTCGGCGTCGAACAGGCCCACCTTGATCGTGCGCGCCGGATAGGTGCCGTTCTGCTGGTACCACCGCAACAGACCCTGGAGCTCCGCCATGCCCAGCGCGATCCCGGAGGTCGCGTCGAACGGCGAGCCGTTGCCCCAGTTGCCGCTGTGCATGCTGCTCATCGGCGTCGGACTGCCGTTCTGCGCGCCGTTGGCGACGCCGGTGGAGGTCGGGGTGCTGTCGTTGTGGCCCGATATCAACACGACCTGACCCGGACAGGACTGGCCCGGAACGGTGACCGTGGCGGCGTCAAGCTGGAATGGGAAGGTCTGATTCCCGCTGCCCGAGCAACACGGGTCGAAGTGGTCCTTGGCGGTCACGAACGCGCCCATCGGTCCCATGTGGTCGGCGGCCGTGTTGGTCATCTCCGACTTCCACCACGAGTAGAACTCCTGCGCCCCGTTGTAGTTCTGGGGGAGGTTGTTGACGTTCGCGGGATTGCTGGGCGGGCCGTCCGCCCCGGCCACGCGGGTGATGAAATGCGTCGCCGGGTAGTACAGCTCCTGGTAGAGGAAGTTCGTGTCGATCACGGGGTGGGCGGCCGGGGGATCGCTGCCCGCGGCGCCGCTCGATGAGGCGACGAACACCACCGGGACCGCAGCTGCCGCCACGACAGCGGCGAGCAGTGGCCACCGCCGCATCCCCCGCAGCGACTTGATCATTCTGGGACCTCCTCGATGTGCACTCATCACGACTTCAGCGCTGCGGTCGCGGCGGCGATCAGACTGCTCGTTTCCGCTTGGGTCAGGGTTCCGCACGGGTTCGTCGACGGCGGCGCGCCGCTGGGGCTTTCGACGGCGACGGCCTGCCGGTAGACGCCCGCCTTGCCGTTACCTAAAACGGCGAGTTTGACGTCGGCCCACTGCGAGCCGGAGAAGGTGTGCGTCACGGTCTGACCCGTCGCGTGCGTGCCATCACCGAAGTCCCAGTAGTACTGGAGACCCTTGGTCGAGCCCTGCGCGTTGCGTGAGAAGCCCGCGTTGAAGGTGACCGTCGTCGTCGCGGTCGGGTTGACCGGGTCTGTCTCGAAGTAAGCGATCGGCTGGCCCGGCTGCGGCGTCGCGCCGAGGTAGTCGTTGCCGGCCAGCAGCAGGCTCGTCCACTCGGCCGGAAGCTCCAGCGCCCGCGACAACTCGGTGGTCGGCTGACCGGGGCCGGTGACTCCGTGCGGGGCGCCGCCGGCGAAGTAGTTGAGGTGCTCGATCGTGTCGCCCGAGTAGCCGACCGGCTGGCCCTCGTTGACGTTGAACGGCACGCCGCTCGCGTGGGCGGTCTGCAGCGGATTCGCGAGCGTGACCGGGGTGCCGACCGAATCCGGCGTGCCGATCTGCGTGATCTGGTTGTACTCGATGTTCTCGCCCGTGTCGATGAAGACCGGGTTGCCGACCGCCAGGTTCGCTGCGGAGGTGACCTCGACGGTCGTGTCACCGACGTTGGTGGGCGCGGCGGTTGTCGTCATCCCGGCGACTGGCGTGTTGTCGCCGATCTGGAACGTCGTCTGGTTACCGGCGTAGGAGATGATCGGCGTCGCCTTGATCGTGTCGCTGACCGAGGCCGCGTACGGGTTCTCCTGGCTGTTCGAGTTCTTCACGCCGCTGACCGTGAAGCCGGGGATCCCCTTGTCAAAGAACGCCTGCTCGTCCTCGAGCCCGGACGTGTCGGTCTGAACCGGCGAGAACTCAGCCTGGTCGGCGGCCGAGTACGCCGGCTTCGTCTCCTCGACACCGCTGAACGGGTTGGGCGCCTGACCCGTCTGGTTGTACCGCAGCGGATTCTCGACCGGGACCGAGAAGTTGTACTTCGCGCCCTGCTGGTTGAAGCCCGCGGTGATCGCGGCCTGGAGGTTGGTGTGAAGCGCGTCGATCGCCGAGGAGTTGGCGAGGATATCGGCGCCGGGCGAGCCCGCACCCGTGTTCGGGTATGCCTGGTTGGGGGCGTTCGGCGTGTCGTAGATGAACGTGAACCATGGCGGCACGCCGCCACCGGTGATGTTGTTCCAGTAGAACTCGGTTCCCAGGTGGAACGCCGGGTAGTCGAGCCCGAGCGAGTCCATGTTTGCGAACAGGACGTACTGTCCCTGCGGGCCGGCGGGGATCAGGTTGTTGGCGTAGTACTGCGAGCCCTCGCGGCTGAACAGGCCATCGGCGGTCTTGCCGCGGGAGGCGTCGAGCAGTGCGACCTTGAACGTCCGCTTCGGGTAGGTGCCATTCGCTTCGTACCACTGCAGCAGCGCCCGGTACTCGCCCATCGACACCGCGACGCCCGAGAGACCGTCGTACGCGCCCTCGTTGCCGAGGTTGCTGTCGGTGATCTCGCGGCGCGCCGCGCCGAAGCCGTTGACGCCGCTGGTGGTCCCGGAGTTGATCAGGTTGACGACGTCGGTCGGTACCGGTGTCTCGTCGGGATGAGCGCCGATCAGCACCCGCTGTCCCGGGCAGGACGCGCCCGGGATCGTGACCTCGGCGTCATTGGAGTCAAACCGGTAGCCGCCCGAGCGGCGGAAGTAGTGATTGCTGACCGTCGCGAAGTTCGCCAGTGAACCGTTCGCAGTGGTGTCGGTCAGCTGGGCCTTCCAGTACTGGAACATCTCCTGCCAGCCGTTGACGGTCGGCGGCAGGTTGAATGGCGACGACGGGTCCTGTGGCGGGCCATCCGCACCGGAGATGCGGTAGCTGAAGCTGGTCGCCATCGTGTAGAGCTGGTTGTAGGTGTAGGCGGCGTCGACGTTCGGCGTCGCCGGAGCGCGATCCGCACGGCCGGGCTGTGGCCGTGCGAGTAGCAGAGTTGCGGTCGCAGCGAGTGCCGCGGAGGCCAGCAGGAACAGCCATCGCGGCCTTAGGAGATTGCGACCCTGACTCATCTCGCGCTACACCCTCTTTCGCCGGGGAAAGTCCAACGGCCGAGCGGTCGACCGCATCCGGGCACCAAACGAAACGCCGGTCGGACAGCGAGCGAACGGCTCTTCACATTTGGCCGCACTCTATGCCGGTCGGCACTTCTGCGGACGCGTCGAATGTAGGTTCTTGCTACGCGGCCACTCGACGACTGTCGCGAGGATCCGCAGGCGCACCGTGCGGGAAATCCGCCGGCGGTTTTGCGCCGTTGCCGGCGGAGAACAGCGGCTCACGGTGGTTCAGCCGCGCCAGCCGGAGGCTGACGTGCAGGGCCAGACGGTCCTCTCCGCTGCTGAGATCGACGCCGGCGTCGCGCTCGATCCGCCGCAGGCGCGCGTACAGGCTCGTGCGATGGATGAACAGCTTGCTGGCCGTGCACTGCGCGTCGCCGCCGCTGTCCAGGTACGCCTCGAGGGTCTCAAGGAGCACGTCGCCGTCGCGGAGCTGCGCGACCCTGGCGAGGCCCGGATGGATCGCCATGCGCAGCTGCTCACTGTCGGGGATCAGCGACAACAGCTTCCACGCGCCGAGCTCGTCCCAGGTGGCGATCTCCCCGATCTTGGGGACCGCAGCGGCGATCCCGATCGCGTCGAGCGCCGCGCTGTACGAGCACGCCACACCCGCCAGCTCGGCGACCGCGGGTCCGTGGCCGAGCCGCCAGTCTCCGCTCTGGGTTCCGGACGCGCGCAGGGCGGACAACAGCCGCGACGCGATCCGAGACAGCTCGGCGGCGCCGTCCTCGCCCTCGTGCAGGGCCGCGATCAGCACGCCCCGGGAGCCGAGGTTGCCGCTCAGGCATCCGTGCGGTCGAACCGAGCGCCGGGCCCGCTCGAGCGCCGCCAGTGCTGCGACGGCGTGCTCCTCGGCCCCGGACTCGAGCGGGCAGCGCGGCTCGAGCGCGATCACGCCGTACGCGCCCGAGGCGATCAGCAGGCCCCCGTCGAGCGCGGCTCGCGCCGCCGCAGCACGCTTACGACCACTCCCGTCAAGCAGGTCAACCACGCACTGGCGCTCCTGCTTGCGCAGGTGGTCGTCGAGCACACGCTCGCGATACATCAGCGCCCCCGCGTCAGTTGCCGCCTCGACACACTCCGCGAGCTCGTCCTCGCTGAGCTTCCTCGTCGCTTCGATCACCGACATGTAGCCGAACAGCACGCCGTCAAACCGGATCGGGATGCACACGCGCGCTCGCATCCCAAGCTGGGGCACTTCCTCGATATGCACCGGGTGCACGGCGCGCGCGACCCCGCGCGCAGTCAACCAGCGGGCCGCGTCCTCAGGCGTCTGGCGGGAGAGGATCGACGCTGTCCGCACCTCGTCGATCTCCTGGCGGTGCGAGCTGAAGGCGACCAGATGAAAGCGCTGGTCGTCGATCACGACGGAGCGATCTATGCGTGTCGCCAATGCCTCGACAAGGTTCTGGAGCTCCGACAATCCTCTGTCCCTATCCGCGTTTCGGCGCCGCCGGCTGCGGAGCCGCCGGGCCAGGGCTGAGCGCCTGCACGGCCCTGCCGTAGAGGGTCACGGGTTCCGCGCCGGCGATCACGCGCTTACCCCTGGCGCTCGAGAACACCGCCGTCGGGGTCGACGTGAACCGGCTCGCGTCGCCCTGCCGGACCGCCGAGCGTGCCGCGACCCGGATTCCGGGGCTCGCCCACGCTCTCTGCCAGCGTCTGAAGTCGAGCCCCGGCGTCGCCTTCGCCGTCGCCTCGATGAAGTCCCTGTTGAACCTGCCGGAGCGCTCCGGCGGCTGGAACGCGTAGTTCGTGAACAGGAACTCGACCGCCTTGTTCTGTCTGGCCGCGGCGAGTACCGCCGCCCACTCCTCCGCAAGCATCGGGTCGGTCGGCGTGACCGTCCGGCGCGGCACGAACTCGATCTTCAGCAGGCCCGAGCGGATCAGGACGCCCAGCTGGCCGAGCGGGCCGAGCTGCCTCGACGCGCCGACAAACTCCTGGTCGCACGCCGAACACTGCGGGTCGATGTACTCCCGGTCGGTGACCGGCGCGGTCGGCCTGCCCCAGATCGTTCCCGTCTCGGTGGTGCCGCCGACCCACTGATTGACGAGCCCCTGCACGAGCGTGACGACCGCCGGGGTGACCGGTCGAGGCGCCGGGCTCGACCTGTCCCCGCTGACGACGATCAGCACGACGACGACAACCGACGCCAGGGCGACGATGCCGGCAGCCGCGTACAGCTGACGCCCGGATGGCGGCGACGCTACGCGTGCGGCGGCGCGCCACCGAACCGCAGACCAGGTCCGCTCCTCTCCGTTACCGGCCACGGGCCCCACTCTATGAGCGGAGTCAAGCCCGTTCGTGGC
>Ga0123356_10002010_pt1 | contig 21968 bp, 18 predicted proteins | sample TergutEmb28metaG_2_FD_92546 | JGI IMG/M metagenome (GOLD analysis project Ga0123356, IMG submission 92546) | Embiratermes neotenicus P3 segment gut microbial communities from Petit-Saut dam, French Guiana - Emb289 P3 | ecosystem: Host-associated > Arthropoda: Insects > Digestive system > Gut ... | reverse complement strand
TCTGCTAAAGCAGACATACCCAAACGCTACCTAGGAAGAAGAGTCTACATCATAATAACCAAAGAGGCGGGGACACACAAAGAATAAAAAACCCTTCATCTACAAACAGCTAAACACATACTAAAATGTTGTTTCACTGCTTAGTTTTTATTCTGGCTTGCTAACATTATAGTCCATAGAGAGGTACATGGGTTGAATGGTAAACCACTCGCCAGTATAATCAGCGCTGGTATGACTAAATTTGGTAAACATGACGGTTTATTGACGCGTGAACTTTTTTCAGAAGCCGCTTCTGAGGCGTTTTGCCGTTGTCCCAAGCTTGATCCCAAACAGGATATCAAAGCTATGTTTATCGGGCACATGGGTGAGGCCTATGAGCACCAAGGACACACAGGCAGTACCCTAGCGGATTGGGCGGGTCTTACAGGTATCGCCGTCACACGTACAGAGGCTGCTTGTGGCAGCTCAGGGGTTGCATTGCGTTCAGGTATCTATGCGGTTTGTTCAGGCTTAGCAGATGTGGTTATTGTGGGTGGAGTGGAAAAGATGACCCACCGAACCACTGCTGAAGTTACTGAATACCTTGCGATGGCCTCAGATTATCCCTTTGAACAGTTCCACGGGATCACTTTTCCGGGATTATATGCGTTGATGGCAAACGCACATATGCATACGTATGGCACATCAGAAGAGCAGATAGGTATGGTTGCAGTTAAAAACCACTACCATGGTAGCCTCAATCCTAAAGCACATATGCAAAAAGAAGTGCCCCTCCAAAATGTTCTCGCATCAAAGTATGTGGCTTGGCCGCTTAAACTCTATGACTGCTCGCTTATAACTGATGGCGCAAGCTGTATAATTTTAGCAAAACCGGAACTTGCTAAAAAATATACCGACCAGCCTGTTCACATAGTGGGTAGCGGGCAAGCCAGTGACACCATCGGACTCTACGAACGTCAAACCTTAACCTCTCTAACATCTGCCAAGTTGGCCGCTAAAGAAGCCTACGAAATGGCAAATATTACCCCCCAACAAGTTAACTTAGCTGAGGTCCATGACTGTTTTACCATAGCTGAAATTTTGCATTATGAAGATCTGGGCTTCTGCGCGACAGGTCAAGGCGGTAAACTCGTTGAGAGCGGAGCTACACGACTAGGTGGAAGTATACCTGTCAACACCAGTGGCGGACTCAAAGCCAAAGGCCACCCTGTTGGCGCGACAGGTACTGCCCAAGCCTACGAGATGTATCTGCAACTTACCGGGCAAGCTGATAGGCGCCAAGTCAAAGATGCAAACATTGGGTTAACCCAAAACATAGGCGGTTCAGGTGCAACTGCAGCCGTTCACATCTACCGGAGGGATAACTAATGAGTTCATCTGAGCCTTTTACGATTGAACAATTCTACAAGTTCCTATCAACAAACAAACTAATGGCGGGCAAATGTGTAAAATGCGGAAAAATTCATCTGCCACCCCGGCCGCTCTGTAGCGAGTGTTTTTCCAGAGAATTTACTTGGATACCCCTCTCAGGGAAAGGCAAACTCCTCACATACACCATCATTCATGTAGCCCCAACCCAGTTCCAAGCCTTAACACCGTATGCTGTAGGTATTGTTGAACTCGAAGAGGGATTAAAAATCCCCGGAATGATACAGGACATAACGCAGGAACAAATTAGGATTGGCATGGAGTTAATGCTGGATTTTGGCACAGGTATTTTGCCCCAAAATTGGCCCGCATGGTGTCGCTACCACTTCATTTCTTTGAATCCGTAATCTTTGGATAACCCTCACTAGGTAGTAATTACCTGGTGAGGGCTTCTTTGACCACGAAAACCTCTAAATTCAGGAAGAGAGGACCTGATCGCAAAACCCTCACCAAGCAAATTAGGGATTGTATGCTTGATTAAACTTTTGGTGTTTTCTTGTTTGGTAGTATGTTTTTGTGGTCTTTGGGCAGGTTTTGTTATCAGGTAATGTTTATTTAAAGTGGGTTAATTGTGTGGTGGTGAATGGGTATTTTAAATGTCTGTCTGTATTGTGTCGTGTAGTGTTCTCAAAGGCGAGCTTAGACAGCTTAGGGCGGAGGGTAAATTGGATGCTGAATTGGTGTTTGTGAGCAAAAACTTTCATGTAGACTATGCTCAGTTGGAGAGTAATCTTCGCAGAATTCTTAAGCATACCAAAGAACGGTTTGATGGTAAAATTGTGTTGGTTTATGGTGATCTCTGTTTGGGGCAGGGTGAAGAGATGAAAGAGTTAGTCAATGAATATGGTATTGTTAAGGTGGATGCTCTGAATTGTATTGATTGTCAGCTTGGTGGTAGAGGCAGGGTTTTGGAAGCGGATCCTGAGCATAACTTGATGTTTATGGGTCCGGGAATGGTAGAGTTTTTTGCCGACATGAAACGGAGCCTCAAACATCAGGGTATGGATGATGAGGCAATGTTTAGGGGGTTGTTTAGTGGCATCAGAGGAATCATGCTTTTGAATACTTGTGGGGATAAAGAGGCTCTTTTGAGGGATCTAAATGAGCTGGGTATGGGTCTTGAGGTGATAGAAACCATAGATATTGGTCCAGATAATGTGTTGCGGCTGGTTTTGGAGGCCTTGGAACGGGATGAGGTGTAGTTGGCGTTTTGTTTAGTTAAAGTTTAGGTTGATTGTTTGGGTATCGAGTGAATTACCGTAAATATTAAAGAATGCGACATACAATAAAGATACCATTAGTGGAGTGTGCCTCATTGACTCAAACTCTTGATTCGGTTCCTGTGTCTCAGGCTACGAAGCGTGTTGAAGATTGGAAATCTCGTTTAATTGATTTGTCCCGGAAAAATAATTTGCTCTATTTCCGTAAAACAAGACGTGGTAATCTTGCTATAACTCAGCCGGATGCGCAAAAAATTTTTGATATACTAGTTGTAAAGAGTGGTCGTTTAGAGTTCTATATGCCGCCTGCACCTAAGCCTGAAAAAACTGATTCTGAAGCGGGTGATAAATCCAAGGCAAAAGGCAGGAGAAAGGCTAAGGCAGATAGTAAACCTAAAGGAGCATCTCCAACGGTTGAGTCTGAAGCGGAAGTTAAAATCGTAAAATCTTCCGTCAAAGCGGCGGTCATAGATGAAGCGGCGAAGCGGCCTGGTGTAAATCAGCTTGTTTTGGGTAAATTAAGCCCTATCGAAGTTGATCGTGCACTCAAGGCTTTGGAGAGGCGGTCTCTGTTGGATTATCGGGAGCGGGGGGTTCGTATTTTGTATGCGGCGTTTGGAACTCTAAATTGGGTGGATGTGGAAACCAAGGAGAGTGTACAGTCGCCGTTGATTTTGGTACCGCTTGAAATCGGTAAAGAAAGCATTCGTGCCCCCTACAGTATTGCGGTTCCTCCTGTGGAAGATGAAGCGGTGCTAAACCCTGCGTTAGCTGCAAAACTCTATAACGATTACCGCATAGAGTTGCCGCCCTTGCCTGAGGAGTGGGAAGAGCAGACGCTGGTAGACTATTACCGCCAAGTTGAAGTTGCTGTGTCTAAGATGAGCTGGAAAACTGAGGTTTCCATCGATTTGGGGTTGTTTTCCTTCCAGAAGTTGGTCATCTACAAAGACTTAGAATCCAACAGTCCGCTTATAACTCAGCATCCTATCATCCGGGCCATCGCAGGTATCAAAGAGGAGAGTCTCATCCAAGCAGGTCTGCCCGAAGAAAAAGATGTTGATAAAGTGGAGGTACCTGCCAAAACCTATCAGGTCCTTGATGCCGATAGTAGTCAACGGTTAAGCATCAAATATGCTCTGCATGGACAGAGCTTTGTTATGAAGGGTCCGCCGGGCACAGGCAAAAGTCAGACCATCGCCAATATTATCGCCGAGTGCATCGCAAACGGCAAAAGTGTGCTGTTTGTCAGTGACAAGATGGCCGCTCTTGAAGTGGTTTATAAACGGTTAAGTGAGGTGGGATTGTCGCATTTCTGTTTGGAAATGCACAGCAGCAAAGCCAACAAACAACAGGTGGTAGCAGAACTCAAGCGTAGTCTCGATGAAACCCTTGTCCCCCGCAAGCTACCCTCCAGCCACGAGTTTGATAGACTATCGGAGTATAGAAACACCCTAAACGGTTACGTCACAGCCCTCCATCAGAAACGGCCCTATCTGCAGCGAAGCGCCTATGAAGTGCTAAGCATAATTTGCAACTTGGAACGTGTGCCCTTTATCCCAGTTGGATTAAACGAGCTCGCTACATTGACGCCCCAAAAAATGCGGGAACTCGAAGAACTCGTCAGCCACCTAAGCAAGGTCTGGGCAGTAGTTGAAGAAACCGACTTTCCATGGGTAGGCTACCGAGCAGATAAATATGACCTAGAAATCCGCAGTGAAGTCCTAACAGAATTGGAAAGTATCAATCAAACCTTGCGCGAACTCGAATTGAAAACAGAAGACTTATCGGCTAAACTTGGCGTATTTCCCCCCGAGAACTTTACACGTATACAGTGGCTGCTAGCGGTCAGTTGTTTTCTCTATGAAAGTCCCAAACCCGAACAAAACTGGCTCATCAACCCAGCTTTAAACAAACTCTTAGACGAAGCCAAAGCATACCTTGAAATCACCACGTGGATAGAGACAACCCGCACAAACCTCATGGAACGCTATACCCCCTTGCTCTTTGAGCTGGTACTGACCCGCTCACAGGAAATACATCAAGCCATAACTAACCTGAGCCGAGCCTCAGGAACCACCGATCTGCAACAAAGTGAACTGTTAGCAAAACGCGAAAAATTCCTAGCTTACCTCAAAAATATGACGGGAACAACGCGGAAATGGCAGGAAACCGCCCAAGCCCTAGCGCCCATGTTGGGTATAGATAGTGACGGCTTAACTATAACTCAGCTAAAGCAACTCGCCCGTATGGCGCAACTATGTTTTGCGGAGAATAAACCCGAGCCCCAATGGTTCAACAAAGAGTACCTACACGAGGTCTCAGAGATGGTAAACAAAGCAAAACTGCTCTATGAAGAACACGGCCTGCTCAAGAGCAGATTAAGCGAAACCTACAGCGAGGGCATCTACAAACTTAATCTCGATGCCTTAATCGACAAATACAGCGGACCCTATCAAGGCGGGATCAAACTCTTTAACAGTGAATACCGCAACGATCAAAAGCGAATCGCTCAAGTCACCCATGAAGGCAAAGTCCCCAAAACCGTATTGCAGGATTTAGTTGACGCCCGCAAAGTCAACCGGTTGACTAAAAAGATCACCGATTCAGCTCAAGACGTCCAAACCCTACTGGGTCACTTCTATCACAAGAGCCGAACAGATTTTAAAGGGGCACAAAAAGCCATAGCACTCACAGAAGAAATCAAAAAACTAAACTGGGCCACTACCATCCCTGAACCCCTGCTAAAAATTCTTACCACATCAACAAGCCCCGCACCGATGATTAAAAACCTAGGCGAAGACCTCCAGAACTCCATCACTAAATGGGAACAACACACCAAAGACTTCGAACATCTGCTCCCAAAGGCGATCTCAAAAACTGAACAAACACTCACCGAAACATCACTACCACAAATAGAAAGCTGGGTGACTGAAACAGAAAAACAACTCAGCATTCTCTGTAACCTAACCAATCAAACACTAACAACAGCCAAAGTTGAGCCTCAAAATTACAAACAACTCATCGAAGATCTCAAAAACGCGGAGGATATACGTAAAAAAGAAGCCCAAATCATAGGTGAAAAAGTTCAATTACAAGAGAAATTTGGTGTACGTTTCCAAGAAATGCAGACCAACTGGCAAGAAATAGTATCTGTACTGGAGTGGGTACAAAAAGTTCAAACAACATTTGAGGACATACCCGTACCCGAGGCATTTGCCGAGATTGCCGCTCAAGGACCCAGCGCAGCACCTTCAAATGAAGAACTAATTGAGCGGCGTGATGCAACACTTAAGATACTTGCAAATTTTGGAAACCGCTTCGAATCATCTGAGATGTACTATCAAGATCAGAAACTGGTCGATTGCGACCTAAACATTATCGAGGAACGCATAACCGCCCTTCGAGACCGGGTAGATGATCTACAGGTCTGGATTGACTACAAAGACACAAAAACCCGGTTCACCCTGCGTGGCCTAGACCCCTTCTTTGAGCGGTTGGTCGAACAAAAACCCCCTGCAACAGATTTAGTGACTATTTTCCGTAAAAGCGTCTATCAGGAATGGATAAACAACCTCTACATAGAAGACCAACAACTCGGCAAATTCCGCAGAGAAAACCATGAACAACTCATCATGGACTTTAAAAAACTCGATCAAGATCTCATCGGGTTAACATCAGCTATGGTTATCGACGCCGCCAACAGCCGCAAACCCCAAGATATACTCATCCAAGCCGCTGATGCCGAAGCAGGTATCCTCTCCAAAGAAGCCGCAAAGAAACGACGCCTCATGCCCCTACGCATGCTCTTCCAAAAAATCCCCAACCTCTTAGTTAAACTCAAACCCTGCCTGTTGATGAGCCCAATCTCAGTAAGCCAATTCCTACCCCCAGACATAAAATTCGACCTAGTCCTCTTTGATGAAGCCTCACAACTGGTTCCCGAAGACGCCATAAGCGCCATCTACCGAGGCAAAACCATCGTAGTCGCAGGAGACAACAAACAACTACCCCCCACCTCATTTTTCCAAAAAAACCTCCTAGACGACAAAGACTGGGATGAACTAAGCGACGAAAGCATAGAAGTCTTTGACAGCATCCTTGACGAATGCCTAGGCATCGGATTACCCGTAAAAACACTCAAATGGCACTACCGAAGCAGACACGAGAGCCTCATCGCGTTTAGCAATCACCGCTTCTACGACGACACCATGATAACCTTCCCCTCCGCAAAAGCCGAAACCGACAACTTGGGCGTCAAACTCGTACACGTCCCCGACGCCATCTACGACCGAGGCAACAAACGCAACAACCCCACCGAAGCCGAAAAAGTCGCCGACTTAGTCTTTGAACACTTCAAACACTATCCAAAAAAAACGCTCGGAGTCGTCACATTTAGCATTGCACAAATGGAAACCGTCGAAGAAGCCATAGAACAACGCCTAAAAGAACATACCGAATTTGAACATTTCTTCAAAGAAGACCGCATCGATGGGTTCTTTGTCAAAAACCTAGAAAACGTACAAGGCGACGAACGAGACGTCATCTTCTTTAGCGTCGGATATGGCTATGACCAAAACGGGCAGATAACTATGAATTTTGGCCCACTTAACAAACCCGGCGGCGAACGCCGATTAAACGTGGCCGTTACCCGGGCAAGAGAAAAAGTGGTGCTCATCACATCCATTAAAAGCTCAGACATTGACCCCGAGGTCCAAGCACTAGGCATCCAAACTTTACGCACCTACCTTGACTACGCCGAACATGGCATAGATTCACTCAACAGAGTCAAAGCCAAAGAAGGCACCTTTGATTCAGCCCTAGATGAAGATGTCGCTAATGAAATCAAAAAACTCGGCTATACCATAGTGCTTGAAGTTGGCTGTAGCGGCTACAAAATCGATATAGGCGTTGTTGACCCTGTGAGCAAAGGACACTACCTCTTAGGCGTTGAATGCGATGGCTACACCTATAAATCCAGTAGCAGCGCACGTGACCGAGACCGACTCCGCGAACAGGTTCTACGACAACTAGGCTGGCGTATTCACCGTATTTGGGCACCCGCATGGATCGCAAGACGCGACAGCGAAATCCGCCGACTCAAAGAAGCCATAGAACAAGCACAAGTACAACAAATAGAAAAAGACGCCCAAAAACCCCTCACAGCCCCCCTCACCGATGTGCAAAAAAACCAGTACGGCGGCATCGAAAAACTAGGCACCCCCTACAAAGTATACCCCCTCAAAGCTACCTACAACCCCTACATCAAAGCCCAAACCGCCAAATCCAGCGTTGACAGCCGGGTTAAAAATGAATTCCATTTCCCTGAGAACCGCGAAAACCAAACTAAACTCCTAGCCGAACTCATAACAAACGAGGGACCGATACACTTTGAATATGCCGTGGGACGACTGGCAATAACGTGGGGCATAAAACAGGTGACCCCTAAAATAAACCATGCTGTAAAAGAAGCCCTCAACAACCTGTTACGCCAACAAAAAGTCACCATCAAAGGCAGCTTTTTGTGGCCTGTGGAACTCAAAGAAACCCCTATTCGAATACCAACAACAGGAGTTCCCGAATCCAAACGCAAACCACAATACATCTCACCCGAAGAAGTTGAATCCGCCATGAGACAAGTAGCCCAATATGCCCTAGGCATAAGTGATGAGTCATTGATTGCTGAAACTGCCAAGGTATTTGGCGTAAACCATACAGGCGAAGAAGCAAAAACTGTCTTCTCAGACGTACTCAAACGGCTGATAAGGGAGCGAAAACTCTTCTGCAACGAGGACGGCGTAGTAACCGCCGCTTAATTTTTCTCTATATTTTTTATTAAACCCGGCAAATCAATCAAAGACGTTATAATATAGTTTGCACCGTTTTTTATCAACTGCTCTTTAGTTGAGATGCCGGTGGGTAAACCAACCGCGATTATTTTGAGAGCCTTAGCGCTCTGCATATCCACAACACTATCACCGACAACCAACACTGCCTCAGGGCGTACGCCCAATGTTTCTATCACGCTTTCATGCTGTTCAGTGTCAGGCTTAACACGCTTAACCCCATCACGTGTAACAGAAATCTCAAAGTAGTCTTTGATCTTAAAGCGATCCAGGAGGTAGTCTGTGGTAGTTTTACTACTAATGGTACATAGTCCCAGTTTTATTTTCATCTCTTTGAGCTCTTTGAGGGTTTCAAGGGCACCCGGCATCAAACTGGTAACGGCCGCGGCGTCTTTTTCGTATTTTTGAACAATAGCTAAACTTTGCATCCGAGCTTCACAAAAGACTTCAGATTTACCATTGTTTTTAAAGTAAATCTCAGCATTCTGCAACATATCAAAGACACCTTCATTAACATGCAACACTGAGAGCGGAACCCCGATTCTTAGAAGATACTCTCTGACTTCTCCACGCAAAGCTTTGTAGTCTAGACTAAAAGCAACTAAGGTTCCATCTAAATCAAATATGACTGCTTCAATGTCCATAGAGATTAGCTCCGTTTGATCTGCAGATCCGAATCTACAGCCTCTAAGAAAAATATACTTTACGGTAACTAACTACCTACAGAAGCGCCAAAACTATCGCATTATTAGGAAGTGGCTTTCACTGGTGCTCGTCCACGCCACCCACTTAATGACACAGTTAGGCCTCCCGAGCATATAGAGATATACAAAGGATACAAAGGGGTTTTATGCGTGCATCGCAAGCGATCTCAGTGAAAGCAATGTAGCGTTAGGACTTGCGTCTTTTGTAGGTTGTGTATATAAATATAGAGTGTCCAAGGCTATATAAGGACTCTATATAGTGCGTTATTTTTTGCGTTCTGCGATTATGCCGCGGCATTTGTCTGCATATTGGCAGTATTGTAGGCATACGGCGTTTTCGTCGGGGCGTTTCCATTCTGCTTTGCAATTGGGGCAGGTTGTTTTGTCTTCGTCAGTCCAAATTTCGAGTTCTGTTCCGCAGACATGGCAGTTTATGTAGGCAGGTTTTGGTTGGAGTAGGTCGCGGAGTCCGGGGCAGGTTTGGGGGTTTTTTTCGGGAACGTTATCGGTTGGGTTAGAGTTCAACTATACCACCTCCGATTTTGACTTCGAGTTCTTTAATTGGAACATGTTTGCCTGATTTCTCTATTGCTTTGTTGAGGGCCCATTTGAGGCCGGTACAGCAGGGTACTTCCATATGTACCACCATTATACTTGTAAGGTTGTTTTGAGTGAGGATGTTGGTTAGTTTTTCAGCGTATGCGCGAGCATCGTTGAATTTGGGGCAACCGATGATAATGCGTTTGTTTGTCATGAGGTCATGGAAGTTTTTGAGTGCGACGGGAGCGCAGTCAGCGGCAAGCAGTAGTGCGGCGTTTTCAAAGAAGGGTGCGTTAGGTGAGACTAAATCGAGTTTTATGGGCCATTGGGGTTTTTGATCGGGGGCGTTGGTGGGTGTTTGGGGTGTTTGCGTGTTCTTATTTTTGAGGTAGTTGTGAACTTCTTTTTCATCAAAGGCGTCTGCTTCGCGTTCAGTTATGGTGATTGCGTTTTGGGGACACTCACCTAAGCATGCACCTAAGCCGTCACAGTAGGTGTCTTTGACAAGTTGGGCTTTGCCGTTTAGTACTTGGAGGGCCCCTTCAGCGCATTTAGGGATACAGGCCCCGCATCCGTTGCAGAGGTCGTGGTTTATCTGTATAATTTTTCTTTTCATGGTTTTTCCTCTTTTAGGCATGTTCCGCCTGTGGGGCAGAATTTTTGAGCATGGTTTTCTATGGCGGAGAAGATGGGCGTGAGGGTTTCTTTGTTTGCGGTGTAGATGTGGCGTTTGCCTTCTTTACGGATGGCTATAATGTTGCATTCGAGTAGGGGTTTTAGGTTATGACTTATCATGCTTTGTTCCTGTCCCAGGGTTTTTGCGAGTTCGCCTACGCTTAGGGGTTTGGTCATTAGTTGTTCGAGAGCGGCAAGGCGGGTGGGGTTTGATAGGTTTGTAAAGAAACGGTAGCAGGTTTCGGTGAGTCCTTTTTTCATTTTTTTCTCCCCCATAACAGATGAACAATAATTCATGTGAATAATTATTCATATAAACTTGCCGGTACAAACAAACAAAAAAACAAGATCACACCACAAAATCAACACCAACACCTCACAACCTATACCGATCAAAATCAGCTGAACCCGCATCAGGCGTAACAAAATAAAACACCATACCACAAACTTGACACTTAACTTCCTGATTACACAACCGCTCAACCCGCGGCGAACCACATTTCGGACAACGCATACCTTAGAACCACCAAAAGACCATATATACAGTTTGATAGATATTGGGGTCTGCCGTTTTTCATTCCTCATCTTTCCCAATCAGACTGGGACGGCGACATCATCCCCCGCAATTAACACCACCCCAGTCTGATTTAAGGATTATAGAAAAAAACAAACACATCCATAATGATAACCACACAATAGTTACGTCCACAACCATTTTAAGGCCCTCAGCGTTTTGATGTAGACAGAAAAGCAATGACCAAAGAAGGCACTCAGCAAAAAAGAATAGTCGGTGGAGTTGCAGTAACACTTATACTGATAGTCACAATTTTTGCCATACTGGGCTACATCACATTTATTGAATGGATTTTAGCAGATTTAATTATAGCTGGAATCGCCAATCTACTGTTTAGAAAAATCAGCAAACCCCAACCGCTCTAAACGCTAAAACACACCACACCAAAAAAATACAAAAAAACCGCTAATTTTTGGGAATTCAGGTTAGATACGATTACGTTTGGTATTTGGGATTCTTGGATTCTTTTATCCAGAACTCAGGATCGTCAACGTTGATGACTTCGACCTGCACTACATTAGCAGGGCTGAGGAGTACTGCACGAAATTTGGACGGTAAATCTGGCTTGGACAGAAGCAACATCCGAGAAGCCTCAAGTGCCTCCGCAGTTTTTTCCATCCGTCGGTTTGGGTAACCATTATACTTGATGCTTTTACCCTCGGCGATAGCTTGATCAAAGGCAGTTTTGCTACATTGGATGAGTTTGTCGCCTTCACGTATAAACCAGAAAGGACCTGCAGGATTTTTGGGCATGACTATCAGGTAGCATAACCCTTGGAAAATGCTAATTAAGCATACTATCAGTTTGGAAAATAATAACAGCTATATTAAACCAAAACACAAAATTGACTGATTAAAATAAAAGAAAATATCTCACAAAAAATACACTAAAACTGTCAACTACTGACCGGCACGCGAAACGCATGAAAGTTTAACGGGTTGTTTTGAGAGAATAAATCGTAAAAAGACCTAAATCGGGTTTAGTTGCAAACATCAGCCGCCAGCGTTAACGTATAGAACAGCGTGTTTCTAAATTATCGGGGAGTACTAAAAATGTCGTCTTCGAGTAAGAATGGTAATGTTGGCTTTTTCCAGTCACATATGATGGCGGGCACGTTAATTGCGACGTTAATCTGTGCATCTGCGTTTGTTGCTTTATACATTACACCATTCGAAGATACTGTTGAAGATACGGTGGTTTTGAATGTGTCGAATAATTCTACGTTTTTGCCATTGCCTGCTGAACACTGGTCATCGTATGTGAGTTGTCCCGGCCAAGTATTTGGCATTGATAGCTCTGTTTGGCAAAGGATGGATATGCCGTGAGTTACGTTTTTGATATGGAATGTTTTAAAGCCATCAACTTTGTCAACACCCAATTTTTCTACTGCATAAATAAATTTAGTTGGATAATCAACTGATGAATGTGGTTAGTATGATAATTACTGGGCAGGTGAGCGCATTAGTTATCCTATACCGGTATGTGGAGTTGTAGCTATTGTTGACTTTTGGGATTGTTACTGAGCGTACGGTTTTGAATAGGCGTAGTCATGGGTTGGATTGTAACTGTTATCGATGCCATACCCCTGTGGAAATCGGGCAAAGATTCGCTATAACCGGGTCTCCGCGAAAAATCTATCATCTGCAATGCTATGAAGCCACCCAGATCTAAGGTGATTATGTCTATAGTTTACGAACTTGAATCATTGAACAGCCCCAGTTATGTAGTTACCGTAAAATCGTTCATTACACGCAGTCTATAACGCGGTTATATATTTAACACTTGCCAAAACTATTTCATGAAGGCACAAACGCTAAACAGGTTACAATAGCTTGCATGAGTGAGTGTCTCAGATTTGATTTAGCATAAGTCATCTAGGCTGTGCCTGTCTTTACGTGCAATTATCTTCATCGACGCTACAAAGAAAGCGTGTTGAAGCTTAAAAAACCGATACATCCAAACTTGATAACACGCATCAAATTTTTAGTCAACTCGGAGTCAAAAATAAAAACAGAAGGAGGCACAAAGCACAACTGTCAGTAGGTTTAACTTGTCTGGGTTTTGCTCTTGTGTGCTTTTTTTGCCTTTCTTTTTTCGTCTCGCTCTTTTTTAGTTAACGGTTTTTCTTTTTTGGGCATCTCGGTTCGGCTCCGAAGATACCATGCGGTATTATGCTTTAAATAATTTTCCAATTTTAGCTGTATTCTCTAAACGTATGTCCGCATTTTGTGCATCTCATAAACTGAGTTGTAGCTTCATCGCCGCCTCGGGTTTGCACTTGCCAGACATAGACCATGTGGTTATCACATTTTTCGCATTTCATTTTTATGGTCTGCATAGGTGTGATTTGTTGATCTTGTTCACTGATAATTGTCATGAATGGTTTGGGTTTAGGCTGGATGACTGCACCGGTACGGGCTTCAGCTTTTTTGTCTGTGGGTTCCTTGGTAAAGCTACACTTTGCGCAACAAAGCACAAAGGCATTGCCGATACCGGTCTTTTTGGGTTCAAGACGCGAGCCACAGTTAGGACAAAATTCCAATCTAAAATTCCTCTCTCTTTTTCTGTTAATTAGCCCCACTCATTAATATAAGGCTTCTTTTTTCAACATAAAAATCGGAAAACACACCAGAATAACTGCAACTAACAGACGCATGGTGTTGTCTCTGGCAAGGTAATTCTACGTTAAATGTTAGCTTTCTGGCTGTTGCATCTTATTACGCCGCTTCTTTATCAGTGCTACCGATAGCAGGCCACAAACAGTTATTACAGATGTAATTATCGCCAGTTCATAAAAGTTTTCTACAACAGTTCCACTGGTTTGTAGAGGTGATGCGGAAGGGGAAGGTGGTGTACTGGTGGTTTGGATGGGTTTAAGCGGTGTCGGGGAGGGTGTAAGTGTTGGTTTGGGAGTGGGAGTTGAGGTGGGTTTACTGGTAGGAGTAGGCGTTATTTGAGATATTGAAGTGGGAGTTGAAGTAGGCCTGGGGGCTTCTGTAGGGGCTATTGGAGTTGGTGCAGGCGTTGGGATGGAGGTGGGTTCAGGGGTTGCTTGGGGCGTTGGGTTGGGAGTCGGTAAAGCGGTGGGTTGTGGGGTTGGTTCAGGTGTAGCTGTTGGGGTAGGGGTTGGTTGGAGCGTGGGTGATGGGGTGGGTTTTAAGGTAGGCTCAGGGGTTGATGTGGGCGTGGGAGTTGGAGTTATCTGGGAGCTGTCTTTGATTTGATATGCAGAGCCTGACTTGAGGGTTCCAAAGAGTATGCCGCTTCGGGGGTTGATGGTGAGGTGATTCCAGCGGTCATCAGAAGTAGTTATGCTTGATGAAGTGACAACTGTCCAGGTTAGACCGTCAGTGCTTGTGATGATTCGCGTGACGCCATTTTGTATTTCAGCACAATTAGTAAAGACTAAAACATTGTTGAAGTATGTCCCTGCTATAAAGGGCATGGAGCCGTCTGTAGGCGGAGTGTAGACGATTTGGGGTGTAAAGGGTCTATTAGTTCCATCGTCTTGAAACCGATGTATCTGACAGATGCGGTTGGGGTAATCCTGGCCGATATACACATAGTTCCCTACAAAAGCTATGGCTAAATAGACTGTACCCAATGCTTTGTTTACATCCACAACCAGTGTCCATGTTTGACCATTGTCTTTGCTACGAAAAATTTTTTCCCCATCTCTGTAGGTAGTATAGGAAGGATTTTCTCCGGTAATCACATAGAGATAACCGTTGAAGGGGTTAAAGTCTATACTGTGAAAGTGCAAAACATTTGAGATGGAGGCTCCAATTCTTGTCCAGCTGTCGCCACCGTTTGTGCTTTTTAAGATCTGGGGCTGGGCTGATCCGTCGGTGTAGGTTATGGTATAGAGATTACCCGAGATATCTTCAGTCATGTCGATATAGAAAGATTCACTCCGGCTAGCGTTGCTGTTTAAAACCTGAGTAAAGCTTACACCACCATTGGTAGAACGGTAGAGACCATTGGTGCCACCTGCACTGGCAAATATAAAGTTCCGGGAATCTACAAAAACGTTCCATACATGCCCCGAGTAAGCGTTATTTACATCAAAAACACCTGGCATGCGGTAAACAAATTGGAAAGAAGCGCCGTTATCCGTGCTTTTCCATAATCCAAAATTTCTATCTCCAGCCCAAAGCACCCCATTGGAATCCACGTCATTTCCCGTGAAACTTAAATCAGTTTTTATCGAGATAAGTTGAATATCTGCTCTTGCTGAGGCCACAGTTGAAAAAAATAACGTCAAAACAAGAAAGACAACAAATACAATATAGCAACCAGTTTTCCTATCCATTCCAACCACTCAAAACACAGCTCTTTTAAAGACACAAAAAACCTGATCAACACACCGTTTTGGTGAGGACAGATTAAAAAAGCCACTATGTAAAATGTTGTTTGAGCAATATAAAGAGTATTTTAGGACACCCATTGATTGGTAAGCATACAAGTTAACACAGATTAGGACATCTTGCCCAACTGTTTAGGCCTACTTGATTTCTTGCAACCAATCAACGAATTTTTCAGCTTTTATACAATTACCAGGCAAACTATCAAGGCGACGACTGACCCTACCGTCTTCAAACAGAATAACCGTGGGTACCGCCTCAACAGAATAGTCATCCCATAATGAACTATCATAGTCATCCATGAGCACATGAACTATGCTTGACATCGAATTCACAGCTTTCTCGTCAAATATGGGCATAAATCGCATACAATGCGGACACCCTGACGAATAGAACAATACAAGAACACGCTTAGCTCGGGCAATCTCTAATTCAAGCGCCGACTTATTATCGACTACAACCATCGCTATCCCATGTTAAAACAGGACAGGGGTTTGATAAACCTGCCGTTTTCAATACGAGCAGACAACTAAAATAAGCCGCGCACAAGAATACACCAATATGAAACCTAAAGGCTACAGACGCGGATACCCAGTTGCCATACTCATAGGCATAGAAGAAAACCACGCAACACTCTGGCAGATTTTTAGCCAAGTTGCTAAACTTCAACAAACCATACCCCTAAACGGAAACCAAAGAGACCAAAAACTCCTCTACAACTTCCACGAAACTATCATTAACGCACTCAGACCCACATTTAAAACAGGGGTACAAAGCCTCATAATCACTTCTCCAGCCCGAACCAGCTATGCACAAAACCTCCAAATGCACATAACAGGCCATCACACATGGCTTTTACAGGGCACAAACAAAGTCACGATCTCTTTGATGACAGGATCTGCGGATACACCCGCTCAAGTTAGTGTTTTAACACAAAAACCCGTATTTAAGCAGTTAATTCAGATAAACACAGAACAGGAAACAGAGAACCTGCTTGAACTACTCGAGAAACGACTCAGCTCAGACAGTCGTTTAGTCTTTTTTTCATTGCAAGAGGCTGAAGGTCTCATTTTGAATTCTCAGTTACCAGGTAAACCGCGGCCTGAATACCTGCTTTTGACAAATGAGTTCCTTTCGGGCTCCCATCAAAAAAACCGTGTACATCGTCTTATGCAGATTGCTCAAAACAAACAGATTAAAACCCGGGTTATCAGTGCTGAATCCAACGCGGGCATAAGGCTTACACAGCTTGGCGGCATTGTTTGCCTGCTTAATAGCTGATTAGAGAAAGCCTTCACGTTTGAGGTCTTCAACCGATACTCTACCTGTATGAAGAGCAGTCGCCACTAATGTACCCGTTGCACCCAGAGCCTTTAGCTCAATCAAGTCAGCAATATTGCGCACGCCTCCACCGACATACACCGATAAGTTGGTTTTGTTGATTGCCCGTTTTAGAAATCCTGTTTCGACCCCTTCGTTGCTACCTACGCGGGCTAAATCCAACACAATAACCTCAGAAACACCCATCAATTCAAACTCTTGCAATAGATGCAACGGATCAATGGAACCATCAACACCTGCCTTGGTAAGGACTTGGCCATCTTTTAAATCCAAACTGACCACAACACGGTAGTTGCCAAATCGTTCCACCGCTTCAGCAATAAAGTCTTTTGATAGAAGCGTCTCGGTTCCGATGATGAATTTTGAAACACCGCTTTTAAGCAAACGGTCTGCACGTTCAATGGAGTTTACGCCTGCATCAACCAGCAATGACAAACCTATTGGAGCAACAATGGGGGTGAACAGTTCAAAATCAGAGGCACCAGATAAGATAGCGTCTAAATCGGCAATGTAGAGTTCGCGAAACCCCAAAGTTTTAAAGATGGAAATGTTCTCGAGGAGATCTGCTGATCGAACAAATATACTCTGAAGCGGTTGGTATTCACTACGCCTGCCCCGTATGGCATGGACCGGGACGCCGTGTAAGATGTCGATTACAGGTATAACTTTCAAATCTAGCCCCGTTAATTGAATCGTAACTCAATAAAAACCTAACCATCTACCAAACATTAAGAGCAAATAGATCAGCACTAAGCCAAAGAAGGATATCGAGTGACGGGAAGATGAGCATAACAGACTTATGCTTCGCTGGTGATTAGGGGATTGGATGATGAGCACTAGAGCTAGAGCAAATGCAATGAATTAGCTCGACGGGCGAACTGACGACTAAACGTATATGTACTGACAGACAAAACGTTTCGGTAGAGATGGTATAAAAGAATGCCCCGATTTGGTAAAGGTCCCGCCATCCCTACAGTATATCACTCCAACAAAGAGATGCATTTGAGAGAGAACATCAAGTGATCAATGACTTCTTTAGCCACTTCAAAGACGCACCTATTATGAAAAATCCATCGGTTTAATTCGTTTTTTGCTTGGTTGCGGGTGGTTAAGCATAGTGAGGTGTCGTTTGCTGAGTTTTTGAATTTGCATTTGCAGAAACGAGCGTCGAAGGATATTGAGTAGCGGCACTGCGTTGCGTTTAGCTTTGGAGTATAGTTGGATAATGTTATGTGTTTTGTGTGTGCGCTGTAGTGTTGGGTAACTCTGTTGTTGATATAGAGTCGGTGGGGGGATCACCCATTCAATCGGAGGTTTATAGTGATCGTTTTGGTCATTTGTCCTTTAGCGTGGTCACGATTAGCTACCAAGTATTTGCTTGGTAACATCGATGTATGAGTATGCGTTGATGTAAGCCACCCGGGAACCCAAGTTTTAGCGGCGCTTAAAAGCCCGCTACCAAACTTGGGGGTTCTCGGCGATCAGTGTTGCAACGTTTTCAATCTCAACGGGATAGGTGAGCCATATGCGGATACTGTTGTTTTTATCGTATACATCGGCAAACAGCAGAGGACGTTTAGGTTTGAGGGGTTTTAAGGTTGGTATTCATATCTGCAAGGGCCTGGGCAAGAACACGTGTTGCCACTTCAAGGATAGCTGTATCGTCAACGGCAGTAAACTGTCCAACATCGAACCGGCCATATAAAACTAAAAGATAGCTATGCACCTGAGCTGCGGCATTCATAGTGTGTTCAGCTTCCGAAACAGATTCAATTGTATATCCCTCAAATAGATCCTTACAAAACTGCCCAGTTTTAGTATCATAATATGAGCTAAACGTTTCATAAGCTCGAGTATAATCCCTAAAGAAGGGTTCGTCGAGGATTGGTTCCCACACAGCAGTCAAACCAATCGATCCTGTTGTACCCTCAAGGAGGCTGCAATTAATTGTGGGCACCACTATATCAGGTTGGTTGCCATCAAAGAATACAATTGTCCAACCCATAAAAACAAACCCTTCTTTGGTGGGGTTTGCAATTGAAATTGGGAGAGCATCCACCGTATAGGTTGAGGGGTTATCTGCCGCATTTTTGCCGCCTTCCAATGTGTAGGTAATATCGTAGAGGGATAGTTCAGCCCAGTTTGCACTCAAAACAAGGTTGCCTATTGTTCCTACGGGGATAGTAAAAGATCCCTCTACCGTAACCGATGTGCCGCTATCATACTCTACGGTCCAGCCCAAGAAAGTATAGTTTGCTTTGAAGGGCTTAACAATACTTAGCGGAAGATCAGCTGCAGTGTATACCAGGGGGTTATTAGAAGGATCTGAGCCGCCATCTAACACATAACCAATACTGTACTCAGACAAAATTTCCCAGTTCGCTGTAACAACAACTTCACTTGCAGGCATAATAAACCCTGTAGAAGTCTCATTTGATAAAACGATGTTACCCTCATTAATTGTCCATCCGATAAAGGTGTAGCCTAGTCGGGTTCCAGCATCAACAGTAACACCGTCAGCTTCGGAGTAGTACCCTGTGCCGGATGTTTCTGCATAGCTATTGAGTACAGTCACATAATAGCTGGGAGCGGAGGGTATGTAAACGTAGCTTATATCATAGTTGTTGTAGCCCTGAACAAAAGAAGCGGTCCAAGTAACATTTGTACCTATTTGTGCGTAGTATATTTGGTCGTGTTCAGGGGCTCGTTCATATGCCATCGAAGCGCTGTTGTTGAAGAATACCACGTCATCATAAACACAGAGTTTATCTAAGTCCTCAGGAGCAACCCAAACTCCGCCGCCATCATTTATGGCAATGTTTTCTAAAATTATACCACCAAACAGATCTACAAATCCGCTTGCAAGATAAATCCCGCCACCGTTATCGGCACCATTATTGGAGATTACCCCATTAAACATGTCAAAATTGCCGACGCGGATGTATATGCCACCACCATAGTCAGCAGTATTATTAGAGATCACACCATCAAACAAACCAAAACTGCCGCCGTAGATAACTACACCACCACCATAGTCAGCGGTGTTGTTGGAAATCATACCATTAAACAAACTAAGGCTGCAACCGTCGAGAAATACCCCGCCACCAACTCGCGCAACATTACCAAAAATCATACCGTCAAATATGGTGAAATTACCCACATTGTATATTCCACCGCCGCTATTATTAGCGCGGTTATCAGAGAGTAAACCCCCCGACATAGTAAAATTACCGTCATCGTTTAGCACTCCACCACCATACTGCGCAACATTATGACTAACTATACCATCCAACATGGTAAAATTACCCTGCCAGTTGTATACGCCGCCGCCATCTCCGGACGTAGCAGTATTGCCAGAAATTCTGCCATCAAACAAACTAAAACTGCTAGCAGACAGAAATACGCCTCCACCATGCCCTACGGCAGAATTGCCAATAATCATGCCGTTATACATAGTAAAATCGCCAGCATAACTGAATAGTCCACCCCCACTATAACTAGCATGGTTATCAAAAATTGCGCCCCCAGACATAGTAAAATTACCGCCATAGTTTAGCACTCCACCACCAAACCGTGCAGTATTACCATAAATCATACCTCCAGACATAGTAAAATTACCGGCGTTGTATACGCCGCCGCCATCCCAGCTAACGGTGTTGCCTGAGATTTCACCAAAAGACAGTGTGAGCGCTCCGTCGGTGTTAATTGTTACTCCGCGAGCGTTAGCCGTGCTTGGGTGAGTTATGGTAATGCCTGCGATTTCTAGCACTCCGCCAGATTCAACAATGATAGTATCAGCATCAGATGCGCCGATTAATCTGAATAGCTCATTTTGACCATAGCTTATTAACACTATATGCTTACCAGCAGAAATAGTAAGCGATGCATTAAGTTCAATATCACATGTGAGTGCAATAGTTACAGGTATACCTAATGTTGCATTATCAACAGCCTCTCTAAGTTCAAACTCATTACTGACAGGTACTGCATCCTCAAAAGAAAAACCCTCGACAACCATCAAAGGACAACAGTAACAAGATAGAGAAATCAGCAATAAGCCCAATAAAGAAGCAAATAATGGATTTACACGAAGACTATTTAATTTGAACTTGAATGTTTTATTATTACACATACAACCAACCTCAATATACACCCATGAATCACACATATAAGCAATCACATATATGCAATCACAAGACATATATTAAAAAGATATATCGAAACTTTGTAGAGCTAATTAGTATAGAGCGGCACACTGCGCGTCTGAACCCGGCTGAACATAGAACTTGCTGACGAGGTTTAAAAATTGGAAAACAAAAAACATGCAACCGCCACACCAGACACACCGTAGAACCGTGTAATATCAGAACACCTCCGTTTAGAGGAAAAAATACCAAAGCAAGCCAACACTTGAGGTTGATTGGTTTTTTGGTGTTTGATAAACCTTAAGGTTTTTATGTTAGTATTTTGATTATTGGAGTTAAAAAAACCTTGATTTGCATAACTCTATGGATGTTTTTGAGGTAAGTTCGTGTGAACTGACTAAAGCGGAAAACTTATCAAGGTAACATACGTGAAGAAAACATCACAAGCCCAACTTAGGCGCGGGTAATCGAGGTGAAACATAAATGGTTGAAATGAAAATCAACGCTTCCGAACTTAAAGGCGAAGGGAAAATTGTCGATAAACTATCTGATTTCCTCAAGGAAAAAACTGGCGGCGATGTCAGCACTGAAGGCAAAACCGTAATCGTTAAAGGCGAAGGCGAGGCACTCAGCAAAAAATACATACGCATAACCGTTAAAAAATTCCTGCATAAACAGGAGTTGACTGAAACATTCAAAGTCATCGGTGACAATGAAGCACTCAAAATCAAAGAGCGTAAATACGCCGAAGACGATTAATCCCTTCTTCTTTAAATTTTAAGCAACTATTTTTTGTTGTGATACTTAATATTATAAATGTATACTTTACTGTTTCTTTTCTAATTATACAGCTTCTTTTTCAGAGAAAGAAACACGTTCAAGGTTACTTACTGGGGGGTAACTCACTGACAATTCACCTGACAAACAACCCATAGCCACGCCGCCATCGAAGACAGTTGGAAGAGATACGTCCCCTCTTTTCGCCACACACCCCATTCGGTTGCCTTAGGGACTGTTATTAAATAATTTTTATGGTTTAAATGTGAGTGTGTAATTTATGAATGTGTGAACAGAAAAGATAAACTCACCCTACAAACTCGCATACAAACCGTATTGCCCACCCTAAACGA
>Ga0123356_10002009_pt1 | contig 21976 bp, 21 predicted proteins | sample TergutEmb28metaG_2_FD_92546 | JGI IMG/M metagenome (GOLD analysis project Ga0123356, IMG submission 92546) | Embiratermes neotenicus P3 segment gut microbial communities from Petit-Saut dam, French Guiana - Emb289 P3 | ecosystem: Host-associated > Arthropoda: Insects > Digestive system > Gut ... | reverse complement strand
TTCCCCCTTGCTTTATGATTTTAGGCATGGGGGGTTCTTTAGTGTCGGGATTCTTTCTTGCCGCCTCCCGATTTGCCCGAGCGGACCCATCCTTATACACGGCTGGGCTGTGTAGATTGACTTAGGTTGTGCTGTCAACCATTTTTATTCAGTTGTGAATACATTTTATCAGCAAAAAAAGAAAATCCCGTTTTCATGCGGGATTTGCATTTTTGCGTTATTCAACTATGAAAAATTGCATGTGTGCAATAATTTATGTTAAAATATGCAGGGGTAAAACGGTAAGGAGGATTTCCAAATGGTATTACCCGGCACTACCGGTGAACGTATTGGCGATTTACGTTCTGGTAAAGGCTTATCTCAAAAAGAGTTAGCAAAAATACTCAATATAACACCATCACAAATGAGCCGTATTGAAAACGATAAGATAAAATCTATTGATAGCAATGTGTTAATCAAGATGGCTAAATACTTCAATGTGTCAACAGATTTTATCTTAGATTTAACGGACATAAGCAGCCAAAAGAACTATGAAATAAGCACGCTTGGATTGTCCGAAAATGCTGTTAAAGTTTTCATGTCTAAATCTGTAGATATGCAGATTCTTAACAGGGTATTTGAACATAAACGCTTTCCAGTGCTTGTGGAACTGATTAAGCGATATGTTGAAGGTATATATGCCGCTGCATTTGCTAACCAAAATGAAATGTATGACTTTATAACATCAACCATTGGTGATTATGCTGAGGAGAATCCCGAATACAATGCAGAAATTGCTGAGGACATACAAAAGATTAAAGCTGAAAAAATCAATGCCAACGATGTATTATATGTGCAAATACAAGCAATATTCATGCAAATAGTTAAAGATGTCAAGAAAGATGTTGAGGATAAAAAAGCAACCACTCCATTAGCGATGGGTTCATTTATGCAGGGTATTTGGGAGCAGTTAAAAGATAAACCGAGAAGGGATATTACAGAGGAAGATGTGTCTGCTGCTACTATGAATGAGCTAAAAAAGCACATAAAAATCAAAGGCACTGGCGCATCATTTTTTAATAAGTTAATTACATGGGTCTTGAAAAATCACAGAAAAAGTGACTCTTAATTATTAATTGTGTATTATAATTAGCTATGTTATGATATTTCAAGTTAGAGCAATTTTCTACGATAGTAATTCTTAAACGACGTTACTTGTAACTTTCGTAATATTTAACAACCGGAATGATATTGATATTTTCAAAACAATATATAGTTTTTTCGGGCATATAATTCTTTATAATATCGTTAATTATCCGCAAGTACCCAAATCTTTGTAAGCACGACTATATACACAGATATGTTAGTAACGTACGTCTTCTTTGTCACTGATGGTATGAAATTAAAAACACCCAGACTATAAATACTTAAAAGCGAACCGGACATCTGATGATTTAGGTCGTGAGGAGTGTGCAATGAAAAATTATTTCATTAAAATTGCAAAAAACTTTTCGACGTCTTTCTTTTATGAAAAATTACTTAAAGAAATGCATATTTGCCTCAAAGAAGATATAAATAATAAAGTGGTTTTTGATATGAGTGAAACTACTTTTATTGATGCTCTGGTGATACCTAATCTTCTTTGTGTGGGAAGCATATTAAAAGAAACAACAGGACATATGCCCATAATAACCACAATAAACACACAAGTCTATTCAACTAAAGCAGATACTGCACAGTTCCTTTACGAAATTGGGTTTATTGAGCTAGCTCAAAGGCTTAATCTGTTTGAAATCCATTGTTTTGGCTCTGATGGAAAACGACCAATTATTAGAGAGTATTCAACAACATACTATTTCGATTTATCATATAAAGCAAAAACGGCAACAGAAACAAAACGACGTATAGCTAGGAGGATATCAGATAAATCAAGAGAGCTTTTTGAAGAACATCTCAAAGACTATTTTGATACTGATAGCGAAATCGGATATTGTAATAAATTCGCAAGAATCGCAGCGGAGCTATGCAGCAATTCGTTAATTCACAGTAATATACCATCTTTTATGACTATTCAATCAAACTTGTTTAACCAAACTGTATCTATCGCTGTATCAGATCGTGGTTGTGGTTTTTACGATTCACTTTATAGTAAACTAATTGATGAAGAAATTAAAGTATCTGAAGGAAGACAACTTGATAAGACAATACAGTTTTATACGATTAATAAAAACAGCTTTAAAGAACTTACCGATAAACGTTCATTACACGCAATAGTTGAAAGTACATTCTTTCGCTACTACGAGGGAAAGGTGTATGGCATATCTGATATTGCAAGCACTGTCTTGAAAGAAGGCGGATTAATACGCATACATTCGACTGATTCAAGAATAAAGTTAACACAATCAAATTTTCCATTCATATTTCAAATGTGTGAAGATCCTGAACGATTGCGAAATATGTTGATTAAAGAGTTTATTAAAAAGAAAGATTACAACTTTAAATCTGGCTTAAAATTCATGGGTGTGCATTATGAAATTGAAATGCCAATAAAGACATCTTCAAGGAGTGGGACGAATGTTTATTATTGAAAATGAACTCTACTGTATTTTCCCTGTATATTATAATTTGATTGAAAGATATCGCGAAAAATCTTTCTCACTCCAAGCTGTTGATGCTCAATACTCAAAAGCAATTGAAACAGCTATAAGAGAACGTGATAACAATAAGATATTTGCCATCGATATGCAATTTGTGACGGCTTTCCCTGACAGTAACGATAAAACTTTCGAAGTGTTTACAGAAATGTCTGGATATAAGTTAATTTTTTATAATATCCAAGAAAACACACACATTAAAAATTTGATTTTACAAGAACTTGGAAGTAACGATTCTAACCTCGATATATTTTGTTATAGCATTTCTCCTATAGTTCAAGAAAGTATATCAGGAGTAGGAAAATGTACAGCTATATTTTTGAATCATACAGAGAGAACCGTAAAGGACAGAATGCATATAATTTTTGAGTTAAATGCAGTTTATTCGGAGATTGTAGCAAAAGCTATTAAGGCGAACTGTATAGATAATCGTATACAGTATCTTCCCTCATCAGATGTCTATAGTAATATGTACATTAAAATTAAAACTTTATTTTCGCAGCAAATTTTTAGCTTTTGTATTTACCTATTATGTAAATTAATAAAAGATAATTTTGCTCATGAACAGATAGACTTTATTGTAAGCACGAGTAATACAGGAACGATTCTTGCTAATTTAATAGGAAAAATGCTAAACAAGGATGTATTATTTTGTTCAAATGTTGGTCCAAGGTTTGCATTAGATATCCAAAATATCCGTGATAAGGTCTCAAAGGGTTGTAATTGTCTTTGTGTTTTTGACTTTGTCTGTTTAGGCACAGAAATAAAAAACTTAAAAACCCTTTTACTATGCTTTAATGCTAATTTGATAGGCGGAGTCGGTATCGCAAGCTACCCTTCTTTCAATTATCTAAGAGGATGTAAAGATTCTTCTGAGGAAAAGCAATCAGTACTCACAAGGTTATTTTCCCTTGTTAATATTAATGAACATGGTTTTCATTATAAAATATCACTAGAACCTTTTCCTGAGAGGGGGATTTAATGTGTTTAGACGACCAATCGATGAATTTTTAAAGCAACCATGTATAAGCAAAATGGATAGTAGGCATACAAAAGACTGGATATGGTTTTCTGATAGAATAAAAGATGATTTGGATAATCGTCCTTTGCTTTCAATAACTGCTTTTACTCCTCACAACTTTTCGAATCATTGCTATAATATTTATAAAATAATCAGTCTATTACTTGAGAAACAGTTATATCATGCGGCATACGATGAATTGTCTTCAGAATCATTATATATTTTAAATATTTCTGTTCTTTTTCACGATTACTCAATGTCGCAAGCAAATTGTGATGATTATCGTTTTGAACACTCATATAAATCCGCAGAGCTTTTTGGTACTTTATATGAAAGTTGGAAAAAATGTGATATCGCCGATTTACCTGAGTTAACCTCCGGACAAATAAAAATGATTCAAGCAATAGTTAAGGCACATAGCGATAAAAAGGAAAGTTCTGAAGGAATAACGAAGATATTAGTAAACTCTCTTGACGAAATAGAAAGAGAAGATGAACCAGCTAGTACCGCTGGAAAAAGGATATATGTCAAATACCTAGCCGGATTACTTCGATTAGCAGACGAATTAGATGTTACGCACGATAGAGCCGGAAATGAGTTTCGAAAGGTCATGCAGTTAGATTCAACGATAAAAGAGCAAAGAAAATCTATTGAGTATTGGAAAAAGCTGCTTTATTTTTATCAAATGGATATTGAAAATGGTGCCTTTAGATTATATGTGGATAATGATATAGCATCAGAAGACACTGCGACAGCAAGACGCATAGTACAGGAAACCACTAATCATGCGAATAAAGAATTTGATATGATTAAAGAAAAATGTTTTAAGAACCGAATGCATCTACTCAGTTTTAATAGAATAATTAGTTTTAATCCTGAAACCAACGAACCATACATTAAGACATTTAGTACAGATATTCTAGATAACACAACAGCGATAATCGTTAACACCGAAGAAGTTAAACAAAAGAGTAATTTTAACATAACAAGGTTCTCTTCAGTATTATCAAATGAATTAGAGCAATTGATTGTTCGTAATAACTATATAATTTGTGGTCATTTCAACTTAAATAACTCATTATGCTCAAGGGATTGGATTGATACAAAAAAAATAATTAATGAAAAAAAACTAAAAAAGAAAATCTGCGATGAGATGAGTGCAGATTTTTCAATACAAGGTTTTAAATCTACTGATACTTTATTAGTAGGTATCAGCACATTAGGGTCAATTCTTGCGTCATATATTGCTCATGACTTGAATTTCCCATTTTCATATATTATACCAGACAAAGATAAAGATGAACATTCAATGCAAGATAAACAATTTACCGCTAAAACTTATAAAAACGTTATTTTATTCACAGATGTCATTGCGTCATTTGAAACAATAAAACGTGCGATTACTGACAATCGCATTATTAGTAAGACTAAGCTAGTCTATAGCGTTTTTTATAGACCCATTACTCATCCTGATATAGACAATATATCGGATTTCTTAAGAGAAACAAAGCAAAAGTACAGAAACATAAAAATTCGCACAATTAATGATAGAATTCCTATAACTGTGTTTAAAAAGGAGAAATGTCAAGTTCTTGAATTAGCAAGAAAGTGCGGTGAAGAATATCAGTGTTTAGATAATAACAAATTGGAGGTTGATTATGCGTTTAATAAAACCAGGGTTTGAAATTGTAGAGCTTGTAGACGGAGATAATATTCTTAAAACTATTGAAAAATATGGACGAGTGTGCTATAAAAGCGAAGATTTAATAACAGATGATTCAGCTGAGATATTCGTAAGAAAAATAATTCAAAGTGGTCATGAATCTGTTATTGAGCATTGTAAAATATCGATAAAGATTATATGTGATAGAGGTGTAAGTCATGAAATAGTTCGCCACAGAATTGCAAGTTATAGTCAAGAAAGTACTCGATATTGCAACTACGCTAATGAAAAGTTCGGTAATGAATTGACTTTTATTATTCCTTTGTTTTTTGAAGAAAATTCAAAGATGTATAAAGTATGGAAGTCAACAATGCAAATGATTGAAGACAATTATAACACCATGATTGCTGCAGGAGCCAGACCAGAAGAAGCGCGAAGTATATTACCAAATAGTTTAAAAACTGAAATTATCGTCACCATGAATCTTAGAGAATGGCGTCACTTTTGCAAACTTCGAACATCTGAAAATGCACATCCACAAATGCGTGAAATAGCAATTCCGATTCTTAAAGAATTACAACGAATTTTACCTGTAGTTTTTGAAGATATTAATGTGGCCTAGTCATATATTTATTAGTATGCTTAACACATCCAATGATTGAACATGCTAACCTATTACAGTACATGAAGTAACACTAATTAAAAATGATGAAGCCATATAGAGTAAAATGATTCAAGGTGAGGAGCAAATGGAGCGAGCAAGAGTGATTTAAATAAAAATCAGAGGATACAGAAATTAACATTTTTTTATTTACTATATCGCAGTAAGATATTTATTAACATATATAAGACCGGGATGATTTTATTGCGATATTCAACTATCACCACCAGACCGCAAACGCCTGAATGTACCGCAGACAGAACGGTTGCACATGTTGTAGTAGGTGAAATAGAAATACGCTCCCGGAGGAGCGCATTAGAAAACACCCTTTACATCATATACCTTTGTGTACGTACTCTGATTACGTGTACAGGGTGGGGAGAGTTCCAGCTCTTCCCGCCTGCCGCCGAAAGTTCGGCGAGGCACTTTCGTTTCCTTTTTTAGTATATATTGCAGAAAATTGAAATGCAAGTATTTTCTCAGAATTTAAGACGACACTTGAATATAAAGTGATAATATATAATGATGCACAAATGCAAACACATACGGGAACCGACATAGATAACCGAAGTCAGAGCCTGTCTACCACATACGTGTCTGTTAGTTGTACTCTACCAAAAATAATTCCGCGTTTCAATTCTTTTCGATGCTTAAACTGTTCTTGACAAATTGTAAGACAATGTGATATTATATACGCATACAAAAAGGGGATAATTACATGATGCAATATGATATCAAGCTAAAGAAGCAGCCGCAAAAATACTTACTAAAAGCAGACAGCAACATACAAAGAAAACTTCTTAAAGCACTTGATGGTTTAAAACATTTAAAAGGTGATATTGTAAAACTAAGGAATAGTAAATATTACAGGCTTAAGCTTCTTCATTATAGGATTGTTTTTGAACGTGACGATATCATTAGAATTATCTCAGTAGAGGAAATGGATACTAGAACAAATATAAACTACAGGAGGTATTCAAGATGAATAGCATCGAGAAACGAATTTTAAGTATTTCGGAAGTTGAGCCGGATGAAGTTGATTTGCAAATGATAGAGAATATAAAAAAAGAAAACGATACATCTGAAGGTATATCTCTTGACGAAATGAAAAAGCAAATTGCCGAACAAGAAAATCTTGGTAGAATATCATTGCGTGTTCCTAAAATTCTGCATAAACAGCTTAAAGATGATGCAGAAGAAAATGGAGTGAGTTTGAACCAATTCATAGTATATAAGCTTGCTAAATAATTATCACTGACTAACTGCTAACATATTAGCACATCCGTGGCAAATCAGTACAATAATGCTAATATATTAGCCATGAAGAACAAAAAAGAAGCAGTCACCTGCTTCCTTTTTTAGCCAAACTATAAAGTATTTATAGCCTCATGATTTAATATCAGCACGGGGCTGTCGAGTTTTTCGCGTGTTGCGACTTCGCGGATATAGCGAGAGTCTGCACCGTGTGTATCGTTTACTACGCTGCCGAGAAAGTTTGAAATATATTCTACAGAAACGATTTCGTCAACGATAACGCCGCGTTTTTTATCACCTGTTTCAACAACCATCATCATTACACGGTCATCATCAGACGCTTTAGCGGAAACATAATCACCCAGACCAAAAAGTGCACGTAAATCGAGTAAATCTATCATATCACCGCGTGACCTTGTAATGCCCGGACAATGAGGTCCTGCGTCAACGATAGGAGTTATCTCGCCGATTATCTCAATCGATAAAACATACTTGCTGTTTACGCCGTATTCGGTACTGTCGACAGAAAACACTATCCAAGGATAGTCCTTCTCCGAACGCTCTTCTTCCGGCTCCTCACCAAGAAGCTCACGTGTAAGCTCTTCGCGAAGCTCATTTCGCATTATTTCTTTTAATGCTTCTAAATCCATGGTTTCTGTGCTATTACTCATCACATCGTTCATAAAAAACCCTCCTAATATTTAGTATTGTCTGCTTAAATCTACTATAGCCTAAGAAACTGTAATTTGAATCTCATCATTTAACGCAGATAAATCTACTTTACAAACCAGCTGTGCATAATTTGCTATCATTTCAGAAGCAATCTTATCTTCAATCTCTTTTTGAATTATACGCCTGAGATTACGAGCGCCATAAGCTTGTGAATATGACTTTTTCGTTAAATAATCCAGCAGACTATCATCATACCATAACTCAATCGGTTTTTCAGCCATCGATTCGCGAAGCTCAAGCAGCATTAATCTTGCAATTGCTTTAAAATCATCTTCTGAGAGATGATTAAAATATACAACCTCATCAACTCGATTTATAAACTCGGGACGTAAGAAATCTTTAAGAGCCTTCTCTGCCTTTTCTTTGCCAAGCTCATCAGTCGACCTGTTAAAACCGACAGCACCGTCTTTTTTATCACTGCCTGCATTTGTTGTCATAATGATAACGGTATTTTCGAAATTAATATTACGCCCATGCGCATCGGTGATATGTCCGTCATCAAGTATTTGCAAAAGAATGTTCATAACATCGGGATGAGCTTTTTCAATTTCGTCAAACAAAACAACGCTATAAGGTCTGCGGCGGATCTTCTCGGTTAATTGTCCTGCTTCATCATATCCGACATACCCTGGCGGAGAGCCGATGATACGTGAAACAGCGTGTTTCTCCATAAACTCTGACATATCAAGCCTTATCAGAGACTCAGGTGAATCGAATAAATCGGAAGCAAGTCGCTTAACAAGCTCTGTTTTGCCAACACCGGTTGAGCCGATAAATATAAATGAAACAGGCTTACGCTTTGACGCAATGCCAACTCTGTTACGTCTAATAGCCGCACAAACGCTGTTAATTGCTTCGTCTTGACCGATAATGCTCTCTTTGAGCCTCTTATCAAGCTCTGATAATCGCTTAAACTCATCTTCGCGAATGTTCGAAGCAGGCACCTTTGTCCAAAGCTCGATAACACGAGCCAGATTATCTATTGTAAGAGCAGGGTCTCCCTCAAGTTCAAGCGTATCAAGCTCATCAGAGAGACGAAAATCAAGGCTGCGAATCTCTGCAAGGCGCGCAAAATCATTGTCGTCGGGAGCGGATAATATCAGGTCACGCTCTTTTTGCAAATCTGCACGTTCTTTTTTAATTGCTTCCTTTCGGGCAATAAGCTCACTTTTTAAGTTCATATCCGAACAAGCTTCATCAATCAGGTCGATAGCTTTATCAGGCAAGAATCTATCGTTAATGTATCTCTCGGAGAGTGTGACGGCTTGCTTTGCAATATCGTCGGAAACTTTAACGCCGTGAAATGCTTCGTAATAATTTTTAATACCGATTATAATTTCAACCGATTCATTTATTGACGGCTCGGAAACTACAACAGGTTGAAACCTCCGCTCAAGAGCAGCATCCTTTTCGATATGCTTTCTATATTCATTAAATGTCGTTGCACCGATTACTTGAATTTCACCACGTGACAGTGCGGGCTTTAAGATATTTGCTGCATTCATTGAACCTTCAGCATCGCCTGCACCGACAAGGCTATGCACCTCGTCAATGACAAGAATGACGTTACCATGGCTTCTTATCTCTTCTACAAGCCCCTTCATGCGACTTTCAAACTGTCCGCGAAACTGTGTGCCTGCAACCAAAGCGGTTAAATCAAGCAAATAAACTTCCTTGTTGCGAAGCTTATGCGGTACATCATCGTTATGAATACGTTGTGCAAGACCCTCCGCAATTGCAGTTTTACCAACACCCGGTTCACCGATAAGGCAAGGATTATTTTTTTGTCTGCGATTAAGAATCTGCACAACACGCTCAGTCTCGGTTTCACGCCCTACGATTCTATCAAGCTTACTGTCGGCTGCCTTTCGAGTCAGTGAAATGCAATAGCTCTCAAGATACTTACGCCTCTTGCTTCCGGACCCGGCAGGTGCACCGTGCCCTGCGGATGCTCCGCTCCCGTGCTCTTTATCCTTTGATTCACGTCCCGGTCTCGGAAAATCTCTTGGAGGAGAATCGTCGGGTCCGCCGAAAAGTCTGTTAAGAAATGGGAAGGTAGCCGTCTTTCCGTCCTCTGTATTATCGTCTTGCTCCTCAGCCTCAGAGAGACTTTCGATTCCGCCCATAGCCTCCATCATCTCATCGGTAAGGCTTTCCAAATCCTCATCTGTAAGACCCATCCTACGGATAATATCCTCAACGGGCTTGATGTTTAACTCACGTGCACATTTCAGGCAAATACCTTCATTAGAAGATTGCCCGTTTTCAATGCGTGTAATAAAGATTACAGCAGGGTTTCGTTTACATCTTGAACAGATTGTTGGTTGCATTCGATTTCTCCGATTTCAACAAATTCGATAATTGTGCTTGACCTTGACTTCATAATATTAATATAAGAAAGTATATATCCGCCAAGAGCGATTAAAGCAAGACCTATTGCTGCAGAAGTGAGAATAAAAGCTACATTGTCAGGAATTCTAAATAGCATAATAGCAATACAAACTGCGTAAAATACAAATGTCGAAGCCTTGCCGATAAAGTTTGCAGGTGGCAGCTCTACGTGGGCTTTCTTGTGCAAAACAAGCCCCCCGATACCCATTAAAACCTCTTTGACAAAAAATACAAGAACTGCCCACAGGAGTATATGTCTTGTTATGGTAATACAAATAAGAACCGTAAACGTCATAAGCTTGTCGCCGAGAGGGTCAAGAAGCTTACCTAGCTTTGATTGTGCATTGAACCTTCGTGCAATAAACCCGTCGAGAAAATCACTAAGTCCGGCTATTGCATATACAGCAATCGCATAATATTTTATCTCTTGCCCGTCTGCAAAATAAGCAATAACAAACACCGGAACCAGGCATATTCGAAAAATAGAAATAATATTAGGGACAACTTTCACCAATGGTACCACCTATGCAAATGTAGAGTTAAACGCCGAGAAGATTAGCGATTGGATTATTGTTAACGAGATATCTTAGGATTGTTGTACGCTCAAGTATTGAAATTGCTAACAACCCGTAATATCTTGCAATTACTGCTACTGTAAAAATTATTATAATTCCTTTAAACACTCCCAGAACCGAACCTGCAATCATATCAACAAGCTTCAGCCCGGGAAGAGCAAAAACAAACCCCACGAGATTACCGACAACAGCAAAAATGATTGCTATAAGTAAAAAAGCTATGCCGAAAACAGCAACATAAGAGAACGCACCTGCAAGCTTATCTGCAATAATATCCGAAAAATACAATCCCTGCTCTTCTTCTCCGACATCACGTTCAAGGGATTGCTCTGCAATATGCACAGCAGCAGCTTCAGGTAATCCAATATGGCGAAGAGCCATATATGCAGCACCAAAGTCTGCATCATCAATCTCATGGTCATGAGCAAGAGCTTGATATTCAAGGTCGTCCTCGGACAGTTCAGAGAATGACGTATCAATCATACCGCTGATAAAAGGCACCAGCATACTCTTAGTTTCTCCGGCATAAGCTTGAGCTGCGATATTTGCGATAAGTAGTGCCAATATGAGTGAAACAACGCCAAACACACCGCGTATCAAACCGCCTTTATATCCACGCCAACCGCAAAATGCGACTGTGCCAATTATAGCCATGTCAATTAGAAATGTAGTCACTGTCTAGCGCTCCTCCTCTCTTTCTTTTATTACAACAACTGCGGAATTATCACTTGCCGCTATAGCAGTACTGTCATTAATTGCGATAATTCGTGTTGCTCCGGCAATAGACAAATTTTGTGCAGACATCGGGAATTCCTCAAGTTCTTCGTTATAAAAAGTAACACCATCGTTTTTAAGCAGAATTGCGGTCTTATTTATAGTCGACAAGGAAAAAACCTCACGGTCAAAGTCAATATCACCAAGTGCTGTACCGTCTGTCAGGAAAGTAAGAAGCTGACCGCTGATTCCGACACCATAATCGTATAAATGAAGCGCGATGAAATCATCACTGAACGCATAACTTCCCAGCCGTTTATCTATGAATGAATGAATCATCTTACCTTCGCCCGAGCTTTCAACGAGGAAAAGTGAGTCCGTAGAAATTGCCAAGACATCACCATTTTGCAAATATGAGATATCTATTATTAAACCTCTGTATGAATCAAACATATAGTCGGGTTCGTTGATTCTATCTGTATCAAGACCGTAATAGAAATTTATCCTGCTTCCGGTTTCCGAAAGATTTAAGATTGCGAGATTTCTATTATCATTTGAGAGTACTGCGGCGAGTACGAAGCCGCTGCCCATGTTAACTTCAAACCGTTTTGTGCCCGAAGTGTCATATACGGCTACAGTGCCTCTTAAACCGCCGCCTTCTTGGGTAACTATACAAAACCATCCATTATCGTTAAGCGAAGCCGAAACAACAGAACCGGTGGTTTCTATTGACGTGAGAATTTGAGTGCTGTTGAAAATTCGAACCGACGAACCGCCTATATCAAAAGCAATGAAGCGTTTGCCGGATACTTTTAATGCCGGTTGAGACATACGGAGCGGGTCTCTGAGTGTTTCGCGCCCTTCAAAATCAAGTACCTTTACCCCAAGAGTTCCAACTGCTGCAATGTGTCCGTCATGACTTGCAAATACTCTGTCACGCCCTACATCGAAGTTAAATTCCTCAACGGATATCGAAGGAGGTGGCTTCGACCAGAGACCGGTCAGCCATGAGGAGCCTGTGATTAATTGTACTGCAAGAGAAACAAGAACAAAGATAATAACAGCAATGAAAAGTAGAAATATAATAAGCTTTGCCAATAAAATCTTTTTCTTTTTCGAAACACTGTTGCCGCTCATATAATCACTCCAAGAGTAACATTCACGCTACGCTTCGCTCATATCCCCAATCGCAATTCGCAATTATATCATGTTTTTTCTTAAAAAGATAGAAGTTTTACATGAACAACGCTCCTGCTTCATCGTCATACCAAATTCGTGTCATATACAAGCCCTCGGGAGGAGCTGTAGGACCTGTAAGCCGCCTATCCTTCGCTTCTAGCAGTGCAGGCAAATCACGGGCGGATATTTTTCCTTCAGAAACATATAAAAGTGTTCCTGCCATAGCCCTTGCCATATTGTATAAGAACCCGTTTGCACAAGCTCGCAGCTCAAGAAAATCACCGTTTTCTTCAACCTCGTACCAAAACACTGTTCTAACAGTTGTTTTTGTTTCTGTTCCGACGCTGCGGACTGCGGCAAAATCATGAGTGCCGACAAAATACTTTGCGGCTGCTCTCATCGCTTCGATGTTTAGCGCTTGCGGATAAAAGTATGCTCTTCCCGAATAAAAAGGGTTACGAATACGGGAGTTGAAAATCCTGTATGTGTACTCCTTTTTTGTACATGAGAGAATTGCGTCAAAATCATCGGGCACTTCAAGTGCACTTTGAACAGCAATATCTCCGGGAAGAAGCGAATTTACCGCAAGCGGAAAACGGTCAATCGGAATGCCGGAAGAGGTCCTGAAATTAGCACAATAACACTCTGCGTGCACTCCGGCATCTGTTCTGCCGCAGCCGGTTACTTTAACAGGATGCTCACACAAGCGAGAGAGAACCGACTCAAGAGTCCCGGCAACAGTTACATCAGACTTCTGAATCTGCCAGCCGTGATAACGTGAGCCGTCAAACATTATTCGCAGTGCAATGTTCTTTGTCTCTGTCATAAGCTTACCCGATTGAGAAGAACGACAGAAGCAATAATAAATGCACCGAAAATAAACGCAATAAAATCTCCCGACTTAAAATGGAGCACTTTTAATTTTGTCCTGCCCTCGCCCCCGTGATAACAACGACTTTCCATCGCTGTTGCAAGCTCATCTGCGCGGCGAAATGCACTGATAAAGAGCGGGATGATAAGCGGTAAAATAGCCTTAGCTCTTTTAATCAACCCACCTGTTTCAAAATCAGCACCTCTTGATTTTTGTGCACTCATTATTTTATCTGTTTCTTCGATTAATGTCGGAATCATGCGTAAGGTAATACTCATAAGTAATGCAAACTCATGCACAGGCAGCTTTATACGCTTCAAAGGGCTGAGCATTCTTTCTATACCGTCCGTAAGAGTTATCGGAGAAGTCGTATAGGTCAGTAAAAATGTACTGATAATGAGCATTATGAGCCGTGATGCCATGAAAACAGCATTTTGCAAACCCTCTTTAGTAACAACAATGAAATGAAACTTAAAAAGAACGGTCTCACCTCTGATGAAGAAGATATTGAGAATGACAGTTATGGTGATAATAATAAACACAGGTCTCAGACCACGCAACACAGCAATTGGCTTAATTCTGGAAATCGTCAGGCATGTCACAAGCACGAAAAACATAAAAATGTAAGAATAAATACCGCTTGATATAAAAAGAGCTGTTATATACGTCACCATAAGGATAAGCTTTGTTCGAGGGTCAAGTCTATGGACAGCGGTGTCTCCCGGGAAAAATTGCCCCAGGGTAATATCTTTAAGCATGGGTACCACCCCCGGCTTTTACCTTGTTGAGAGAATGCCTCAACTGCTCGATTGTATAAATCCCCTGTTCAAGAGAAATCCCCAGAGAACGAAGCCGGTTTGCAATGAGTGTTGCCTTTGGAGCAGCAAGACCATATTCTGTTAGCTTGTCGGAATCAGAGAAGATTTCGGACGGTGTACCATCCCTGACAATACTGCCGTTGTTAAGCATCACGATTCTGTCAACGCTGCGAGCAATCTCTTCCATATTGTGAGTAACTAACACAATTGTAGCATTATATGTATTTTTATAACTCATAACATTTCTTATTATCTCAGCTTGTCCTTGCGGGTCAAGACCTGCGGTGGGCTCATCAAGAATCAGAACCTCCGGTCGCATTGCAATGACTCCGGCAATTGCTGCTCGTCTCTTTTCTCCGCCTGAGAGCCCAAAGGGTGATTTTTCCATAAATGCTTCGGAAAGTCCGACAAATCCGGCTGCTTCCAAAACACGTTCTTTTACTTCAGCCTCAGGCAACCCCATGTTTTTAGGTCCGAATGCAATATCTTCAAAAACAGTTGCCTCAAAGAGCTGATATTCGGGATACTGAAAAACAAGACCGACTTTAAAACGAACCTCGCGAGTGTAGCTCTTAGATTCATGAATATTAATGTTATCAAAAAAGACATTTCCGGAGGTTGGCTTTAGAAGTCCGTTCAGATGCTGAATAAACGTAGACTTTCCCGACCCCGTAGCTCCGATAATGCCGAGATACTCTCCCTTTTCAGCAGAAAAATCAATATCACACACAGCGACACGCTCAAACGGCGTGCCTGTGCTGTAAGTGTGTGATAATTTCTCAGTTCTGATAAGTGACATTAGCATCCTCTACACATTTAGGCAATCAAAAATTGCAGTCGCACATTCATCTACGGATAGCGCGTCCGGCGGCAAGACAAAACCGTCATCTCTTAGCTCGCTGAGAAGCTGTGCGGTGTCGGGAATATCTAGCCCGATTTTTCTTAATGTTTCAATATCGCAAAAAACTTCACGAGGTTTACCGTCGAGAATTATATCGCCATCCGACATTACAATCAGCCTGTCGGCATCCACCGCCTCATCCATGTGGTGAGTTATCAGCACAATTGTAACACCGTGCTTATCCCGCAAGTCGCGCATAATGCTAATAACTCGCTCTCTTCCACGAGGGTCGAGCATTGCGGTAGGCTCGTCAAAAACAATACAACTCGGTCTCATTGCAAGCACACCGGCTATTGCTATTCGTTGCTTCTGACCTCCCGACAATAAGTGAGGGGCATGCTCGCGATACTTATACATACCGACGATTTCCAGAGCTTCGTCAACGCGTTTGCGAATTTCTTCCGATGGATAACCAAGATTTTCCGGAGCAAACGCAACATCTTCTTCAACAACAGTAGCAACAATTTGGTTATCGGGATTTTGAAAAACCATTCCAACACGGCGGCGTATTTCAATAATAAGCTCTTCGCTTACGGTATCCATGCCATCAATATAAACCTTACCGCCTCCGGGGAGTAAGATTGCATTAAAGTGCTTTGCCAGCGTGGTTTTTCCGGACCCGTTGTGACCGATGACAGCAACAAAAGTTCCCTTTTCAATATCAATACTGATGTTGCCCAGAACCTTTTTTGGTGTCGCTCTTTCTTGTGAAGAATATGAAAAAGTTAAATTTTCTGTTTTTATTATGCCTTCCATAAATGACTATTCCTATACGGTTACCATTCTTTCAAACTCACTATCAGAATCCATGGTAGCATATGCATCAAGATTCATACCTGCTCTGATGCCTTTATTATACTCATAAAAACCTTGACAACCAATCATTGCTGCGTTATCGCCGCAAAGCTTTAACGGCGGAATAAATAATGTGCGGTTATCCGCTTCCGCTGCCTTTAAGAAATCTGCACGAATACGTGAGTTAGCAGCAACGCCGCCTGCAATCGCAATCTTGTCGCGACCAAGCTCCCTCGCAGCAGCCATCACTCGCGGCACAAGTATCTCACTCACAGTTCTCGCAAAAGAAGCAGCCAGCGAAGCCGCATCAAGCGTCTCACCCTTTTGCTCTGCATTATGAACGAGATTAACAACAGCGGTTTTTAAACCTGAAAAAGACATATCATAAGGGAAACCATCAATTACAGGTCTCGGCAAATCAAACCTCGAGTCATCACCATCTTGCGCCAGCTTATCAAGAGCGGGACCGCCCGGATAACCAAGCCCAAGCACACGAGCCGCTTTATCAAAGCACTCTCCTGCAGCGTCATCGCGTGAACGCCCGATAATAGCAATATCAGTATAATCACGCACGTCTGCAATAAGGCTGTTGCCGCCCGAAACAATAATGCACAAAAACGGCGGCTCCAACTCAGGATAAGCGATATAGTTTGCAGCTATATGCCCTCTGATATGGTGCACGGGAATAAGCGGTACATCAAGTGCCATCGCAAGCCCCTTGGCAAAATTAACACCAACAAGCAATGCACCAATCAGCCCCGGTGCACAAGTCACCGCAACAGCATCTATATCGCTCTTAGCAATCCTTGCGTTTTTCAAAGCAAGCTCAGAGAGCCGCCCGATAATAGCCGCGTGATTGCGAGAAGCAATCTCAGGCACGACACCACCATACATAGCGTGCATATCTGCCTGCGAGAAAAGCTCGCAAGACAACGTCTCGCGCCCGTTTCGCATAACCGCAACAGACGTCTCATCGCACGATGTCTCAATAGCAAAGATGTTCATATATATAAACCTCCAAAAAAGCACGTTTTGCATTATATAACGTGCTCTTCCGTATGTCAAACAGCATGCCCTATCATGTTATTTCATACAAAGTTTGCAAAACTCATCATAATAACGTTCGCCAAGTTGATATAGAGCTTCGCGGCTGAAGTGGATTGTGTCGTCGTTTCCGACTTTTTCGCTGTTTGATTGTAAGCCTTCAGTTTCGACAAACGCGGCATTTCCTATATCAGAACAAACATCTCGTATTGCAGTAACTATTGGTTTGCAGATTTCTTCATTGTCTTTATACCAAAGGGGTACAAAATCGCCAGCTATAAACGGCAGGTCTTTTTGGTTTGCTGTTTGCCTGACACTCTTTACAAGCGCGGTTAAGTTTCTATAGTGAATATCTCTATCGGGCAATTGTGTATCTGATTCTCCTTGATGCCATAAAAAAGCCACTGCTCGATTATCGGAGTTCATCGCAAGCGAGGCTTTGAGCATTTCTGTCATTCGCAGGAAAAGGTCATCTTTTAAACCCCAACGTTTTGCGTAAAAGCTTGTTCCTCCCACTGCGGATTTTAATATAAGCAGCTTTCTTCCGCTTCTTAACCTTCCGTCATTTACATATCTATTTGCAAACGAAAATGCAAAATTCCCTATGGTATTGCCTTCCCAAATGTTCTCCTCGGCAGTTTTGATTGCTCCGTCACTTTCCATCATAAGAATCTCAGAGCATGGCTGATAAGGATTATCAACAGAACCAATCCCACAACCCTCAGCATTAGACTGCCCACCTTGTATGATTATATCATATACATCTTTACTAAAATCGTATTGCATAGCGGTTTCTTCTTTCTATAAAAATGTTTTGAGACCTTTTTTAGATAATACGTACATACACAAAGTATATGATGTAAAGGGTGTTTTCTAATGCGCTCCACAGGGAGCGTATTTTTAATTCACCTACTACAACATGTGCAACCGTTCTGTCTGCGGCACATACAGGCGTTTGCGGTCTGGTGGTGATAGTTTAATATCGGGGGCAGTGGTGTTTGGAGACGGGCATTGTCGCCAAAATCCCTTTAGCAAAATAATCATCTTTTACTAAAGGGGTTAGAAATCAATAAAAATATTTCTTAAACTATTAAATCATTCCCCTAAAAGTTTAGTAATCTCAACTTCTAATGAATTATATCGCTGCTTTCTACTTCCCAAATCTGAAGAGTTTCTAATGCCTGCAGCATAATTCTTTTCGTTTTCTGTGGCATTAATGTCTTCATTCTTTTGCAGTGAATTAACGTGTTGCCCAAAGGTTAAAAGAAATTCTTGGATCTTATTTCTTTTATCTGAAGAAAAAGGAATTTGTTCTGTCTTTCTAGATAAAACAAGAAATAGCGTATAGAAATCCACCATATTACTCCATCGTGTTTTCTTTATTTCAGGTAATAATTGAGAGATTTCATTTACTACTTTGTGAAACAAACTTTTTATTTCTTCACTCAGCTTGCGGAACACCACAGCCAACTAATAAAATTGAAAACAACAATAGTATAAAAGCAATTTTTTTCATACATACTACCCCCTTAAACTAACTCGCATTATAGCATATTAAAGAGGGTATATGTAAGAAAATGTATTTAATTATCCGAGTAATCAAGTGCTTGTTTAAGGCTTTTGCTGAAGTCTGAAAGGTTTTCATCGTCATCATCGTCATCGAAAACAAAAATAACATGAGAGATATGATTAAGAATTATGTCAACTGACAATTCCTTCTTGTTGTATAGAGTTATTTAAGCTATAATAATATAAGCAAATTTTTTATTTTTTGATACTAGTAGTTAAAAGATGGCATGGAGAGAATATGCAAGCAATAATATACCAAGAAACTACATCATTAAATGATGAAAAAGTTTTGACATTAGACACTGATAATAGAACAAATTCGCATCAGAAAAAAAAATATATGATGCATAAATACTGGGGTAAAAAGCCATCTAATGAGCTATCTGAAATCATTAGTAAATTTAGTATATCTGGTGATTTGTTATTAGATCCTTTAGCTGGATATGGGGGGTTTTCATCAGAGGCTGTTCTATCCGGTAGAAATGTTATATCAAATGATTTAAATCCAATCGCCAATTTTATAAATCATTGCTTGCTAATGGTTGATGTCGATTTGGATAAATTAATTTCTTACTATGAAACTGTAAATGAAAGAATAAGGGATTGTGAAGAATTCTGGTATTCATACAAAGAAAATACTAATGATGAGAAAATCATTACTACATTGAGAGATAGAGGAGGAAAAGCGTTAAAACTAAAAGTAGCCCGAGGCAAGAATATTATTGAGAAAGATATGAGCGCAGAAAGTCAATTAAATTTAGAAAACAAAGAAAAAAATTATAAGATTAATGAATGGTATCCAAAAAATAAGTTAATTAGCAATTCTCGCATTTCTTCTAAAAAAGGAATGACAGTAGATCAACTGTTTGATGTGCGCTCATTAGCTTGCCACGCAAAGCTTTATTATGAAGTAAATGATTTGCCAAACTCAAACGAAAAGGATTTACTTTTATTAGCTTTTACTTCTAACTTAGCAAACTGTTCAAAATTAGTTCCTCCGATAAAAAGCAGAGGTGAAATGTCACAAGGAGCGTGGATGACAGGTTTTTACATTGGCGATAGATACTTAGAAAATAATGTTTTTCATTACTATAGAAATCGTTTTAGTAAGATTCTTGCCGGTAAGCATGAGTACATTACACAATATTATGATATGTTTCACAAGGGTGCTTATAAAATCACGAATAATGATGCAAAAAGTCTGGAGATTGAAGATGAGAGTATAGACTTAGTATTTACCGATTTTCCTTATGGTGATGCTGTTCCGTATTTTGAACAAAGTTCTATTTGGAACGCATGGATGCGGTTTGATGTTGATTATGATAACGAAATAATAATTTCAGATAGTAAAGAAAGAGATAAAGGGCATACCCAGTATAAAAGTGACATTACTAAAGCTATTAATGAAATATATAGAGTTTTAAAAACGAATAAACATTTTATTTTTTCTTATCATTCGTTATCCGGAATTGAATGGAGCAGCATAACAAGTGCACTTTTAAAAGCGGGTTTCGTAATTGAAGACTGTCAAATGATTGCACAAAAGACCTTTACCCCAAGGCAATTAAACCGCACAAAAACAATAAAAGGAGATTTAATCCTTATTTGCAAAAAATGCAAAAGTAAACCACGGTATACTCCAACAGTGTCTCTACAAGATGAAGAAAATTTTGTTAACTCGTTATTCATTCAGACATTGAAGGCAGGAGTATACTATACAAACGATATAATAATTTATTTTCTAAAACTATTCTTCGATAGTAGAGTAGTTGTTAGTAACATGAATATTATTTCTAATCTCGAAAAAATTGCTGACTTTGACGGAAAAGGGTGGGTGCTTAGTGAAAACATATAAACAGTTTGAGAAGTTATTTATTGATAATAATTTTAAGGAGATAAATGAATCTTCGAATTCTCAGAAGTTTTACTATCTCAGGACAATATCACGTTCATCTGATATAAATGCTTTTTGTTCAACATACAAAATTAACTTAAATGGTCTTAGGAATGTAGATAAGTTAGAATACTTACTTCGTGATAGCTCGGTAACGAATGAAATGATAAAGACCTTTATTAAGAACTCATATATTAACCAATCTAAACAACGTAATCTAACAGCTACCGAGTTAGTTATGGAGCTAAACCGTGTACAAAATTTTGATTGGGGTGGTTCTTACGGAAATAGTTTAGAAAAGAATATTGTAAATAACTATATCAAGAAAATCACTTCTTTTGATATATTAAACGACAAGCTTGACAGTGAGCTTTACGCAAGCTTAAAAGGCTACACAATAAATTCCTGGTATAACCATTGGTCGTCAATTCTTATAGAAGACATTTTCAAAACACATAAAAACGTATTACCGACAGTAGGGTTAGTTAAGAAAATAGACTTTTTCGTTAATGGAATTCCATTTGATTTAAAAGTTACTTATTTCCCAAAAGAGCTAATGAAAGCTAAATTAAGAGAATTAGGTTTTGGCGTTGAGTTAACAAGAGTAAAGCAAGCCGCACGAAATGCAAACATTCCCATTGATAATAGACTTAAAGATGATGTACTTAATGTGCAACTTCAAACATTATTGGAAGAAATTAGTGACAAAGATTCATTGTCTTTCATAAAAGAACTAAGAAGTACAAAGGCTAAAATTATCGATGATGCAAAAAAGAAGCCGGACGAACTGATACGTTGGCTGTATGAAAATCAAGGCGAAGCGAGGTTTGATGCAGCAAATCGCTTGTTTTTAATATTAACAGATAAAGAAAAATACTTTGAGAGCTGGAAGCTTAAAAGAAATAATGCATTGTTAAAAAGCAAAATTCACAATAAGTTAGATAATATGAAAGCGAATAATGTTAAAAAAATACATTTCAATAGGAAACCCACAAGTACATCTTACGAAGTGATATCAGATATTATTTTTATTGATAAAACATGAAGAAATCTTAGTTTGTGTTTATACTTTTAACGATATGACTCATTTATTGTATTAGAAAAAACCCGGTTCTTTCCAAAGTTAGTTGAATAATATGTAAGCGCAAAACCTTAAAGTGTCACCCCAAGAGCGACAGTTGCCCTTTAGCACCCTGAGCGAACTTGCATTTTTCTTGGACTTCGTCAGCCCAAGGAAAATACAGCGATAAATCCGCTTCCG
>Ga0123356_10002008_pt1 | contig 21994 bp, 20 predicted proteins | sample TergutEmb28metaG_2_FD_92546 | JGI IMG/M metagenome (GOLD analysis project Ga0123356, IMG submission 92546) | Embiratermes neotenicus P3 segment gut microbial communities from Petit-Saut dam, French Guiana - Emb289 P3 | ecosystem: Host-associated > Arthropoda: Insects > Digestive system > Gut ... | reverse complement strand
GGGAGACTGTCTAAAAACTCAGATTTCAACTAACCTTACCACTACAGGCAGCGTGTGAAAAAATGTGTTGCCTGCATATAGTGCATTTCAGTTGTCGGCAGCTAGTTTTTGGACAGTCTGTAGGGTGTGGGTGAGGCCGTTTTGGCAGTAGTTTTTGATGGTGTGGTAGATGGTGACATCGGAGGTGTTGGTGTGGGTCATGATTTGGGTTTGGGTGAGGGGTTTACCTGTGGAGGTGTCGGCTAGGAGGAGGATGTTGCATCGTTTTCGTATGGTTTTTGGAGTGTTGTTTGAGTCAATTGTTGTGAGAATTATTTGGCGTTCTTGGGGTGTTAGTTTGATTATGTACTTTTTGACCATGATTGTACCCAACAATGGGTAACTAACCCAACATAAAAATATTACTAAATTATAATGTGGTCAAACCACTAGGTTTAAATTTTTTTCAGAAGCACGCTTAAACCCATGGACATTTCCCATCAAAGAAACGATGAAAACCTAGTGTATAAAAACGGCTAAAAAGTCAGGTATTTAGTTTTCTGTCACATCACGCTTAGAAGCACTAAAATGTTGTTTGTAACAACTAAGGTAAGAAACACTACAATTCCCATGTAGGCAACTCTTAGGGTATTGCGAGCAATTTTAAAAGATTTATCCGTTTTATTTTTGTTATTCATCAACGCTTTTTCAGCCAATACAAAAATCACGCCTACAGCAACCGTTACAGTGAGTTTTAAAACTACAAATGCCGGTAGATTTGAATGAACAAGATCTGCTATCAGTGGGTTTAGTTCTCGGGTGCCAAAATAGTGTGTTCCAATTACGGTTGTTGCACAATCCATCGAACCCATAAAAATTAGAAGCATACTTGCAATGTACTTGGTTACCGCCTGAAAATTTGTTTCCTCCGCTAATTATTTGCTGCCAGAACTAAACGGGCGCTACGTGGAGCACAAAACTTGGCTGAGGAACTAGGGTAGCCAAAAATGTTGTTGTTCAGTTAAGCAACTATTAATGTATAGCAAAAACAGTTTTTATATGTTAACCAACTCGAATGGTTTACAGCCAAAAAAGGTTTAAACCCTTAATCACAATTAAATAGAGTCGATAGTGCCTTAGGCTTTGGTTGCGGCAATTTTTCCCCCAAATTATTTAAGGTGACACAACCACTAGCTTCCTGTTCGCCATATAGCTATGGCGGGCGCTTAACCATGGATATCGGAACGTGAAAATATGAAAAAACATCTGCTGACTGTGGTCTTTGTTGTATTCTTAGTTTTTTCAACAGTTATGGTTTTTCAAACCGTCTGCGGCCAAACCTCACCGCCGCCTGAAGTAGAGCCGACATCAACAGCAGAACTACCGCCAAGTGGTCTTAATCCTCTGCTCATCGGTGGAATCATAACGATTGTAGCGGTGGGTGTTGCTGTGGTGGTCATATTTATCGTCTTTAAGCGGCGAAGGGTGGATGAGAGGAGTCTTCGAAAAGTTCCCTCACGCACCTTTGAGGAGTGGGTTATCAAAAAATTCAATGGCCGTTTTGCCGATCCATCTTTGGGTGTGACTGGGTTTACTGAGGGTGGGCAACCACTTTTAATTGTCAAATCTGATCATGTTGGCTTGGCCGAAGTGCAGGATTTTCTTAAATTATTGGTGGCGGGTCGGGCCCAGAGAGGTGCGGTTGTAGCTTTCAATTTTGACAACGATACTCTTGAAGGAAAAGTAGCTGCTATGGATCAAGAAATTGATCTTCAATTGTTGCGCATAAGTGAGCTTGTAAATAAGCGTTCTGCTAATAGAATCAAAAGCCTCGCCGGTGCAAAAGTTACTTTTGAGGCTTCAAGTGCCGCCGCATACATAGCCAAACCCCAAATAAATAAACCCGTGCATTTTGAGCGGCCTCTAAGTATGCCTCTTGAGGCTCAAGCTGGGGGCTTAAAACCGCGTGTTTTTATATCCAACAGCGACACCAAAGTTGCTGATCAGTTAAAACGGATGCTTGATTTTCTTCATTATGACTACGTTGTAGGCGATAGAGAGGAAACAGCAGTTCCAATTCCTGAAAATAAATTAGGCTTAATGAAAAACTGTGACTGTGCAATAATCCCCCTTGCTGCGGCTGAACAGGAACGGCGCTACAGCGGATTATACATTCTAAACTCTACTGTCACCTCCGAAATCAATGCTGCATATCTAAAGTATAACACACAAGTGATTTTGTTGGTTGAGCGAAAAATAGAGCTGCCGCCAAACCTAAAAGGGCTAAAACGAGTCGAATACGACAGCGATGATTTATCTTTCAATGCCGCTATGGATCTGGAAAAAATGTTGCTGTCCTTTAAAAAATAAAGCTCCCATTTATTATTAGATCTTAGTTCAATTAGTGTTTGTTGGCGGCAGGTGTTTAATGGTGTATCCTTGAGGTGTTTTTACTTTAAGCATCTGTGCGTCATTAGCAATGTATGTCATCCACAAATGACTAAATTAGTGAAGGTCTATTATGAAATGTTGTGGGTTTGTTGCAATTATTTGAGCAATTTTTTAAAAAAACAAAGTGTTTTATTCTTGGAATGTGCCAAGTTTAGGTCAATTATGCACTGCAGGTAACGCCTGTTTTTGATGTGTTTTTCCATGCACATCATTGAGGTTTATCTGTTTGGAAATGTGCTTCTCTGGTTGGCCGTAGATTGCTGTTGGTGGTGGCCCTGTTTTGGGAAAAAAACTAAATAGGCGTCAGATACATCATAACACATGTCATATAGTAAAAAGAAAAATTCTGTTCTGATATACCTTCTAGTTGGTCTTCTAGTCGCTCTCATAGTTTCTGGTGTTGCAATCTTTTATGTGCTACAGCCCGGACCTCCTCAGCCCGCCGTTCCTGGGGTAAACGTCGGTGACGTTTTCACTTATTCAATACAGGGCCGTGCTATCCTTGGAAATGAGGAGGCGTTTCAACCTGATGGATTTGAGCAATACAATCAAACAGACTATTACAGAGTTGCTATAACCAATGTCGAGGGTAGCGTTGTCTCTTTTACAACGACTTGGCGATTCGTCAACGGGACAGAACTGGTTGAAAACGAATGGATAGACCTGTCCTTTGGAAATAAAACCTCTGCCACTACCTTTTGGCCCATCTATGGATCAAACCTTAGAGCAAACGATAGACTTCGTCCCCTTGGAGCCGACGGTATCGTTGTACTTGGAACTGACACTAAAACATATGCCATCGAAACGCGAGAAAGAAACTTGTGGCAGATGCAAGATGAATTCTACGACTCCACCGATCCAACAATGAGCCGCACACGTAATGAACTCAATTCAGTTTACTTCGACAAACAAACCGGAATGCTTGAGAGTCTAACAAACGTGCAGACCTACAACGATCCCCCGATGCAACTTGTCACTAACTGGAAACTAATCGACACCTCAGTTTGGCAAGTTACATAAATAACTCTCGTGACGATATTGGCAGTAACTATTATCGAGTTACTGTTTCCTTCTTTTCTTTTATCTTAACTATTGTTGGTAACTGTTTGAAACTTGGACACGACCCAAGTTTATCTTATTATTTGGTGTTAGCCGACTCGATGCTGTATCCATTGTGTCTCTGGGCGGTTACCTGCGAACGGCTTGATCCTATTTTGAATCTCTAAGAGAGGTTTGTTTAGCTCTTATAAGCGCTAATTTTCCACCTGCTTGCACTTGCTCTTTTTCTATCCCACTTAGGTTAAGGTTAACTGCTATATGTATGCCCCTAGTCTTGTTAATGACTATGAGCTGCTCTTTTAGATCATCAACTTCAAGTTCCAAAACATCGCCCAATGCAATATTGTCATAGTCTTTTTTATCTACAAATGTTAGCGGTAGAATGCCAAAGTTGACGAGGTTTGCTTGGTGAATGCGGGCAAACGATTTTGTAATGATCGCTTTGATGCCTAAATATTTAGGTGCCAGTGCTGCGTGTTCACGGCTACTTCCCTGCCCATAGTTTTCACCACCTACGATAAATCCCCCGTTCTTCTGTTCTGCACGTGATGCAAAGGTTTTGTCAATATGGCAAAACGTATAGGTGCTGATTTGGGGAATATTGCTTCGCAGAGACATAATCTCTGAACCACCGGGGATTATGTCATCGGTTGTGATGTTATCTCCTGTTCTTAGAAGCACTTCCCCTTGCAGTTTTTTGGGCAACGCCGTAAAGTCCGGCAGGGGCTTAATGTTTGGTCCTCTGATGATTTCATTGTTTACACATTGACTGGGTTGAACAAACATTGCATCGCTTAAGATGAATCTCTCTGCTATATCGATCGGAGGAAATTTGCCAAGTTTACGTGGATCAACGATTTTTCCGTTTATAGCCGCAACGACAGCTGTTTCAGGACTCACGAGATAAACTTGGGCGTCTTGTGTACCTGAGCGCCCTTTGAAGTTACGATTAAACGTACGTAGCGACACAGCACCTGTGGGCGGCGATTGACCAATCCCAATACAGGGGCCGCAAGAATTCTCAAGTATCCTAGCACCTGACCGGATGAACGTTTCCAATTCCCCGGTCGCCGCCAAATTCTCCATAACTTGGCGTGAACCCGCAGAGACCGTTAAACTGGTATTTTCATGCACCTGCCTGCCTCTCAGCAGGGCTGAAACAATTTTTAAGTCCCGCAACGACGAGTTGGTACAGCTGCCAATGCAGACTTGATCAACCAATAACCCCTCAACTTCACTGACTTTTCTAACGTTATCAGGACTGTGCGGTAAAGCAATTAAGGGTTCAAGACTTGAGAGATCAATCTCTAAGTTCTCATCATAAACTGCATCTGGATCCGCACTAAGCCCCTCCCACATCATGCCGCGCCCCTGGGCTTCAAGAAAGCCCTTAGTGACCTCATCAGAGGGAAAAATAGATGTAGTCGCCCCCGTCTCTGCACCCATATTTGTAATGGTGCCCCGTTCAGGAACACTTAGCGTCTCCACCCCTGGACCATAATACTCAAGAATTTTGTTAACCCCGCCTTTAACAGTTAAGACCTTGAGAACCTGTAGAATAACATCTTTGGCTGAAACAAACGCTTGAAGCCGCCCTGTCAATTTTATACCCACAATCTTTGGCATCTCCAAATAAAACGGCTCCCCCGCCATAGCGGCCGCTACATCTAACCCTCCCGCACCAATCGCAATCATACCCATACCCCCTGCAGTGGGCGTATGACTGTCACTGCCCAGAAGCGTTCTGCCTGGACGAGCAAAGCGTTCCAGATAGAGCTGATGACAAATACCATTACCTGGACGACTAAAGATTATGCCATATTTAGCCGCAACACCTTGAAGATAACGATGATCATCAGCGTTACGATAGTCATTTTGCAACATACTATGATCAACAAAGCTAAGACTTAACTCTGTTTTAACTTTAGAAACCCCCATGGCTTCAAATTCAAGATAAGCCATGGTACCTGTAGAATCCTGCGTGAGTGTATGGTCAATTTTAAGTGCAATTTCTTGACCGGCAACCATTTTACCCTCAACTAGATGTTTAGCAATAATTTTCTGAGCAAGAGTCTGTTTGGGCATATTTTTCCTCTCAACCTACAACTAACTGCATATACGCATGAGGCGGAGGCAAATTTTAAGCTTCGCATACTCTTTGAAAGTTTAAATCCTAATTTGACGATAAAACTCTCAAATTACTGACGTAGCAATATGTCGTTTAAGGGCAAAATGCAAGAAGCCGTAAAAAGTAAACAATCTCCCCTCATATTAGCACTTGACTTTCCCTTCACAGCCACTGAAAACCGCAACAACATACTCATCAAAGCCCAAAAAATCCTAAAAGATGTCCACCCCTACATCTGTGCTGTAAAAATTAATCATCACCTCACCCTCCCCTTGGGCACCTTTGATGGTGTAAAATGTCTGGTTGATCAAATTCGGGCCCACGGCTTACTAACCATCATGGATGCAAAAGTTAACGACATAGGTGCTACCAACCAAGTTATAGCTGAATACTATTACGCCGCCGGCTTTGATGCCATCATCGCCAATCCATTTGTAGGTTGGGAAGAAGGTCTAAAACCCCTATTTGCAGTCTCAAAACACCTCAACCGCGGGGTTATCCTTCTAACATATATGAGTCACAAAGGCGCCGGAGAAGGTTACGGACAAACCATAGTTGACCCCTTCACTGGACAACACATACCCCAATATGTCGCATTTGCCAAAAAAGCAGTCCAGTGGAATGCCGATGGGGTCGTGGTGGGTGCAACTTGTCCCGAAAAAATCTCTGAAATAAAACATATCCTAACTGACAATGCTGCAATTTATTCCCCCGGCGTAGGTGTACAGGGCGGCGGAGCAGAAGCGGCAATTAAAGCAGGCGCCGATTACCTCATTGTAGGCCGAGAAATCACCCAATCTGAAAACCCAACTGAAGCTGCCAAAAGACTATATGAGGCAGTAAAAAGCGTTTAGCTTCTTATCTGCTACGTTTGTTTTCCCAGAGTTCCTTCTTTAGCAGATCCCGAACAGAACTGCGAATAACACTACTTCTACTTGGATACATGTTTGCCCTAACTAATTCATCCAACCCTTCCAGATAAGCCTCTGGTAAAAGAACGGTTACAAGTTTCATACTGTTAGTCTCCCTTCTTATATTAGCCATATAACATGTGGCAAATATAAGAGTTGGCTCCAACACCTCCAAGTCCACTCAACAAACATTAAATCTAACAAGATCCACAAGAACCTGCCAATATTTTAAGAGGACACTTCAGAAATTCAATAGTGCCCCTGAGTTGACGGGTTATCATTTGACGTATGCACTTTACTTAACAGTTGCAAAAGACAGCGTTGATCGTTAGTCAGTTTGGTTCCAGTAGAGGTCTATTGCATAAATTTTGCTTCTGACGAAACTCCGACTCTACCTGCAAAACTAACACTATTATCTCTGTATGTCATGTGATATACCCCTCATAAAATTGTGCTGACGCCCATTACCCCGGGCGTTGGCTTGGATAAAACACTACATTTTGTGAACTTCCCTACAGCAGTAGTAACAGCCGTCGATGACGCCTTTTTTGATAAACCCGCGCGCTACTTCCATCGCTTCTTCTGGCGACTCATGAAAACTCAGGGATTGGCGGTTAGCTTCATTGGGCGGATATTTGCATGTTTCCCTGTGAATTTCATGGTGAAGCTCCCCATCTTTCGACGTGCTCGGTTTCATATTTAGGCAAAAGTAATCGTTTGCAGACGGTAATGAAACAGTGAGTGTCACGATGTCGGACAGAATGCTATGCTCCGAATTGGTCACCATACATCGGTACCGATTGCCGCTGAGCGACTCGCTAACATTCGAGATTTTCAACATATCCGTACTCGCGCCGGAAATCAAATCGTCATCCTTCAAGTTCGCCCACTTGTCGGCTTTGATTGTCTGCCATTGGTATTTCAGCGGCTCGATATCAACTGCATTAAGGGAAAAAACCACAGTTTTTTCAATAAGAGTACTTTTGCTGCACGGTTGGCTGGTGATACGGGGCAGATGGAGGGCTGTCAACCTCGCTTCGTTTGATGCGACTCGACCGGCAGGGTTTATTACTGCACAGCGATACAGGTATCCATCCATCGTTGAAACGACGTTTTTCACTCTAAGCGTTGCCGTTTTTGATCCCTGGGCGCCGCTTGCTGTGGCCGTTTCTTTAGTATCCTTCTCTGCGCTCCAGGTAGTCCCGTTATTCGAACGTTCCCACTGATATGACAACTCAGCTCCGGAAGCTTTTATAGAAAATTCCGCGTCGCCTCCCCAAGCTGCAGTGAAATCGCCTGGATGCGTGGTGATTACTGGCAGAATTATGACGGTCAACTCCCCTGCTGAGGAGTTGGCAGATCGACCCACAGCGTTTGTAGCCACAATACGATACCGGTTCCCGTCCCATGAGTACGGAATGTTTTTCACACTAAGCGATTGTCCGGTCGCGCCTGAATGGTTTGCGTCGTTTGAAATGTTTGTCCAGATTGTGCTCTTATCCGCGGAGACTTGCCACTGATAAGTCACTTTGGTGATACATTCGACCGAAGCTGTAAATTTGGCGGTCTTTCCCTCAACGGCTGACTGGTTAGTTGGTTGTGTTTTTATTACGGGATTGCCGATTACCGTGAGTACCGCGGTGGTTGATCTAGTGCTTCCCTGTGTATTGGTGATCACACACCTGTACCGATTGCCATTATATGCGCGCGCCGCTTCTTTTACATTAAGCGTCGCCGAACTTACGCCGGTATATGATGTGCTTTTAATGTCGTTAAAGACGTTGTCGCCAGACGACGCAACCTGCCACTTATAGGTCAGCGTGCCGGTGCCGTTAGCCTCTACGGTAAACGTTGCATTATCTTGCGCCGCAACGGTTGCGGAGGTCGGATGCCTGGTGATTTCGGGCGGATACGGCGGACTAAATAAGGGGCGGAAGACCTTTTCGCGAAGTTTGGCTTTGGTATAGAAGGGGAAGTCGTTTTGCCATTGATTGATCGTGGCAGGGTTTGCGTTACTGTCTTTCTCCTTACCGTCAAGGCTGTAAAGGAAGCTTATAATTGTGGGATCCAGACCCAGGGATTTACTGGTATTGGAATAATTGACGTTGAAGTCTGTAATTGAGATATTGTCCCCCGTGTCAAGCCAAAACGGCTTCTTCGTACTAACCAGGACGACGCCTGTTTCGTCTCTTATCTCTATCCACGTGCATTGCCATTTGCCGAAGGGGGTTTTGCCGCTCATCCTTGCGGTGATAGCGCTGATTGTGGATAACTCGACATTTTCTGGAATAATAAACGGGTAGGTGTCCAAATCGCCGTTTTCGAAGTCGTTATAGAGACGTTTGTCGCAAAGAACTTCATATTTTCTTATGCGTCCGTTTGAATGCTTATACCTGATGCCAAGATAAACGTTGTTATCTGTACCGGCTCCACTGGCTGTACCGGTTTTTACCCTGATTTGGCCTATGCGGGCGGACGAGCGGTAGGTTGCGTTTGTATATTTCGGACTTGTTGCGGAAGTGCTCTTGACGATCTTGTTTAGGTTGTCAACGCCTAAGAGGCAAAGCTTGCTCATGTTGAGGCATTGCGTCAACGCGTGGAATTTCTGATTGGTCGTGTTCTTCTCACTACCAAAGTTTCCGAAATCCGCCTTGAGTTCTGCGCTGACATTATACCTGTCGAAGACCAACCTGTTATCCAGCCAGGTTTTAGGGTTTTTCAGCATATCCTCAAACGCCTTTATCGCCGCTTCGATAGTATCATAAGTCTGTCCCAGCGCAGCTTTCGCTATTGCTTTGAAAAACTCCTCGACAAGCTGTTTAAGCAAAGCTCTCAGCGGCTCCAGAATCTTGATATTTCTGCGGAAGGCAAGAGTTTTCCCGACAAAATCCGGAGCTCCCTGCATGCTTAGGTACTTTGTGAGCAACCAGTTCACAAGAATATCCTCGATACGGGCGAACTTGTTCGGTTTATCTGTGTCAGCGAAGATTTCTGAAGCCCGTGACCATACATAAAGCCAGGACTTTACGCCCTCATCCACATCTTCTTCCCAGTTTTGCACATAAATAGTAGCCCATGAAATTAACCCCACGCTCACTTTCAACAAATCGGCATGGACGTCGGCTCTGAGTTGCATAAACGCGCCCAGCTGGTTGACCATATCATCCGCTTTACCCCCATTGGCAATCAGAATATTGCGCGCGAGAGACTGGGCTTCATTACAGGTGAAAACATCGCGGATAAAGTTCATGGGTGGATCCAGTTGCTTTTTGGAAACATTACCGGAAAATCTATCTTCTAAAAACTGGTCCATATATGCTTCGACAAGTATGTGCCGGGCTACTATTTTCCCTAATTCCAGTCTTTTTGGTATATCCTCAAGAGAAGGGAACCAGCCGTCTGCATAGGAGTTTACATAGTGGTGGCCAAACATGTCGCTTGCGTAATGCACCATGTATCCAAGGCAGAAGGCGAGGTTCTTATCGCGTTCTGCGGGCACGGATATGAGGAGTCTATTAAACATCAGCTTTATCCATTTACCCGAATCATACGGATGAATGAGTCCCTGTCCGAATATGAAATCCGGATAAAAATCAGGCCCGACCGCACCGGCGCGAAATGCGCCCTGATTGTTTATAATAGCTGATTTCACTTCCTCAGGAGGCGTATATGTGCCGATGCCGGGCAAAACGAGTTTATTTGCTTTCAGGTCTTCAATCAAAAGATTAGCTATGTAGATATGTGTTATGTTTTTCATAATTGTGGTTCTCTCCTTATTATAAAAAATGAATACGCCATATTTTGCCCAGCCGTAATAACCTCTTAGCGGACTAGTACTGATACGCACTACTTATTTCTTCTTTAAAACTTGCTCAGGAAGGTATTTATGGCAAAACCTCTGATCGATCAAAGATTTGTAAACAAGGTGTATTTGGTTTGTATTGGTTGATGGGTGGTGAGTTTGGTTAGCTTTTGTTGGTTTGGTTTGGCAGATAGCTACCTTTTTTGCAACACTATTTTCAAGCCAATATGTGGATGTGGTGAGGTTGTTTTTTGTGGTTTTATCATAGCTACTGGTTGGGGCAGAAGCAGTCTAAGCATCGCTGTTAATTAGGCTCAAGATTTGTTTGTGAATCTCAATATTGGCTGAGGCAACGAAATTAAGAGTTTGTTTGGGGTCTAGGGGTATGTTTATGGGTTGATTTGTGTGGTCTGTTATTGTGGCTCCTGCTTCTTTTGCAATTAAAAATCCGGCCGCGACATCGGTGGCGCGGATTTTACTTCGCAGATCAATAAAGGCCTCGGTTATACCGCCGGCGACGTAGCAGATTTCTAGGGCATTAGCGCCAAAGTGGCGGGTATGTTTGATGTTTTGGATTATTTTTTCACAGTTTAACTTCAGACTGGTCTTATACGCGTTGAGATCTATTCCCACACAAGCCTCGTCTAGTCTGTGAATTTTTGAGGTTTCTATATGTTCTCCATTGCAAAAAGCGCCTCTGCCCGCAAAGGCCATGTAGGTTTGGCCATGTACCAGATCGGCAACCATACCCGCATAGACGCCCCTAAGATAGGGGGTGCTAGATACTGCAATTGAGGTGCAATAGAAGGGTAATCGGCGGGTTAGATTGGTTGTTCCATCGATGGGGTCAACAGTAACATAACATCCCTCGGCTAAAGCTCCATATTTTTTAATCCCCGACTCTTCACTGATAAGTGTGAAGGATACCTCGTGAGCTTTTAGAGTTTCAACGATGGCTGACTCTGATGCTAAATCTGCGGGTTTCATCAAATCCCCGCCTGCACCCATACCCAAATCCGGTTGGGGTTCACTACGTGTTTTAAGATAGGGCTCAATAGCTTTTTGAATGTTAACTCTACATTCAGCAAAAATGTGTTGCCAGTCGAGTTCGACGCTCATTATTTAACCTCACTCTATATTTAGCGATAAGTGATAATAACATATTGATTTAACCCTCCAAAAGTTGACCTAAAGGGCATGTTTCACAGTTGTGGTTGTGCTGTTAGTCCACAACATAAAAATTTTGCCGCCAATATGGGTGGTGGTGTGTGGAGTGTGATGGATGATGGTTAGGCGGCCTCGGATTCCAACTATGCTAAAAATGTTGTTTGTAAAACCGGCAACAAAAATGTATCCTCGCCAAAAACCCGATCTGCCCCAAACCTATCGAGGGCAACCGCTTTTTGATTTCTCTGCCTGTATTGGGTGTGGATTGTGCCGCCAAGACTGCCCCGCGGATGCCATCGAAATGATTGCTGCCAAGACCAAAGTGCGTCCTCAACTCAATCTCTCTAGATGTGTGTTTTGCTATCAATGTGTTGAGGTTTGTCCCAAAAAAGCAATCCATGCCAGCGGGATTTATGAACTTGCGACCACCGATAAATCTAGCTTAGTTATAAAACCCTCGCTAAGCTGATACCCCTACAATCTTCTAATGCAGACTGTGTGGTGTATATGCGGCGAATGGATGAGGTGAAGGTTGTCAGGTTTACTTGGGGTGGTCTCAGCGTGGTTGTTTATTGGGGTGTGTTAAGGGATCCTAGCAACAATTTGTGTAGTGATGTGTGGGTGGGTGGTGAGAAGTTAGCAGAGGTCATAGTGTCACCTTTTATGTGGGAGGGCTAAACAACGATTAATCTAGGTGTCTGGTGGAGGGGGAAACTGTCTAAAAACTCAGATTTTAACTAACCTGGCTGCTACAGGTAGTGCACGAAAAAATATGTGGCCTACATATAGTGTATTTAGGTTTGTGGGTGCTAGTTTTTGGACAGTCTGGGGGGATAATGTGTGGAGGGTAGAAAACAGGTCAAATGTGTTTGTCTGATTTTCTGTTGGTGGATGGGGTGGGACTCAAAGAATCGATAGGGGTATGGGGCATTGTAGCCTTGGGAGGGGGCGCTTAGATGGTGTAGCAAGTTGTGTTTAAGTCGTTGAACTGCCGTATACCGAACGGTACGTGCGGTAGTGTGAGAGGTCGGTCATTCAACTAATGAAGAGCCTCCTACTCGATAATTTGTGTGGGTTATGTGTTGATGTCCTATGGATTTAGTTGCTGGTTGTGGTAGTGGGGATTGTTGGGTTGAGCTTAGGCCTCTTATTACGTCCGAGGTGAAGACAGGAAAGTTTACGCCTGTTTTGTTTACCCATGTTTTAGATGCCCTACATAATTTAGGTAAGCCGTTTAGATCTTTTATTGTTGCCCCTCGTGATGGCGGTGGTGGGGATGATGGTGGTGGGGTGAGCGGTCGCTTGTTAGGTTTTTCTTTGAGTTTTTTGATGAGCAGACAAGGGTGCAAATGTCAAATATCATACGGACCCTATCACTACAACGAACACTGCCTAAAATTATATCCAGTATAGTCCGCCCCTTGTTTATGGAAAACTAGACAAAGCCGTTCTTTTCTCGTTTAGAATGGCCGAAAAAGCTTCTGTTCGAACCGCAGTACCATTGCATTCAACCACTGTTCGTTGTAGTGCTATTAGACGTGGAGGTTGTTGGTGGGGCTAATCCGCTTAAGCATCGGTATTGTTTTTGTGCGGATTTAGCGTTGGTGAAGAATTATGCGTTGCCTATACTGTTTAATTGTCAGCGCCAAGGGTTGATGGTTAATCTTGTTGATCGGTTGGTTGCGTCTATGGCGGGGTTAGGAGTTTGCATTGCGGGTGTTGCCAAGGCTGATCCCAACGCGGCGGGGGATATTCAAAAGTTTGTGTATGACAAACTCTCCAACGAATCATCGTCAGGTATAAGTACACTATTTTTAGATCCTATATCCGATTTGGTGGGTGCGGGTCTTGGTAAAAGGCCTCAAGGTGAGGGGTCTGTTGCTGTTAGGGGTGGGCGGTCTGGACAGAATAGAGTGGATTCTTGGAGCCGAGAACTCGTAAAAAACGCAGAAAAGTTTGCCAGTAATCTTTTCACGTGTCAGATCTTTGTTTTTGGTAATTCTTTGCAGAGTGTTTAAGCGGTTAAGAACGCGTTGCCAGCGGCAGTTACCAATCGCTTTAGAATTTTTGTAACTGTTCAGTCAAATGGGCAACAGCCCTGCGTGTATTTTCAAAATATTCTGGATAGAAATAATCATGCTGAAATAGTGCTGTTTACCAGTCGAGTTTTGAAATCGGGGGATAAACTGACGCGTAATTTTGAGTATGAGGTTACTGAACCGGGCCTATACTATCTTGATACACATTATTCTATTAGGGTCAATAACTATCCCATTATCACTACACGTTCCTGCATTATTGTTGTGTTGTGAGATCTGTATGTGTTTGACGTTTGTATGTGGGTTATTATTGGTTTTTGGGAAAAATACAAAAATGGCGGTCTGTATGTGTAGGGAAAAGCGGAGGGCGTACTGATATGGATTTTGAATCAAGCAGAATTTTAGGTTGTATCGGTGCGTTGTTGATATTTTTTGGTACAGGTTTTACATTTATGGGCAGTATGGATTTTGGCCTTATAAGAACCACTGGCATTATCTTTGTTCTATTTTTAGCTGAATTGTGGCATTATTCTGTGATTTTTTCACCTACATCATAAATAAACGTAAAATTTACAGATGTGATTTGTGGGAAGCCTGTTTTTGCACAGTCTGAATGCTGAAGTGTTTCTTTGGGTTGAAAAATCAGCAAGTTGAAACCCCAAAATCCATGAAAACTCTTAAATCATACAAAAGCCCTCTGAACTGAGAGGTCTTATTATGTCGCCAAATAATGGTCCGCTTGAAATCCAAAGTTACGATGAAAAAACGCGTATGTATTCTGTTAAAACCGCTTATGGTGTGGTTCAGGTGGAAGACACTTTTGCAGAAATGTTTCCCCTCTGGGCTGCAAGAGTACTTATAACTGCCCATAACGAAAAATGGGCCGAAATCGCCGCATCCACAACCACCGGCTATGCAACAAGCGTCATTGCTGCCTCAGCAGAAGCCGCTATTGAACGTATCGTACCTGCAAGCGAGACACCCGACAAACGAGCCGGTATACTTATCCAAATCTACAACAAAGACCGATTTGAACTCAAACACTCTCTACTGGGCCGCATCGGACAATGCACCATGACCTGCCCCACAACAGCCGCCTTCAACGGCTTGGTAGGTAAACGTGTCCTACTCATCGGTAGCAGCCTTCGCTACTTCGGTGACGGATTTCAAAAAAAAGCCCTCATAGGCGGACGCAAATGCTGGAAAATCCCAGTTATGGAGGGCAACTTTTTGGTAGAAGACGGCTTTGGAGCCACCGAAGCAGTGGCAGGCGGCAACTTTATGATATTTGCAAAAACCATGCCTGAATGTCTCGCCGCATCAGAAGCCGCCGTTGATGCTATCCGCGCACAGGTTCCCGATGTAATCATGCCCTTTCCTGGTGGCGTATGCCGCTCTGGAAGCAAAGCAGGTTCATTTAAGTACAAACTCAAAGCCTCCACCAACCAAGCCTACTGCCCCACACTACGCGAAATTGCTCCCGATACAGTGGTTCCTGAAGGTGCCACCTCAGTCTTTGAAATCGTCATCAACGGCTTAACCTTGGATGCTGTAAAGAAAGCCATGCAAGTAGGCGTTGTTGCAGCCATAAACTGCCCCGGGATTGTTAAAATCTCTGCAGGCAACTATGGCGGTAAACTCGGCCCCTTCAAAGCCCACCTCAAAGACGCCATAGGTGTTTCTGAAACACCCCAAGATTCTGCTGTAACTGCACCTAAATCTGCTAAAGTATAACCGGTTTTAGGGTCCGGAACTTTTATTTTCCTCATCTTTACGTAAATATTTGATTACGCATCCCGTGAAATTAATTGAGTGCCCAAAAAAAGAGCTCCCTAGAACTATTCAGACTACGCAAAATCCTCAATGCCCTAGCAAGCAAAGCGGGCAGTCACACCGAACTCATCACTATCTATGTCCCACCTGACAAACAAATCAGTGATGCACTCAACCTGCTACGCAACGAATACGGTACCGCTAGCAATATAAAATCAAACGTCACCCGCAAAAACGTACTCGATGCCATCATTAAAGCTCAACAAAAACTCAAACTTTTCAAAGACCCAGGTGAAAAAGGTCTAGTTATTTTCACTGGCGCTCTGCCCCAAGAAGGAGGCGGCCCCGGCACTGAGCGCATGGAAAGCTATGTTATTATCCCTCCCGAACCGATTAAAATTTTCCTCTACCGCTGTGACAGCCGCTTCCACACCGAACATCTCCAAGAGATGCTTCGCGAAAAAGAAACTTTTGGCATTCTACTAGTGGATGCCTCCGATGCCACCATAGCCACCCTGCAAGGCAAACGCCTCACCATCATACGACAAATGCACTCTGGAGTGGCAGGAAAAACCCGTGCAGGCGGACAGTCCGCACGACGCTATGAACGCCTCCGCGATATGCAACTCAACGAATACTTTACACGTGTGGGCAACCATGCCAACGAAATTTTCCTACCCATAGACACCCTCAAAGGTCTCATTCTAGGCGGTCCCGGACCCACTAAATACGATTTCGAAAAAGGTGACTATCTCAACTATCAACTAAAAAACAAAATCATAGACACCCTTGACACAGCATATGTGGAAGAGCAAGGCGTCAAAGAAGTAGTGGACAAAGCACCCGAAATCATGAAAAAAGTCCGCTACATCGAAGAAAAAGAAATCATGCAAAAATTCCTCTATGAAGTTGGACATGACAGCGGATTTATCACCTACGGCGAAGCCGAAGTCCGCCGCCTCATGAACATGGGGGCCGTCCGATTAGTTCTTCTCTCAGAAGCCATCGATCTAGTTAGAGTCACCGTAAAATGCGGTGCATGTAGTACTCAAGAAGAGCACTCAATCAAAGACAAAGATCTCCCAGACTTCGAAAAAAGCATAATCGAAAAACCCTGCACCTCATGTAAAGCTCCCTCAATAACAATTGTCGATAAAAAAGATCTCGTTGATGACCTCGCAGATCTCGCACAACTCACCAACACCGAAATAGAAGTTATCTCAACAGAGACCGAAGAAGGTCAGATGCTCAAAAACGCATTTGGCGGTATAGCCGCAATGTTGCGCTTCAAAGTACAAGGATAATTATTCATCCCTCCGATACCCTCGTTATTTTAAACTATAGATAACAATTAAGCGAATAAGAAAACATAATTCTAATATTAAGCTCTGTCATCTCTATGTTCAACACGTGGGCCGGTCGTCTAGCCTGGTTAGGACGTTGGCTTTACGAGCCAAAGGTCTGGAGTCCGAATCTCCACCGGCCCACCATTTCCCTTATCTCAAGTATCTAATGCTATAGGTACTCAATCTGCAAATCATCACGCAATAATATTGTTAAGGCCATTGTCACCCATAATTTTATATCTTTGCTTGCCTCTATGGTTTAGCGATATGATTTCAATGGGGTATTGCTTTATTCAACCGCTTCCCTGAATCTATAAAGTTTTTAGATACCACTCTACGTGATGGTGAACAAACACCTGGCGTATCTCTTATAGCTGAAAATAAGTTACGTATAGCCCAAAAGCTAGATGAGCTTGGCGTGGATGTGATTGAAGCCGGCTTTGCCGCAGTCTCGGCGGGTGAAATGGAGGCTGTGAGTTTAATTGTCAAACAGGGTCTGCGCGCAGAAATCAGCAGCGCTGGACGAGGCACCAAAGGTGATATTGATGCTGTACTAAAATGCGGCGCCTCAACCATAAGCATGATCATACCCACCTCTGATCTCCACATAGAGTGCAAACTCCGCAAAACCCGCGAACAGGTCCTCAAAGCAACCGAAGACTGTGTTCAATACGCCAAAGCCCACGGCTTAAAGGTCGATCTACTTGCCGAAGACGCCACCCGCTCAGACTTTGACTACCTAGTCCAAGTCTTCCAAACAGCTGTCAACGCCAAAGTAGACCGCGTGACGCCATGCGACACTGTGGGCATCCTAACCCCTGATCACAGCTTTGACTTCTTTACCAAACTCACCAACAAAATCACCGTTCCTGTGGGTGTACATTGCCACAACGACTTTGGCATGGCAGTAGCCAACACCATCGCCGCTCTAGGTGCCGGTGCACAAGAAGTCCACGCCACCATAAACGGCCTAGGTGAGCGGGCAGGCAATGCGGCGCTTGAAGAAATCGCTATCACCCTGCGCAGCCTCTACAAAAAAGACCTAAACATCAAACCCCAACTCCTCTACAGCACAAGCCAACTAGTCAGCCGCCTAACCGGTATCCACACCCAACCCAACAAAGCCATCGTCGGCGAAAACGCCTTCACCCACGAATCCGGAATCCACACCCAAGGTATCCTAGCAAACCCCCTAACCTACGAACCCATCGCACCCGAACTAGTCGGATGCACCCGGCGCATAGCCCCCGGCAAACACAGCGGTTCTAACGCCATACACGCCAGCCTCATCAACATGGGCCTAAACCCAAACCAAGAACAATTTAACGACATCATGCAACGCATAAAAGAACTAGGCGACAAAGGCAAAACAATCATGGACGCCGACGTTTTAGCCATCGCCGAAACCGTCATGGGCATAGAAACAGACAAACCCATCCAACTCGCCGAACTAACTTTTGTGGGCGGCAACAAAGTCACCGCCACCGCATCTGTACGCTTAAAAGTCCACGGCAAAGACCTCTGGGGCAGCGCCATTGGAGTTGGACCCGTCGACGCCGCTATAAACGCCATCAAAAATGCCATAGTCGAAACCGAACCCATAACCCTTGAACAGTACAACGTCAAAGCCATCACAGGCGGAACAGACGCCATGGTCGAAGTTATCGTGCATATGCGTAAAGCAAACCGGACCATCACCGCCATGGGTCTCCGAGAGGACATCGTTAAAGCCAGCATGGATGCAGTCATAACCGGCATGAACGTCCTAAAAACCGACTACAACGACAAAAAACCGTCAACTAACACCTGAGTACTCAAAGAGGCGAAATGTGCTATTTTCCATCAACCTTTCCCACAAGCGATAGTTTTTGACATTTTTATGGCAAAAATATCCATTAAAACAAGTTATGGCTGGATCTTTAGAACGGATGCTTTATACGTCTGATGCAGTTAACTTAAAGAACAAGCAACAAGTATACTAAGCATTCGCAAACTTAAAAACGGAAAAGTGGTGTAAGCAGCAAATGTCTCAAGCAACCTTTGAAGAAATGAGCGCGTCTGATTTTTTCTACCGTAATCGAGACATAGCGGGCTTATCAAACCCCTCCAGAAGCATATTTGTCGCTATACGAGAAGCAGTAGAAAACAGTCTCGATGCGGCTGAGAGCCAAAAAATCCCCCCCGATATCTATGTGCGCTTGTCCTTTGAATCTGAGGCAACAAAAGAAACCCAAGTCTACAAACTCCGAGTTGAAGACAACGGCAGCGGCATCCCCTCACGTTTCATCCCCTCCGCATTTGGTCAGGTGCTCTATGGAAGCAAATACAAACTCAAACAAGCCCGCGGCACCTTTGGCCTTGGCGGCAAAATGGCCGTCCTATATGGACAAATCACAACCCACCAACCCGTTACAGTAACCTCAAGCACAGGACAAGAAAAAATCTACATCTTTAAATTAATGATAGACATCCAACGCAACAAACCCATAATCTTGGACCGCAAAGTCCTCATCAACAAAGACAACTGGCGCGGCACCATAATCGAATTCACCCTCGAAGGCGACTACCTCCGCGCCATGCCCAAAATCATCGAATACTTTAAACAAACCGCCATGGTCAACCCCTATGCCAACCTAACCTTTGTGGATCCAAAAGGGCGCCTCTACAAATTCATGCGCGCAACCACCACCATGCCCGACCCACCCAAAGAAACCATGCCCCACCCCTACGGCGTAGATGTAGAGCTTCTGCAAAGACTTATCCAAATTACTGAATTCACCAATATGTCCACGTTTCTACGCGGACACTTCCACCGCGTCGGCGAAATAACCGCCCAAAAATTCCTAGAATTCGCCGGCATACCTGCTAACAAAAGCCCCAAAAAACTCAGCCACGAAGAGATCGTACGGCTGATGCAGAACCTCAAAAAATACAAAGACTTCCTACCCCCCGACGCAGGATGCCTCTCTCCGCTGGGCGAAGATCTCCTCAAAGCCGGCGTTACAAAAGAACTCAACCCCGAATACCTTGTCGTACATCAACGCAAACCCAGCACCTATGCCGGCCACCCCTTCATAGTAGAAATGGCCATGGCCTATGGCGGCGGCGTACCCAGACGCAACAACTTTGTTATTTACCGATATGCTAACAAAATCCCCCTGCTCTACGATGAAGCAAGTGACGTAGCCTACCGCGTCATATCCAACGTGAACTGGAAACGTTACAAAGTCCAACCCGATATGCCGGTTGCTATAGTTGTGCATATCTGTAGCACAAAAGTGCCCTACAAAACAGTAGGTAAAGAATTCATCTCCGATCGCCCCGAAGTCAGACGCGAAGAAGCCAACGCAATACGCGAAGTTGCAAGACAACTTCAACACTTCCTAGCCAGTCAAGAACACGTACATAACGAAAAGAAACGTCTGGGCATATTTAGCAAATTTTTGCCCAAAATCGCCGAATTCTCAACAACCCTCGCGGGCGAAACAAAAAGACCTGACATAGAAAAACTGCTAAAGAGTGTACAGAAATATGGCACAGAAGAAAGCTAAGATAACTGAGAGAAAACAAGAAGTCCTAAACAGTCTGCAAACTTTTGGCAAAACAATCTACAATCAGCTCGAAGAAGGCCAATTCCCCTCTGTTACCATGCCAAGCAGAAGCACCGAAAACATCACCTACGACGAAGCTGTACGCCAATACGTCTTAGGCCAAAAAAGCGTCGGTCGAAGCACCCGAAACATCCGACACATCAAACCCTTCACCCAACTAGCCTGGGTGGCACTGTTTAGCAACGAATTAACCAGTCACCGCAAAACCAGCACCCTAAGAGATGTCTACTACTCCGCACAAGCCTACGAAATGACTTTCCAAGACCAACAAGAATCAAACAACATCATCACCGATCTTGAAACCCTAACCGGATTTGCACGCGAAGACTTCAGCATCTTCCCCGAAGAACGTAGCGCAATATTTGGAGACATAGACGTTGGCTATACCGTACCTGGCTATGAAGGCAAATCAGTGAACCTAACCAGTCACCCCGACGGCGTCCTCATCGGCCCCGCCATCACCTCCTCAGAATTCATAAAAACAAGCGCCGACAAAGTCATAGCCATAGAAAAAGGCGCCCTCTTCACACGATTTATCGAAGAAAACGTACACAACAAACACAAATCTCTTCTAATCTCCTGCGGTGGACAAGCGCCCCGTCAAACTCGTAGCTTCATCCGCCGACTCCACGACGAATTAGGCCTGCCCGTCTACATCCTAACCGACGGCGACCCCTGGGGCATGCACATCGCTCAAGTCATTATCAGCGGCTCAGCCAACGCCGCTCACCTACGCGACCTAAATACACCTGATGCCGTCTGGAGCGGAGTCTGGGCAAGCGACATCATCGACTACAAACTACCCACTGACCCCCTCGATGAAGTAGACATCAAACGACTCTACGAACTACAAAAAGACCCCCGATACCAAAACGATCCCGTATGGCAACGCGAAATCAAAGTGTTCCTAAAAATCAAACGCAAAACCGAACTTGAAGCCTTTAGCAGATACGGCCTAACATACATCGTTGACGAATATCTGCCCAAAAAACTAGAACAGAAAGCCAAAGCAGGCAAAGGCATAAAGAAAAAACGCCCATAGAACACCCAAGATATCTCAAATTGACAGTTTTTTCCAGTGTTAGTAGTAGTTACTGTGAAATCCTTGCAGAAACTCGAAAAGTCTGGTTTATCTGGTTACTCATATTCGGCAGTTTGAGAAAAAAGTCTGTTGAATTATTCACTCGTTTCAGTCATGGCGAGATAGATTGTTTGTGCTTAAATTACTGCGTATTTTGGATGTTTGTTGAGTAACAAGTTAATTCGGGCTGTTTTAGGGTAAACTGCCGAACGTGAGTGGTTAGACTACCGAGTTGTCTTTGGCGGGTGTATGGTAGCTGTACGGACCTGAACCCATAAATCACATAATTTGATCCCTCAAACTTCTGTAGATGGAGCCGGGGGTGTTGTTAATTCTCCTTAAAGTGAGTTTTTCGTATTCTTCTGCGCTGGTGATTTCATGAGACCTTTTCGATTGTGCAGTGGTCCCAAAAGTTTTCTGGATAAATTGTTTTTTTAAGCATAACCTACAGTGAACATAACTATGATCTCAAAGTTATCGGGAATTTTGAGGGTTTCTTTAACGTCTGCCTCGTTTAAGTTAACCCCTAACTCCGCACTTTTTTGGTAATATGTCATTTTAACATTTTAAAACTCAAAGAAAATCACCTAAACCCCAAAAACAACCCCAAACAACACAAAAACATTAAATACACATATTACCAATAT
>Ga0123356_10002007_pt1 | contig 22006 bp, 21 predicted proteins | sample TergutEmb28metaG_2_FD_92546 | JGI IMG/M metagenome (GOLD analysis project Ga0123356, IMG submission 92546) | Embiratermes neotenicus P3 segment gut microbial communities from Petit-Saut dam, French Guiana - Emb289 P3 | ecosystem: Host-associated > Arthropoda: Insects > Digestive system > Gut ... | reverse complement strand
ATGGCGCAAATTCTCAGCATACGGCCCGAAAGCGGCTTTAGCGTAGCGCAGTTTTAAATTCTCACCCGCTTGCTGTAAGAAATACATAAGTTTATGCACTTCAAGCAAGGTTATCCACGGATCCAACAAGCCGTTCAGATAACGATGCATTAACACAATTAAAGCAGCCCGTCCGGGGGTCATTTTAGGTACTTCGCGATTATGAGCAATCGCATTTGCGGGGGGCGCTCCATTAGGCTCAAAAACAATTATATCAACATTTGGCAATGCGTTTAATTCTTTTTCGATGAGTGGCCGTACCGTCATCCAATCTAACCCGCCAAGACCGCATCCAAGCGGTGGAATCGCAACGGAGGTGATTTTATTTTCTGTTATAACACGGACAAAATCTTTAAGTCCAGAAGCAATATCCTCTATACGGCTCTGACCGCGCCAATGCCGTTTTGTAGGGAAATTTATTATGAATTGCGGATTTGTGCATAGTCCGGTTTCATATACAAACATTTTTCCTGGCTTTACTTCTTCACGTTTACACGCAGCCTCATACGCTTTGAAATTTTCAGGATATTTTTTCTTGAATTGCAACGCAACTCCGCGTCCCATTACTCCCACACAGTTTACCGTGTTGACAATGGCTTGTGTGTCCTGTGCGAACAAATCTCCTGTTTTAAACGCGATCATAAATAGTGGGTCTCCCAGTTAATAATACCAGTCTTTTTTTACTTCAACAACGGGCTGATGCTCTGCATTTGATAACAAACTTTTAACCTGCTGACAATACGGCTGCGAATGTACGCCTATTCTTTCTACAAGATGCCACGGGAAATTACGCTCAACAAGAAATTCGGCCTGTTTTTTCTCTTTGCATTCTCCCCATGAATTTGTCCTTACGGCGTTCCAATCTATCTCGTTCAACTGACTGACAGAACAGCGGTCTTCAAAGTAAAACGAACCGGCATTTGACAACGTAAAGGCCCAACGCAAACTAAAGCTGTCAGCCCATTCTATCGTTTTGTGCATATCACATTCAAGATGCACAATTGGTTCCTGTCCGTCCCGATACAGCAAATCGGAATGATTACGCTGACTTATAACAAAAAGCATAACCGAACGGGGGCAGAAATAAAACGGTACGCATTCACCAACACAAAGATTGGGACGGCTTGATAACCGTCTTGACAATCTTCGCTGTTTTATACTACTCATGCCAATAAGCGTTCTGCCAATGTTGCGGCGATTTACTTCTGCATCGCTCCACAAGAACCCATCCGCTAAAATTGAAAGAAGATTATTAACATGAACGATATGATATATTTTTAATTGAGTTGATGCCGACATACTACAATTTGCCCTGCCTCTCCTCTTTATTTTCAATTTTTCTCACAAAAGATAATACCCCCTTAAAATATATCATGGCAGAAAAAAATAGCTGTGATGGCCGCCGACCTGCTCGCAGTATCAAGTTTTAACCTATAAACACAGTTCAAAGAACGAGGTCTTATTTGCTTATGCGATTGTAAAGCAAAACGTTACTATAACTGTCACTATAACCCATGCAGAACGTTATAAAAAAGCGTAAAACGATGATATCTTGACTAATGTTTTGACTATCGCATCAGTAAACAAAAACTTGCCTAAGTTGTTGATTCTTCTTGAGTTGATGTGACTATTAATAGTCAGGCTCTAATTGGTGAATGAATTATTAAAAATAATGCTTTCTGCCGGCACTTTTACAATAATCGGTTAAATCAGCGGCGCTTAGCTGCTTTACGCTGGTAGCGCCCGTCAATAGCAATAAAATATATTTATGATATCACCAAAAGAAAGAGGTTATAAATGAACGGGGAAAAGGGAAATAATGGTTGACGATTATATTGAAGTATTGTTTGACAATAACGTTTTGGTAACGGAGCGGCTCACACTGAGAAAATTTACAAAAGACGATGCTTCTGACGTTTTGGAATACGCAAGTGATGTGGACAGGTTTGAGTATTTGAGTTGGAAAGGTGTTCAAACAATAGAAGAAGCGCAAAAAAATATTGTGGAATACTACTGGTCAAGACCAGGTATTTACGCAATAGAATTAAATGAAAATAAAAAGTGCATTGGCTGTATTGAATTAAGATTGTGCCCGGAACATGACAAAACCAGTTTTGCATATATACTGAATTATAAATACTGGAACAATGGCTATGCGACAGAAGCATTATTAACGGTGTTAAAGTTTTGTTTTGAAAAACTTGATTTTAATAGGGTTGAAGCACTTTACTACGACGGTAATGACAGTTCGGGAAAGGTGATGAAAAAATGTGGTATGGAGCTTGAGGGCGTTGGTAAACAAGAGAAAAAAATAAAAGGAGTTTTTCGTGATGTTGTACATTATGGTATTACTAAAGAGCGTTGGCTTAGCTTGAAATGAGTATCAATTAACGGTAAACGTCTTTTCGAGAATTCTCGTCTTTAATTTTTCCGATAATTTATTAAGCGCTTTACGCGCCGAGTCTGTCAAACGAACCTCGTAATCAAAATTAATCCCGTATCCTACCATCTTAAAATTCCTCTATTTACGCCCATTCTTTTTGAGACTCAATCCGAGTTCTCTTTTTACTTCTTCCAATGAGTACAATTTTTGTTTGCCTGATTTAACTTCCTGCATTATTTTTTCAACTATCCGGCAATCTTCTTCATCCTCGCGTCTCTCAATCTCCCTAAGTATCTTGAGTTCATAAGCAGATACAATAGCTCCAACGGTTTTTGAGCCGCTGCGTACCAACACCCGCTCGCCAGCTTTTACGCATTTTACAGCCTCTTCATTATGTATATCACTTACAGGTATACGGCAAGACATACGCTCCTCCTGACAACTTTCAAAATCTTGTTTTTGACTCTATACAACAATAATTTCAACAAACACGCTGCATCAGATACAATATAACTAAAATACGGATTATCCGCAAAGGTTATTTGTTTTGATGCGCAAAAAATGTGCGCGCTTAACTAAAAAAGCGAAAGCGAAGTTTGCAGATAACGGTACAACGTCGGATTACCTGGCGATGGGTCGTTTGATATCTGTCCCGCGAAAAGGAACAGCCCAACCAATATGCTTATGCAAAGAAGCGTGTAAGTTATTTTCAAGCGGCTTTTGTTTATGTAACTGCATGTTTCAGTTTGTCCGCTAAAGCACCAGTACCAGGCGCAGAATATGGATGGAAGTATAATTAAAAACGCGAAGTCGGTTATATACCTTCCCGAAAATCCGATGATATACGAATTGAGAAATATTTGAATTACCCCGGCGATTAAAAATAGTGACGATAAGCGAAGTATTTGCGGCTTATTTTTAGTGAACATATTTTTGGCTAGGATAAACAGGCATAATACGATTGGGAAATTTATCATTCCGCAGCCTTTGTCGTAGAATACAGGAATTGAGAGTGTACCTTTGAAGTAACCCGGTAAAGTCTCGGTAAAAGGGAAAAATATCGAGTAGTAATTAAAGGTAAACAGGTAAGAAGTGAATACGTAAAATACGCTTAAAAATTTCCCTAACGGATTTAGTAAACTATGTGCGCCGATGTTAAGAGTAGTCATATTGTATTTAATCCCAAAATCGAAAATTGAGTCAAAACGGATGTAATTATACCAGCACAGGGGGATTGCGACTATTATATATGGAGCAAGAATAATCATAGCTAATTTTAGTGATTTGTATCTCCACAGAATAACAGGGACAAGCAAGGAGACAAAAGCCAAGTTAGGACGACAGCCTACAGCGAGCGCAAAGCACAGACAAGAAAAAAATACCTTTAAAAAATCGGGTTTTTCACGATCAACCGATTTTAACAGCAGTAATATTCCCGCAACAACAAACATGAACCCCGCCGCCAAAACTATGGAGTAAAACCGTGTGAACCTTAGCGGGGTAAACAGCCCGCCAGCGAAAAATAGCGTTAGAAATGAGAGCAGGTAAAACGTAAAATTCATATTAGGCATATACCTTCTAACACAGTGCCGCCACAGCATAGCCATTAGAATTATGGATAACGCAATAAACAGAAATATTCCCGCTTTATTTGAGAGATATTCCCCCGTGATTAATTTGTAAGGAACATATAGAATAATTGCCGGAACAATGCCGAAGTAGGAGTAGTACTTACCCTTGTACCATGCCCAGTCCGACATCCAAACGACATCTCTTTTAAAGCCGTTACTCTTTAACCATTTGAGATCATAAGGACGTTCTGCAATTAGCAGTAATTCCGGGTTTCCGTGGTCAAGATACGTTCTCCCGCCAATGACCGCGTCGACTAAAAACCGATTATACTGCTGGTTAGTCAGGTAATCTTCCCGCCAGAATTTGGTGTCTGAGGTAAAAGCGCAAATAAACGAAAAAATCAATACCGCCAAAACGGTAAGTGTGTAAATGAGTTTTTGTGTTTTATTCGCAGGGTCAAACCTATGTTCAAATAAAAGATGTGCAACCTGTACACGTAATTTTTTACGTAAAAACAAAATGACCGCAAAAAACAGACACGAAACTACAAATAATCTAAGTCCGCTGAAATGAAGTGGTATCTGTTTATTTATAGCGACCTCAGAAATTTTGCTGTCCAAAAAAATCTTAATCTCCGATATCGGCCCGCAGCTATGAATAGGTATATAATTATCTTGCGGCAGGTTTTTGAAAAAAAACATTACGCCGCCGGCGCTTCCCGCTTCGTCAGTCCGAATAATCCGGGCCCAAATCTGTTCTTCATTATCAAAAATCGGTTTAATATACAGCGAAGTAACCCGCCTGTTAAGATTTTTGAAAACCATTCCCGCAAGAACCTTTGTACTGTCATCTTTATCCAAATAAATCTGCTCAGCTAACGTACCATCGGAAGTTAAAAGTATTGTAGAATCCTGCGGGGAAACTTCTAAAACGTGAGTCTCACCGTCTGCGAAATATTTAAGGTAGTATCCCTGATTAAAGAACGTGATTTCAGGAATAAACGCAAGAAGCGCGGCCAAACAGAATGCCTGTATAAACGGGTTGCTGCGGAAAATATTGAGGTTGGAATCTTTGAAAAAAGTTGTAATAACTCCGTATATGGCAAAAAAGGCCATTACGGTTACGGAAAGGATGTTGAAGTAGTTTGTAAATAATGCTATGGTTGATTCTGTCACTGTTATTTTCTATAGCCTCTTTATGCTTTTGGATACAGTACCTGCCCTACTTCCATAACGTGGTGTTCAAAACTTTTGGGATCGGAGTTCGGTTCCATAAGATGCGGTTCGATTTTTCTAGCTTTTATCTCTCTGCGTATTGTTTGCATGCGTATAGCAGCTTTCCACCAATTTTCAGGTTCAGACTCCTTGTCAAAAACTATGGCAACATCAATATCGCTATTTTCGCGGTATGTTCCGTCTAAATATGAACCGAATAGCAGTATTTGAACAGGATGAAATTCGTTGGCTACCCGTTCTGCGAACCGCTCTGCCGTTCGTATAGCTTCTTCCCTATCCATTCCAAAAACTCCTTTGTCCTTAAAAAATACGTTTTCGCGATCTCAAAATCTATTTGTACTAAAATTTTTGATATCCTGATTTCATATCTCGCCTCTCTTGTCATTGGATTTAGTCCGTCAATAAGCATCAGCATATTTTCGGACATCTCCAGTTCTGTACATTCGGCCAAGTCAACTAAATCATGGATTCTGTACTCTCGTTCCGATTTTTCCAATGCGGAAAAAATATATGCCTTTAATATTTTTTCTACTGCTTGCTGGCAATGATACATTGCCGATATGTAATCTTTATCTTTTCCTTTATACACTAACGTTTCCGCCGCGCTTAAATCCATATTGGCAAGCTCGCTCCATTTATCAAACATATCCATGTTCATATTTTAATCCTAATGCAAAAAATGTCCCTTGCAATTCAAATAAGGTTCCAATTATAAAAATAATTAATGTTGGGAACAGTTGGAGAAAATCAGGGAAAATAAAGAGCGGAAATAAAAAAAACGGGTTCTTTTGAGAACCCGTTTTTTGATTAAGATGGGAATACGGCAAGATTATTGAAAAGCCTGATCCCTGAAATTTGGGATTAACTTTATTGTAGTAGTAGTAGTCCCTGAACGCGCAACTTCCCCTTGATTGTTTACAGCCAAAGTTATTCGAGTTGCAGCCAACCATTTTCCTATTGATCCTTTTGGTCCAGCATCAAGTGACGCCTCATCACCATTCGGTGCAGTAGCTACAGGACCAGCGCCACCAGTAGCACTGTAAGAAAACCACTTGCTGTCACCGATCGCATTTAAGTTAAAAATCAATGAGTTATCATCTTCAACTATACTTGCCGCTCCAACCCAGCCCTTCTCCGCCACATGAGCCAACTGCGCAGACTCATAAGACGCAAGAATCCTCGGAGCTTCAGCAGCTTTTGCCTTATCCGAAGCCTCAGTAAATCTTGGAATAGCCAAAGACGCAAGCACTCCAATAATAACGATAACCACCATCAGCTCGATAAGCGTGAAACCGCTTACTTTTTTACGTATCATACTGCCTCCCTTTGTTTAGTTTATTTGGGTACCATACCCGGTTATTTTTTTGACTCTTTTAGTCAGTCTAATAAGATTGTACCACCACTTGACACCCATTTCAAGTCTTTTTTTACTTTTTTTTAAAATATTTTTTACAATAATTTTAAGATAAGCTTTTTTGGCGTTTTTAGTATCAAAAACGCTGTTTTTTTGTAGATTGTTTTATTTGATTTTTATTTTATACAAATTTTATTGGGGTGAATTCGTCGAAATTAGAGATTTTTTCGTGAATGTTTGGTTAAAATACTCTATGCTGAGTAATTTCTGCGGTTGTAAATTACCCGTGTTATTGTTACGGTTTTTTCAGCTTCGTTGATTTGGTATAGCATGAGGTAGTTATTAACTTTCAGTTTGCGGTGTTCTTTGTTCACCCCTTGCTGCTTAAACGATTCATTTAGTTCAACCACAGGGCACCTGTGGGGAAAGTGTTTTAGGCTTTGGACAGCTTTTTGAAACTTATCAATCATATTATTTGCTGCAACAGGGCTGCGGAGCGCTTCAGCAATATATTGTACGATTTCTGCCATATCTTGCCTTGCAGCCGGCCATTGTTCTACTTTGTACATTTGCGTACTATATCTCTCAAATATTGGTCTACTTCTTCCCACGTGTAGGTGCGCGCGTTTGGATTTTCCATTTCTTTTTCAGCTTCTATCAACTTTTCCGCAATCTCTCTTTGAAACTCCATATCATACTTGAGTCTTACGTCAATATCCTCTTCCTCCGCCTGTTGGGAGCGGATATCACACTCGTATTGGATATTCTCAAATGTGCTGGCGCTCATTATTACCATGTCGGCGTATCCGTTCTTGGTTAAATATACGGGCTTGTCTGTTTTATGCACGGTATTTGAAATTTCCTCAAGATTGTTTTGCAAATCCGACACCGGCCTGATAGTTTTTGTCTGCATGATATTACCTCCGTGAGCTGTTATCATTATAGATCACACGATCAAATGCTGCGCCGTACCGTCTGATGACCTCACGATTGCAGTGCAGTCTGAGGGCGGTGCGGCGCAGCATTTAATCGTGTCTTCACTAATATAATATGAATACGTTTTAGTATCAAGCAATTATTGAGCGCAATATTTCCTTTTTTTGTTTGATTTTCAGTTATTTGTAATATAGTTTCTAAGGATATGGCAATTAACATAAAAATCGCGGCTGTGGGCAAAATTAAAGATAAACCGCTATTAGAAAAGATACGTGATTATGAGGAGAGAATCTCCCATGACGCCCGTCTTGAGATTATAGAGATAAAGGACTGCGGGGCGGAGGCGGAAGGCGAGAAATTTATTGACCTTGCCGAAAGAGACGGCTCTGCGTTTGCGGCGCTTTCCGAAGATGGGGTTCAATACTCGTCAACAGAATTTTCCGCGCTTTTAGAAAAATTAGGCCCCCGAATACTTTTTGTAATAGGCGGGCCAAACGGAATAAGCCCCAAAGTTAAATCTCACGCACGTGTTTTACTTTCACTGTCAAAAATGACCTTCACCCACGAAATGGCGCGAATGTTTTTGCTTGAACAGATTTATCGGGCTATATCTATTAAGTGTAACAGGAAGTATCACAGGTAGATAATAGCATCGTGTGACTGCGGCATTGTACAGACGCACCGTGTTTATTGAGACGTAAGCCAATGCTTTGCGTCTCTACTTGGGAAAATTTGTTTTTAGCGACAAAAACCGCATCAGCTCTTTTTGGTCTACAGTACCGGCAAGTTCGCCCGCTTCTGTCACTACCATTATACGGGTATTACCCGTTTTGTTCATAATTGTTAAAGCGGCCATTGCGTTTTCAGAATCCGAAACGCTGTTATCTTTTGAGCAGGGTTTTGCGTATTCATCTACTATATGAGAAGACCACTCATTGCGAGACAATTTTTTCACATCGTCAATATTAATAAATCTAAGTTTACAGTTTCCAGTTACGGGATATAGATTAAAATTGTACTTATAGGCGTAATCTTCAATTAAATGATCTATAGTGGTAAGTGACGGAACAGTGACGGGATGAGTCTCTAAAAAACGCTTTACCGGTTCATTTTGAAGCGCGCCTCTCATCAAAACATTTTCGTAAGACATACGGGAAGCGCCCCTTATGAAGAGGCCGATAAGTATCCACCAGATTCCTACAACAATGCCGCCTGTAAATACTGAAAATATCCCTACCGCCACAAGCGCCAGCCCAAACCCTGACCCTACGGCGGAGGCTAATTTAGTCGCTTGCGTTATATCTCCCTTTAGCGCCCAAATTATTGAGCGGAATACCCGCCCGCCGTCAAGCGGGTAGGCAGGGAGCAGATTAAAAGCGGCTAAAACAAGATTTATTATACGCAGATAACTGAATATTATAAGAACAGGCCCCGCAAAGTTTAGATAACTTCCAAGCAGGAGAATTCCCCAAAAGAAAAATCCTAAAAAAATTGAGGATACAGGGCCGGCTACAGCTATGAAAAATTCCGCTTTAGCGCTGGGAGGCTCATCTTCCATCTCCGCCACGCCGCCAAAAATAAAAAGCGTTATACCGCGCATAGGAAGGCCGAAACGGCGCGCAACAAGCGAGTGGCAGAGCTCATGAAACACAATAGAGGCAAAAAGCCCTATTGCTCCCGCAGCTCCCATTATCCAATAGACAGTCTGCGATAACCCTTCAAAAAAAAGAGGAAACACCCCTGCCGCAAGCGACCAGGTTATTAAAACCGCAATAATAATCCAGCTGGCGTCTATGTTTATTTCAAAACCAAAAATTGAAAAGAGTCTAATACGCTTGCCAAACATTTTTAGTAAGTGTCCCCTTTCGGCAAATATAAATAATAATGCAGAATTAAGAATGCAGAAATAAAAGATATAAATCCTAAACTATTTCTGCATTCTGCATTATTATTTCTGCATTGAACACATTACCGAAAGGGGACGCAAAAATTAAGCCTGCGTCAGCGGGTGAAACCACCCCCGTTGGGGTGTGGAGAATCTGGACAAAACTCTTATCTTGCGCGTCTTGCTTCGTTCGCTATCTCTTCATTGTTGGGTTCAAGTTTTTGCGCTTCTGTTATGTGCTTTCTGAAATCGTCCATCTTTTTTTGCTGCCTGAAGAGTCTTGCAAGTCCAAGATGGGCTGATGCGAGTTTGGGGTCCGCTCTCAGAGCGCGGTTGTAAAGAGCTTCCGCTCTTGGCAGCGAACCCTTTGCCTGCATTATGGTCTCCGCTCTTTCAAAGTGAGCTACTGCGTGGTTGGGGATGATTTCGGTTATCTCTCTGTAAATCTCATCCGCCTCAGTCCATTTTCTGCCGGCGCGAAAAATTTTCGCCTTGAGAAGCATCGCGTCAACATTATCGGGGTCTGCATCGAGTATCTCGTCAGCAATTTTTTCAGCTTCACGCACGTTGTTTTGATTGATGAGAGACTCGCCGTAAAGGAGTCTGTAGCGGATATCGTTGTTGATATCTACAAGCTGCTTTATCTCATCGTTAGCGCGCTTTGTCTGACCTGTCTGCACAAAGAGCTCGTAGAGCTGGAAGCGGATGTTGGCGTCTTTGGGGCTTGCCGCCTTTGCCCGCACAAGCATGTCAATCGCCTCTCTTGTGCGGTTGGAGCGCAGGTATCCGCGCGCTAAAAGGGTCATTACAGACGGGTCGTTGGGCGAAACGGTGTTAGCGATTTCAAGATGCACCATTGCGTTTGTCATATCGCCGGCGCGCATTAGAAGCGTACCTGCGCGCTTATTGGCTTCAACGTGCTGAGGGTCTGTACGCATATACTTTTGATATGCTTCAAGTTCCTCTTTGTCATTATTCATAGCGCCGTAAATTTTTGCAAGCTCAAGCCATATCACGGGGAGAGAGTCCGCTACGGAGATACATCTTCTAAGATGCGGCAGCGCGCGCTGCGCAGTCTCCTTTTTCTGAGACAGCATCAGCCCAAGGCGTAAAAAGTTACGGAAATCGTCGGGATAAGTTTTTGTGTTCGCCTCATAAATTTTCATCGCTTCCGCAGGGGCGTCTTTTTCCTGAAGGAACGCAGCTTTGTAGGCGGCTTCCGCGTCTCTTGTTCCGCGTATGGCGATAAACTCTGCGTAGGCCTGCCCGGCTTTGAGGTTTTGCTTATCATTTTCGTATGCGACTGCCAGCGCCCTTAACACCTGATTCGCGTTAGCGACAGGCGGTCTTCTGCCGCGCAGATTTTCAAGAGTAGGGATGGCTTCCTTTCCCTTGCCCGACTGCGCGAGCGCGTCTGCGTACATGAACAGAAACGCAGGGTCGGTTGATTTGACAAGGGCAAGATACCTGGCTGCGTCGGCGAATCTTTTCTGCTCGTAAAGAAGGCGGCCGACAGTGTTTGCGACAGCAAGGTCGTCTTTCACTTTGTCAAGATATCTCATATAGGAACGCAGGGCCTCGGCGTCTTTTTTCTGTCTTGTGTAAAGGTCACCGAGTTCCTTGTACTCTTTACCTGCGTCTTTGTTCATCATAACTGCCTGCTCGTAAGTTATGATGGCGGCGTTGATGTCACCGGCGGCTGCCTGAGACGCGGCGAGGGCGCTTAGAGCGTCAAGGTTCGTAGGGTCAAGAGAGAGCGCTTTTGTATACATATCCTGAGCTTCTTTAAACTGTCTCCTGCCCTGATGTATCATACCCAAAGTGGTGTAGGTGCTTACGTCCGCGTCACCGTTTTTAATAACTGCGTTGAGCGCGGTAATAACTTCATTGTGCAGTCCTCTGGCGATTACAATCTCCGCGTAGCGTTTGTGAAAACCCTTAAGGTTAGGGTCAAGCCTTATCGCGGTTCTGTAAGATTCAAGAGCGCCGTCAAGGTTCTTTTGTTCGTAAAGCATGTCGCCAAGGTCACGGTGAGCTTCCGCGTTATTTTGGTTAAGAGCGACATATCTTCTCATAAAAGTAACTGCTTCTGTTTTTTGATTTTGATTGCCTTTGTTAAGAAGCTCCGCAAGTTTTTGGACGCTTTCGCTGTGGTTCGCGTCAAGGGCGGCAATCTCTCTATACATTGTGATAGCTGTCGGGTTATCGTTTCTTGAAACAGCAAAACGCGCTAAGCGCAGACGTGAAGGGACGTCTCTTCTGTCAGCAGCTGCAATCAACCGGTCGGTTTCAGCAAGTTTTGCCGCCTCTTTATTATTCTCATAGCACAGGGCGAGCATTCTCAAATATTCCAGATTGGAAGGTTCTCTTCTGCAAATAGCCTCCGCGTGCTGCTGAGCGCCTTTAAAATCTTTGTTGTTAATTAGAACTCTTGCCAGAATAACGCGCGCTTCATGGGCGTCTTTGTTCGCGGATACAGCTTCTCTTGCCGCGTCAAGCGCTTTTTTCATATCCTTTGTGTTAAATGCCGCAACCGCAAGTCCTTCAGAGGCTGCTGCGCTTTTGCGCAGCGATATGCTCTTTTCAAAATGAGGAATCGCCTCAGCCCATCTTTTCTCTTTATTGTTATAGTTACCAAGAGCAAGGAATACATTCGGGTCGTTGGGGCTTACAGACATCATCCGCTCATAAGTTCTCTTTGCCCTCTCGCCCTGACCGCTCTTTTCGTAAAGCTCCGCAAGACGCGCGTACGCCTCAATGTTTTTTGAGTTTTGCGCGATTGCTTTTTCAAGACTGCTTACTGCGCTGTTGACATTTTTGGTCTCTGCGTAAGCGTCTGCAAGTAAAAAGTAGATATCCCGTACAATAGCCGCTCTCTCGTCTGCGGTTTCAATGAATCTTAAATGGTTAAGAGCCGCTGCCGCCTGATTTTTACTCAACTGGTCTTTAGCCACAAAAGCGCGCGCAAGAAGCGCCTCTCTGCTTCTGTCGTTTCCAAAAGCCGTAACTGCCGCCTGATAAGCCGCAAGCGCGCCGGGCGCGTCTTTTGCGCGGTCTCTTGAGAACCCAAGATTATAGTGGTCTATAGCTTCCATCTGATTTGCGGATACACGGCCGTATTCAGCAATCGTCTCCGTATATTTTTTTAATCTGAACTGAGCGCGCGCCATGTAGCGGGAAGACTCCGAAACATTTACCTTACGCTTTACCGCTTCTCTTAGATATACTATGGCGCTGTCTGCCACTCCGATTTCAACGTACGCTCTTCCGATTCTGAAAGCGTTCTCTCCATCAGCCTTTTCCCGGTAAGAGCGTCTTATAAGGGGCAGGGCTTTTGCGAAATCACCCTCTTCATAATAGATATTTCCAAGTTCCCGGTTAGCAATTAAATTATTAGGGTCGGTTTCTAAAATCTTTTCAAGCGCCTTTTTAGCGTCGCCAGGTCTTTTGAGGGCTATGCACGCTCTGGCAAACTCCCAGCTCGCTTCTGCGGTAAAGTTTATTTTGAGCGCGTTTTCAGCCATGCTAAGGGCGTTATCGTACTGCTCCATCTTATTGTAAATTTGAGCTATACCAAGAAGCGCAGCGTAATTATTTTGATCCATGCGCCATCCGACCATGTAGCAGGCAAGCGCCTTTTCCGGCATGCCTATGGCGTCGTTTGCCTGTCCAAGCTTTGCCCATATTGCAGGGGTGCGCTTGTCGTTTTGAAGATTTTTATCGGCGTAGTCAATAGCTTCCTGAAAATTTTTGGCAGACAGAAGCCTGTCAAAATTCGCGTCGGCAAACAGACCGCCTGAAAAAACTGTAAATGTCAATATTAATAAAACCGCTCTTGCTGCAAACCTTCCGCCGGCCATATAACTGCTCCTCATTGTATGTAATTTGTTCATAATTTACGATTCCAAAGAAATTTCCCGTCACATATTTTCCCTAAGGGTTTTCCTGTTTTAACCCCCTTGAGGGGGGCAGGGGGTGATAAGGTGGCGGGGCGTTACGGGGTGTCCCCGTAGAGGGGGTAGCGGAAGACAAAAAATTAAACGTCTTTTTGTTTAATTTTTTGGCTGGAGCGAGGGGGAGACTTCCCCCCTTCCCCTTCTCTATATTTCAGTATTTATTCAGCAGCAGCGCTCTTATCCATCACCGCAGCGGAAAACTCTTCAAAAGTGCGGTACATAAAACCGTCAAAAATCACATCAAACTTCAAAGTTTCAAATATGTAATTTATGTACTCATTGTCTGCGATAATATAAATCGCACCGCCCATCTTTTTTATTTTATTGAGGTTATAGACAAGCGCTCCAATACCGCCTGAACAGATGAAGGTGATTTCATCCAGGTTAAACACGATGTGGCAAAAATCCTCATCAATAAGTTTTTGAACCTCTTTGTCAATAACCCTCGCGCTCTCCCAGTCGATGCGTCCTGAGGGCTTAATCACTTTAAATTTGTCGATAGTTGTAACTGCAAACTCCATTATTTCCTCCTGTTATAGATCGCACGATTAAATGCTGCGCCGTACCGTCCGATTTAATAATTATACATCCAGACTTTGAAAATTCCAAAAAAAAAATTATTTTCATTAATAATAGATATAAATATAAACTACATACCGGATAATAAGCAACTGCAAAACATTTGTATATATCCGGTATCTTTTGAGCGGAGGGCAGTTTAATGAGCGCCGATATTTCGGAACTTAACGAAAGAGTAAAAGAGGAGAGCAGTTTTGTTTCGCTTCTTAAGGCGGAGATGGGTAAAGTTATAGTAGGCCAGTCAAAAATGGTAGACAGGCTTTTAATCGGTCTTTTATGCCGCGGCCACATACTTTTAGAGGGAGTGCCGGGTTTAGCGAAAACGCTTGCAATATCAACGCTCGCTAAAACTATTGATACGGAGTATAAGCGGATTCAGTTTACTCCTGACCTGCTTCCTGCCGATATTATCGGTACGATGATATATAATCAGAAGAGCGGTGAATTTGTTCCCAAAAAGGGGCCTCTCTTTTCAAACATTATTTTAGCGGATGAAATCAACCGCGCCCCGGCCAAGGTGCAAAGCGCCCTGCTCGAAGCGATGCAGGAGCGCACAGTTACAATCGGCGACCAGACCTACCGGCTTGACGAACCGTTTTTAGTGTTAGCCACTCAAAACCCAATTGAGCAGGAAGGAACATATCCATTACCCGAAGCGCAGGTTGACCGTTTCATGTTAAAATTGAAAATTGTTTATCCGTCGCGTGAAGAAGAAAAAACAATTTTATCAAGAATGTCGGCAGGTACAGTGCCGGAAGTCAATAAAGTAATTACCGTTGACAAGCTGCTTCGCGCCCGTGACCTGGTCAATGAGATTTATATGGATTCAAGGGTAGAGGATTACATTGTCAATTTAGTATTCGCGACAAGAGAACCTGAGAACGCCGGGTTGGCGGACATAAAAGAACTAATCTCTTTTGGCGCCTCACCCCGCGCCACCCTATTCCTGACCCGCGCAGGCCGAGCCCACGCATTCTTACGCGGAAGGGGTTATGTTACGCCGGAAGATATAAAATCGGTAGGCATGGACATTCTGCGCCACAGGGTGATTGTTACTTATGAAGCGGAAGCTGAGAACATTACACCTGAACAAATTGTGCAGAAGATATTTGACAGTGTTGAGGTACCATAGACGATGATACCAAAAGAAGTATTGCAAAAAGTCCGTCAAATCGAAATCCGCACAAGACGCATTGTAGACTCCGTTATATCAGGCGGGTATCATAGCGCCTTCAAGGGCCGCGGCATGGAGTTCGATGAAGTGCGCGGCTATACGGACGGCGACGATGTGCGCGCAATAGACTGGAATGTGACTGCGCGTATGGGGTCTCCGTATATAAAAAAATATGTGGAAGAACGCGAACTCACAGTAATGCTTGTGGTTGACGCATCGTCATCCGGCAACTTCGGTTCAATTGACAAATTCAAGGGAGAGATGGCGGTTGAGCTGTGTTCGCTGCTTGCTTTTTCGGCGATACGCAACAATGACCGCGTCGGCCTCATCATCTTTACATCAGACATAGAGGTGTTCATACCGCCGCGTAAAGGTAAAAACCACGTTTTACGCGTTATACGTGAGCTCCTCTTTTTTCAGCCTAAGCACAGGGGTACCGATATCGGCTGCGCTCTTAAATTTTTGAACCGTGTGCAAACTAAAAAAAGCGTGGTGTTTTTAGTCTCCGATTTCATGTCAAAAAGTTTTGATAAACCATTAAAAGTCGCGTCAAAACGTCACGACCTTATAACAGTCTCAATAACAGACCCGCGTGAAGACTTTATTCCGCAAATAGGATTAATTGAACTTGAAGACGCTGAAACAGGGGAGACAATTCTTTTTGATACGCGCAGTAAAAAAGCCCTTGATATCTACAAAAGAGAGCGCGGCAGACAGCGGGCGCACTTTGAAGAGCTTCTGCGCTCAAGCGGAGTGGATGATATCAGGATATCAACTGAAACCGGGTATGTAAAGCCGCTTGTCAAGTTTTTTCAAAGAAGAGAGCTTAGAGCTTAAAATTGCGTTTTATAATTGATGAATCAAAATCCGCCGGTTTCAATATGGCCGCTGATTTATATCTGCTTGATGAGTGTGATAAAAGCGGCGAAGTAACAGTTCGTTTTTATTCGTGGATGCGGCCAAGCATTACTTTGGGATATATGCAGAACGCGCCGGATGAACTTGACCTTGATGCTGTTGATAAGGCCGGCGTTGACTGGATAAGACGGCCTACGGGCGGGCGGGCGGTTCTTCATGACGGAGATATCACGTATAGCTGTATTTTTCCTAAAAGTATATCTGAGATGGGGAGCGGTATCACTCAGACATACCGGTTAATTACAGAGTGTCTTATAAATGGTTTTCATAGAGCGTCAATAAAATGCGACGCGCACGGTTCTTCATCAGAACTTAAAGGATTGAAACGCGAGGTAAAGCTGCCCTGTTTCCTTGCTCCGAACAGAGATGAGATAATGGTAAGCGGCAAGAAGCTTGTAGGCTCCGCTCAAAAGAGAAACGCAAACGCGGTGCTTCAGCATGGTTCAATACCAATCACTTCAAATTGCTTTAAATTGCCTGAGTATCTAAGGATAAGCGGCGAAGAAAAAGAGAAACAGGTAAAATTACTGCGTGAGAAAAGCAGTTTTATACATGAATGGACTCCCAACGCCGCGTTTGGCGCAATTGTACAATGTCTAATGGATGGATTCTCCTCTGTACTGCCGTTTAAATGTGAATTGCGCGGCTGGGATGAGCAGGAAGAGAGAGCTGTCAGCAATATGGCTCTTGGGGATGATTTTATAAAACGGTGGAAATCATGAAAAAAATAATATTGACAGGCGGCGGCACCGCAGGACACGTAACGCCGAATATCGCTCTTCTGCCCGGACTCAAAAACAGGGGTTTTCATATTGATTATATCGGCACAAGTAAAGGTATGGAACGGGAATTAATCGCAAAAACCGGCATTCCGTATCACTGTATCTGTGCGGGAAAACTGAGACGTTATTTTGATTTTAAAAATTTTACAGATTTGTTTAAAATAGGGGTGGGATTTTTACAGTCGCTTTTTCTTATGTTAAAGATAAGGCCGTCGGTTGTTTTCAGTAAAGGCGGATTTGTCTCCTGTCCTGTGGTTTGGGCGGCGTGGGTTTTCAGAGTACCTGTAATAATTCACGAATCGGATATGACTCCCGGACTTGCAAATAAATTGTCTATGCCGTTTGCAAAGAAGATATGTTTCAGCTTTCCTGAGACGGAATCGCATCTGCCGTCTGCAAAACGGGAGATGACGGGTCTTCCTGTAAGAGAGGAGCTGTTTAACGGTAATGCAGAGTACGGCAGAGAGTTTTGCGGATTTCATAATGAAAAACCTGTTATTCTTGTGATGGGCGGCAGTCTTGGTTCACAAGCAATAAACGCTGCTGTCCGCGGCGCTCTTGATACTCTTCTTGAAGATTTCAATATATGTCATCTCTGCGGCAAAGGCGGCAAAGCGCCGGGGAGTAAAAATGGGTATTGTCAGTTTGAATATGTCAGCGAAGAACTTCCCGATATAATTGCGATGGCAGATATTGCAGTATCAAGGTCAGGAGCAACCGCATTGTTTGAATTCCTCGCGCTTCGCAAGCCAAACCTTTTGATCCCTCTTGGTTCGGCGGCAAGCAGGGGAGACCAGATTCTTAATGCGCACTCTTTTCAAAAGCTGGGGTATAGCCGCGTTCTTTTGCAGGATGATGTTACCGGCGCAAGCCTGGTGGAGAATATACGGCTTGTATATAATGATAGAGAGAAGTACCAAAAAGCGATGAGCGGAGCGCAGTCAGGTAAAGCGTCTGATAAGGCGCTTGATGTTGTAGAGCAGCTGATAGGAAGGTAAGTAAAGACGCACCGTGTTTATTGAGGCGCAAGCCAACGCATTGCGTCTTTACAAGCTCTTTACACAGCTTTCATTCCCGCCAAACAAACCCTTCTGAACATCATTTACAAAACTTTTACACGGTTTTCATTTTCACTGAATACTGCGGCAGTATCTTTTTAGCACAAGTTTTGTTTTGGTGCCGGTAATAACCTTTAACCTTTTATAAAACATTTAATCCTTTTAATGGAGGTAATTCATGAACAAGCTACTGAAGGTCGCGTTGGTGTCTGTTTTGGCGTTTACTTCTTTTGCTGCCGCTCAGGGCAACAGAGGCAGAAATCAGGAGATAACAGTTATCTCCCGTGAAGAGAGCTCAGGTACAAGAGGCGCTTTTGATGAACTTATGAAGATAACCGACGGCGCAACCAATATGCTCTTCCGCGAAGCTGTTATAGTAAGTTCTACCGATGAAGCTGCGTCTAAAGTTGAAGTTGATAGAAGAGCTATAGGGTATACTTCTCTTGGTTCAGTTACAAATAAGGTAAAAGCGCTCTCTGTAGACGGAGTGCCTGCCACAGTAGATAATGTAAAGAAAGGCACTTACAAAATCTCACGTCCGTTTGTACTTGCTGCGGAAAAAGACGCTTCAAATAAAGCGGCACAGGATTTTATCAAGTTTGTTATGTCCGCACAGGGGCAGGAAATTGTAGCCAAGCGCGGATACGTTACTACCGGAACTCCGGCGGCTTATACCGCAAGCGGCCTCAATGGCAGAGTGACGCTCTCAGGTTCTACTTCTGTTGAAAGAGTTATTGAACAGTTGCGTGAGGCGTATGTTAAATTTAATCCTAACGTAAGAGTAGAAATCAACTACAACGGTTCATCGGCAGGTATAAGAGACTGCTTAAGCAAAAAGAGCGATATCGCTATGAGCTCACGTGAACTGAAAGCTGATGAAAAAGAGAAACTCGCAGACAGCACATTCGCTATTGACGCGATTGCGGTTATTGTTAACAGAGATAATGCGCTTAACGGCATGTCTTCTGATATGGTAACCAAGATTTTTAAAGGCGAAGTCCGCCGGTGGACTGATGTGAAGTAAGCCAGTTAATTATGTTAAGAAAATCAAATAATGAAATGAAGCGGAATTTTACTATAACCATATTTTTTCAAAGGAGTTGTTTCATGAGTATTAAGAAGTCGTTGTTTGCGGCTACTATGGGTACTTTGCTTATGGCTGGTGCGGCTTTGGCTGAGCTTGAGGTTAAGCCTTATGGTGCTGCGCAGTACAGGTTGAGATTGCATCATGAATCGTTTTCGATTAAAGATGGTGACAATTACAGCACATTGGATTACAGTAACCGTATGTGTTTGCGTGTCGGTTTGAGAGCCAAGTGGGACGACCAGTTTTCCATGCAGTTTCAAATCGGTAACGACTGGGGTGCGGCTGAGAACGTAAGTTACGAAGAAAGCTTTCGCACCGGTGCAAACCTCTATATGCAGTTAGCGTTCTTCAGATGGAATCCTGGTTCTTTCTTTTTAGAAGCCGGTATAGTGCCGATCAATGGTCACGGTGCGCTTGACCTCATGGAAAGATCTCTTAACTACGAGGAGGGCAGACGTTACGATATGGCGAACTTCAGCGGTTGGGGTGACAATAACAACAGCTTGATCGGTGTTAAGTTCGGTCTTCCTATATCCAAAGAGGGTGTCAAGGTCGGTGCCGAAATCACTCAGAGTATTATTGAGTCACGTGAACAGAACAACTCTACCAGAGGCTATTCACGTGTAATGAAAGATTCAAAAACTGTTACAGGAAACCCAGCTGCGGTAATGACAGTCTTGCAGATACCTGTTGATGCCGGCGCTTTCAAAATTACGCCGGAAGCCGTCGTAATTTTCAACCGCGAAGTTGACAGAACGGCTGGTGAAGATACGAAAACTGACCATGAAATGGCTTTCGGCGCAGCAGGCAGCTTCAAAGTCAATGATGGCGTTACTGTGACTTTCAGGGGCGGTTATGCTATGTACGACAATGGAAACACAACTCGTGACGCTGCCGCTACCGAAGAAATTAGCGGTTTACTCGTAGGTGCTGGCGCATCAGTCAAGGCTGGTCCCGGTACTCTCCAGCTTGCCGTTGATTACAACGCTGCAGAGAATGATAAAAGAGCAAATAAAGATTTAGATGATCCAAGTTACCTTTACACAGATCTCCGATATGCCGTGAGAGTTCATCCGCGTGTAACTGTTACGCCCCGTTACAGGACGTACACAAGAATGTTTGATGTTGCTGCAGGTGGTACAGAGCAGAGATTTGGCAACCGTTTCGAAGCAATCATCGAAGGTTCATTCTAATCGAAACCACCCCCCGTTCAACCGAACGACCCGCCAACTCAGCCCCGCCCCCCATCCTGGGGGGCGGGGCTTTTTTATTTTAATTTATAATAAAAATAAAAAAGACTTGCATTTTTTGTTGAGAAGTATTATTTATATGTCTTAGACATTCTTAGAAGTACCTCTCGGTCGTACCATTACTCCGTGACGGAGTAATACTCTCGGCAGTACCGTTACTCTCTTAACAGAGTAGTATTCTCAACATTATTGTTCTCAGCAGTGTTGTGCTTTGTCATATCAAAGCGTTATTGCTGTACATTTTCTTTTTCTCAAAGGAGTTGGTTTTATGAGTATCAAAAGCAAGCTGTTGTTTGCAGCCGGACTTGCAGTATTGACAATAACTTCATCTGTACTTGCAGAGCTTGAGGTTAAACCTTATGGGTCGGCTTCTTACCGTTACAGGGGCAGGATATGGACGGCGTCGAACAGCGACAGCAGTTTGACAGCGTGGGATCACGTCAACATGGTTTCGTGGTTTGCCGGTGTACGGGCCAAAGTTGACGAACAGCTCTCGCTGCAGTTTCAGATTGGTAATGACTGGTTAGCGGGTGAGAGTGTGACTTGGTCGGCCAAAAACACGTTGTCTGGACGTTCAATTCCAGGTAATCCCGATAATCACAGTCCTCTCAATAACATGTATGTGCATTTGGCGTACGCCAGATGGAATCCGGGTTATATTTATATGGATGTTGGCGTCATTCCGCTTGTAAGTAACGGTGCGCTTGACCTTTTGGAGCGTTCTCTAAATATCGGAAGCTACAACGAAGCGGTATTCTGGGGTTGGTTTCCGCAGACAAACAACGGTCTGATGGCGATGAAACTTGGTGTGCCGGTTCTCAAAGAGAACATTAAGGCGGCCGCAGAATTGACCGTGTCTGTTATAGACCAGCGTACCCAGTCTTTGACGACTCCCGGCGATAGGGATTGGACTGCCGATAAGTCGAAATCAAACCCTACCTCATTCTTTTTGATGTTTAATCTTCCTGTCACGGCCGGCGATATTAGGGTTACTCCGGAGATTATAGGGGTTATGAATCGTAACTACAACAGAGAACTTGAGAAGGGTGACCATGAGATAATCGGCGGTTTGTCGGCAGGCTATAAGGTTAACGATGCAGTTACCTTGAGTATGTTTGGCGGCTATGGCACGGTCAGCAATGATAAGAGCAAGGCCGGTACGTATGGCGTACCTGGCGGCAGATCAGTGAACTTAACGCCGGCCCCGGAAGATATTTCAATTTATAACAGCGTCGGTATTCAGTTTGGAGCCGGTACTGCCATAAAGACCGGTCCCGGTATTTTTCAATTAGACGCCAAGTATGGCAATTCGTACAACGACAAGACCGAGAATACCAAGACCATGACAAACATTACCAACGTCCAAGTTGATGGCCGCTACACATGGAACGTTCACCCGCGGTTTACGATCATGCCAAGGTGGTGGGTCATAATGAGAACTTACGATGAAGATCGCGGTAACATTAAGATGACGATAGAGAACCGTCCTGAGTTAGTTATCGGCGGGTCGTTCTAATTTTTTTAAGGGGACGGGGCGTGCTTGCCCTGTCCTTTTCAAAATTCCGGTTCCGCGTTCCCGGTCTGAATATACGGAGCAAGTTCCGGCATTTTTTTCGTGAGAATCGCGGACGCTTTTGCCAAGTGATCCGCATAGCGGAAGTGCGCTCCCATGCCTGTTCTCAGTTCGGTTTCGTAGATAAATTTGTCAAGATGCGCAGAGTGTTCAAATGCTACTTGCGTGCCAAGCATCATCGCGTAAACATAAGCGTGAGCGCCTTTTTCTTGTGTTGCAATTTTT
>Ga0123356_10002006_pt1 | contig 22019 bp, 19 predicted proteins | sample TergutEmb28metaG_2_FD_92546 | JGI IMG/M metagenome (GOLD analysis project Ga0123356, IMG submission 92546) | Embiratermes neotenicus P3 segment gut microbial communities from Petit-Saut dam, French Guiana - Emb289 P3 | ecosystem: Host-associated > Arthropoda: Insects > Digestive system > Gut ... | reverse complement strand
TTTGGGCGACGCGTTGCTGTTTCTAGGCCTTGTCGGCAGAGCGCCTCCAGCGGTCTATCGTACGTTGGCACGAAAGATCGCAATCAGCACAACAATTTTCCTGATCTCGGTCGAAGCCGGTGGGACGCTGGTGTTGAAGTTCTTTGGTATTTCGCTGCCGGTTGTGCAGATCTCCGGTGGCCTCGCCCTCGCGGCGATGGGCTGGAAATTGCTGAATCAGGAAGAACCCGAGGAGAAAGCGACGCCCCCGGGCGTGGATGACCTGGGCTTGCGATCACTGGAACAAAAGGTTTTCTACCCCTTCACCTTTCCGATCACAGCTGGCCCCGGCTGTATCGTCGTCATGGTGACCTTGAGCGCCCACGCAACGGGGAACGGACTTCTGCCGAGTGTTACGGCGCACGCGGGAATCGTGGTCGCAGTTGTGCTCCTGAGCGTGGCCGTCTACCTCTGCTACGGACACGCGCCAGCAATAACCGCGCGGATCTCCCCACAGACTGCCCACGGCCTCCTTCGCCTTGTCGCATTTGTCCTGCTCTGCATCGGCGTACAGATCACGTTGAACGGGGTAGAAACCATCATGCCAACGATGCTTTTGAAAACGTAACTGTTGCTCGCAAAGCGCAAAGGACGGTTTGGTCCTTTTCGCCGCCCTGCCGCTCCCCACTCCTCGAAACTTCCAAGATTTCGGGCCGGGAAATGGAAAATTGTGGCGTTGCGACCGATGAGGGTCGATGAGATCTATTTGGGGAAGTGAAGGAAGGGAAGTTTCTGACGGCGGCGAGACCCGGAAAGCCTAAGACGCGATGCGGCGGTCAGGAGTGGCAAGCTGACTTCATTCTTTCGCTGTCCTCAGTCTTGAGTTGATCTCGGCGCCGAGCAGGACGGCGGTCGCGCTGCAGTAGAGCCAAGTCATGAATACGGCAGGAGCCGCCAGGAATCCAAAAAATCTGGCGAACTTTAGCTCGCCAAAGTGAGAAAAATAGAAACCGAGTCCCCAGGCCAACGCCAGCCAAATAACCGTCGCGGCTGCGGCACCAGGAATCGTCACACGCTGCGATACCGGCAGGCTGGGTCCCAGCACGTAGAGCAGTTCTATCGCTGTGAAGAGAACTAACGCTGATACAACCCACTGAAGGAATGGTCCCACCCGCAACCATAGCGATTCGATTGGCAGCAGCCTAGAAACATGAGACCACAAAACAGGACCGATCGAGGTTAGGGTTACCCCGATCAGCAGCAAGACTCCAACGGCGATGGTCAGGGCAAGCGCGACTATTCTGGTTACCCAAAGAGGGCGCTGCAAATCAGAGCCGCATACCATGTCCAAACCTAAGATGAGACCCTTAAATGCGACCGAAGCCAGCCAAAGTGTCGTAACGAGGCCGAAAGACAAAAGTGCCGCCCGGTGCGGGGCAATCCGTGTCAGCTGTTCCGCGATCGGCTTCATGACTTGGGGCGGTATCACATATCCTAGAACTGACGTCGCTTCCCCGACTCCGTTTTGAAGCGGCAAGTAAGAGAAAACGGCACTCAATAGAGTAATGGCCGGAAAGACTGAGAGCAGAAGGTAATACGCTATGCCCGCAGCAGCCAGGGGCAAGTTCTTCTTTTCGATGTCTCTCCAGATATCTCGGGTATGTGTGAGAATGCTCTTCGTGGCATCGGCGACCTTGCGTTTCGTCTCTTCACCCCCGGGTCCGTGCGTCGGTGAAAACACGAAACCTCCAAAGGTGATCAGGCCGGCAGAAGGCGCAGGGCCAGCGCACTTAGTACAGCCGGCCGCAACCGAACACACACTTCTGGAATGGGGGGGTTGAAAAATCGACGCAAAACTACTCCTCTTCGGTTTCCCCTTTAACCTACCGGTCCTTCAACTTTCTTGCGGGGCTTACGCTTCGCAGGCGGCGCTTGTAGCTGGGGATATCGTCATCAACGCCCCAACTTCGCTTCCAATTCCTCCATCCTGGTTCTCGTAGCATCAAAATCAACTACGTTGCGCACGGCATTCGACAGCTGACTCGCAGACTGCGCATTCGACCTGAGATACTCCACATAAGTGGGGTTTCTGAGCCGATTAGGAGTTTCGTTCAAGTGGTTGATGATCGACTCGGTGTTAGCGGCCAGCTGTTTTAGCATAGGAGTAATTGCGTCAATGGCATCCTGATGCCACGGTTTGGCGTCCGCGCGTGCTGCCTGCATCTGCGACAAAACCGAACCAGCGCTATTGATGTGTTCCTTAATCCGCGAAATCTGAACGCTGTGGCTGTGCCAGCTAACGTTGGATCTCGTATAGCTTTCCATTATCGCGGCATCTCTGCTCAGCTGGAAGGCTATGGTTCGTGCCTGTTGAAAAAGGGCAGTAACATCGGCCGCCACAGCAGTGGTTTGCCCCAAAACCAGTACTAACAAAACGCCTATGCTTAGCGATGCGGACCGCCGGCGAACAGATTGTTCAGATAAGAGTCGGGACATCACGATATTCTCCTTTCTTAAGGTAATTGCTCCCAAAGCGCTGCTGACAAATATTTCAGGTTCCAGTCGCAGACTAATTTCCTTGAGAGTAGACGGTCCGGACGTGCAGGGTACACAAGGCGCCCACCGTGGGAGGACCCCACTTGCGTTTCATTCTTGACTTCCTGCACCTGCACGACGACGTTCACCCTATCTGCGCGTTTCTCAAGAATATGCAAAACAGCGTTCACTGCATGCCTGAACGGATGCGCCCGTTCACGCTTCCGCTTCCTGAAACAATCATGCCTTCTTTTGCGAGACGGTCGATGTTGGGTGTGCCGTAGCCCATGATCCCGTTGCGGTAACAGCTTAAGTTCTGGATCCCTACAGCACCTCCCATGACCAGAAAGTTAGGCTTTTGTTGAGATTTCTTCGACCTTGTTGGGATAGCATCGTTTCCGGCTCAATGCCGTTGAGAACACTAGAGTGACTCTGGGCTCGGGACGCAGGAACTGTAAGAAATGTCAGGTAGCCACCCCTGTCAATTGGCGAAGTCAGCCGGCAGCAACAACCTGACTCCAGACACCTGTCACTTTTTACAGTTGCTTGCCGGGAATGGAGGATTTGCAGCTGCCAGATTCATTTCGCTGGTCGCACAAGTTTGCGTGTACCGCCAAGAGGCACCGCAATGAATTATCTGACCTTTTTCACGCCTTTGATTACGTATTGTGCTCCGTACACATGAGGACGTCGAATCAAAGCGGTGGGCATTGCAGAGGGTTCAATGGACCATTCGATGTTCGGCTCACGCGCCTTAACAAACGAACAGTACTTTGCCGCATCATCATGAGTAAAGACGGCCGCATCCTTGGCCTTGTCGGCAAGGAGCAGGATCTCCCGCTTCTCACCGCTGTTGATGTCAAACATGATGTTGGTGGCGATCCAAAATGTGTTTACGTTCGCGCGTGTCGCCATTGCCGTTGCGATTGTACATCGTTTCCCGTCGATTTCCGCTTCTTCCTTGAGACCTGCAATCTGCTTGAATCTGCTCCGCAGCGCTCGACGTCCGCATAAACAAACTCTCAACCCTGCGTTTTTAATCCCCCGCGTTCCTGCCCGACAAAAGTACATCGCGCGCCAGTAACGTTGCCGCGCGTTACTACCGTTGTCTCGTCTTCCGCTCCTGAATAGGCGAATGAAGTGAGTCAACAAAGTGAGACGCCGAGTCTCACCTTGAGACAGGGGTCACACAAGAATGCCTTCGCCCCCGCGGCTATTTTACTTTTGCGCCTGGACCGATTCCGGTTGTCTCTGTGAGTGCGATCACTCCACATGACCGTGGCTTCCGCGGCTGCTTGCACTTCCTCAACCTATGCCGGAGCCTACGTCTTCACCGTCGAAAAGGGTGAGTAGCGCGCACTGAATCAACGAGAAAAAGCCGAACTTTCAAAAACTGATGTATGAGTATTCCGAATGAATGAGAAAAGGTGTCATCCTGGAACCAAAGCTGGATGCCGAGATTATCGATTAGGTAAACTGCCAATGGAAAGCCGGCACACGTGTGTCACGCCACCAGGGAAGATTTCCGAGGAGTGCGGGTAAGTCAGGCACACCCTTCCCCTTCCGCCCTGCCCCGGCGGTGAACCGGGAGCGTGTCGAGACGACACGACGGATCCCGCGTTCTGCCTGACATGCGGTTGAATTCGGGAGATCGGACGGAAACTCTCGTGGGAGAGCAAACCGTCAGTCACCTTAGCGTACCTACCGTGTTCGAGAAGCCAGCGGAACAATAGAGATAGGTAAGGTACGGTTTCCATACTATGCCGCCCGCTAACCCTTTTGTGCCTTCAATTTCTTCCATCTCCGGCGTTGGGCCGCTGCGATCCTAGCACGAGCGGCCGCAGACAGTCTTGGGCGTGATGCGGTTGTGGTTGCGGAGCCCTCTAGAGACCGGATCGCAGCATCGATCCTTGCCCGCTCCGACTTGAGTTGACCTAGTATCTGGGTGAGATTCATGACGGTCAGTATAACTGCAAGAGGGGTAAGACGCGGAATCAGGAGGATACTTTACGCCCGGTGTGGGGGAGGCCCTCCTTATGAAGCTGGCCGTTGTGCTGCTTTGGCTCGAAAAGAGGACCCGGACCTTCAGAGCAAACAGAATGCGGATGGCCCCGGAACAGGAGGGGGCGGGGGGGCCATCCCCTTTGTTCCGCTCAATGTAAGTGCCACCAGGTGTCAGACGCCCGTCAAAGAAGCACTTCGCTAGTTTTGTAGCAGCTTCGAGTATTTCAAGCGCGTGGGGTCGGCTCAATCCACGTGCTTCTTTTCCGTGGCCGAGATTGCTGCATCCGCCTTCCGCTGTCTTGTTATCTCGTGTGCCTGATATTCTCTTGGGCCGATTATCGCGCGCATCCAGCAGTCGTAATGGAAGGGCTGTTCACCCAGAAAGAGCTTCGGCTGGTCGTCGCGAATATCTTGTTGGCAACGAGGACACCTCTTTTTCGCTTGTTGCTCGCTTGCAAGCATCCTGAAAGCCATGGGACTGCTTACCTCCAATGCGTGGAAGCCTAGCAGATGCGAGTTAATGCCCGGTGAATTTCCTTCATTTTGTTCGGCTCTTGTAACAGACTGGCGAACGGCGATCCGGTTTTCGAACTCAGTGGAGGTTTTCGTCGTCACTCGCCTAACACCGGTGTGGGTTAAGAATCTCTTGCCATAATCTGAGCCCATAACAGCTCTTATTCCGCTGAAAGGCGGGAACACGGAATTTCCCGGTTATGGCATCGAGTTCCGGTACCTCCAACTGGCTTTTGGCCGAGGACAGTTTTCGCACTAGAATTTTCACCGCCTTCTTGCCTGCACCTCGAAATCTACCGCTCTCATTTTCCGAATCCTTGCGATAAGAAATATCTATTGGACGGCGTTCCAGCTTCGATTTACTTTCGCGCATTAACCGAATTCGGGTTGTCGGCGTTTTCGGAATCACCCTGCGAGAAAAACGGAAGATTGAGCCTTAGCCCTTGGTTTCGCTTCAAGAACCGGGTCGACATTCTTGAAGTTGAATGCGTTGTCGAAGTTGCGCCGTCGCCGTGGCACTCGGCAGGCAATTGGTCAAGGCCGGGCGAAGCCATTCGCTCCCGTGGAAGGGGCAGAAGCACTCGGCTGTGACCGGGGTGCGCACGGTGCAGGCTGGCTGGTCCGTTGGTGCGTTTGGAGCGCTGCTCGGCGTGCTGCTGGCAGTGGCAGTCTGGGTGAGTTTCGGCTCTCCGAGCGAGCAGTGTTGTGTGCAGCGCCGGTACGAAGGCCACAAAGAGCGAAGCAAAGGAGCACGCGAAAATGACAAAGCCAGCAGAGAGCGGCTCTCTGCGCCAAGCGGTGGTGTCAGTTGTCAGCACGGTTTTCCTGGCAATGTTGCTGGTTACAAGTCTGAGCGCATCCAGTTTTGCCGATGGTGGTCCCAAGCGTGACCCTGCCGGCACGGCTACCGGAGATAAGACAACGGTAGTCGACGGCGCTGGCAATCCGTTTGTCGTGCCCGAGCCGACGGATAAGTCTGCTCCCGACTACGCACGAAACAGGAAAGATTTTGAGAATTTCCAGGCTCAGTCGGCCAAAGAGCCCCTCGCGGTAAGACTCGCCGACAGCGTAGGACACGTTCGAATCGCCACCAACTTCGCGTGGACGTTGAACACTGGATATCTGGTTCTGTTCATGCAGGCGGGATTTGCGCTGCTCACCTGTGGACTGGTTCGCAAGAGGAATGCGGCCCACCTGATGATGCTCAACTTCGCGGCCTACGTCTTCGCGTTCCTCGCGTACTACGCCGTCGGATTTGCCTTCCAGTTCGGTGCCGTTGCGATCAACGCGCCACCCACGAACCTAGGTGGAACGCCGACCCTGAACCAGTTTTTGATCGGCAGCGGACAGTGGGGATTCGTCGGAGGCAGGGGATTCTTTCTGGTCGGTCCGGCGTATGACGTTGGCAGCAACGCCCTCACGTTGTTTGAAGTCGTGTTCATGGAGACGGCCGGTTACATCATTGTGGGCTCGATCTGCGAACGCATTTCGTTTTGGGCTTTCGTGCTTTGCGAGCTGTTCATCGGCGCCATCCTCTATCCGATTTCGGGATGCTGGACGTGGGGAGGTGGCTGGATGTCGCAACTAGGTTCGACCCTGAATCTCGGGCACGGCTATGTCGACTTCGCCGGATCCACCGTAGTTCACGCGGTAGGAGGCTTCTGTGCGTTTGCTCTGGCGATTATTCTCGGGCCGCGGCTTGGGAAGTTTGGCCCGGGCGGCAAGATTCGCGCTTTTCCTGCGCACAACATCGTTTACGTAGTGACGGGAACCTTTATTCTTCTTTTCGGATGGATGGGATTCAACCCGGGTTCCACACTGGGCGCAACCGATCTGCGCATCTCTGTCGTTGCGGTGAACACCAATCTGGCAGCCGTGGCGGGGTCGGCGGCGGCGATGATCATGTGGTATTTCCTGTTCGGCAAACCTGACGTCACCATGGCATGCAACGGCATGCTGGCGGGCCTGGTCGCGATCACCGCTCCCTGCGCGTTCGTTTCGCCTACATCCTCGGTGATCATCGGAATTATTGCCGGCTGCCTGGTTTGCGGAGGCGTCCTCTTCAATGAGCGCGTGCTGCGAGTGGATGACCCCTGCGGCGCGATTTCGGTTCACGGATATTGCGGCTGGCTGGGCGCGGTCTCGGTTGGAATCTTCGCCGACGGAACCTACGGCGCGGGGTGGAACGGAGTTGGAGCCACCAGCTACCTCGGCCGGGCTGGACAGGGCGTGACCGGCCTGATCCATGGCGACACTCGACAATTCCTTGTCCAGCTCATGGGAGCAACCATCTATGCCCTCTGGGCTTTCGGCGCAACGTTCGTGGTTTTCTCGCTGGTGAACCGAGCGAAGAACATGCGCGTGCCGGCGGAGTCGGAAGAAAGCGGCCTGGATGTTCCGGAGTTTGGCATGCCGGGCTACCCGGAAGATCCGGTAGTGACAACTTCATACTGATGCTACGTTGACCGCATGCGATTTCTGGATCAGGTGGTCTGCCGGCAGGGTGGAATCTATCTGCTGTTGCTTGTGGCAGCGTTCCTGGAAGTCTGGGGAGACTCATACTTTTCTTCTGCGCTTCATCGTTCCACCGGAGTCTGGCGCTGGACTTTCGTCATGGCTGGCGCGGTGATGCTGTCGTTGTATGGACTGGTGGTCAACCTCTCGCAGTGGGACTTTGGAAAGCTGATTGGAGTCTACGTCTTCTTCTTTTACCTCGCCGCCCAGTTCATGAACTATGTCAGGTTTAAGCACTCGCCCGGTCTGCCGGTTTACCTGGGAGGATTCCTCATAGCCGCTGGTGCCGCCGTAATCAAGTTCTGGAAGGGCTAGGCCCGAAACGGCCGGCTCACAGCCGGCGCCCGAAACTCACTACAACGGCCTTCGACGTTGGCGTATTACTTCCGTTTGCCACGCCACCGATCGGCACCCTCGGCGACGCACAAATGGGGCGAGAAGTGAGTTGGCCTCCCGCATACGTGCTATCCTTCGCGGTTGCCGATTTATCGAAAACGTTTACGCAGTCTTCCATTTTCCCAAAAGGAGGCGTGATGCGGGGACGCGGGTCTCTGTGTTTTGCCCTGTTCTCTGTTCTGGTTGTAAGATCCCTTTCCCAGGAAGCCAAGCCCGCTTATCGCGACCCCAGCCTGCCCGTCGAGCAGAGAGCGGACGATCTGCTCAATCGCATGACTCTGGCAGAAAAAGTAGATCAGTTGTCGGGGGGCCGGAGGCGCATGGGAGCGTTGCCCGATCCGGCGGCAAGAGAGGCGTTTGGAGATCTCGCGAAACTCTATCGCGAAGATGCGCGGGTCAGCGCGCACGACGCGGCTGCGGCTCGCAACAAAGCGCAGCGCTACCTGGTCGAGAAGACCCGGCTGGGCATTCCGGGACTTTTTCAGGGCGAAGCCCTGCACGGGTTCATGGCCTACGGCAGCACCAGCTTTCCGCAAGCGTTGGGGCTGGCCAGCACGTGGGATCCCGACCTGGTCGAGCAAGCCTTCACCGCGGCTGCCAATGAGATGGCTTCGGCGGGTGTGAGTCAGGCATTTACGCCGGTGCTCGATCTCGGACGCGATCCGCGCTGGGGAAGAACGGAAGAAACCTATGGCGAAGATCCGTTCCTGGTTGCCCGCATGGGGGTCGCCGCCATCAACGGGCTGCAGGGTAGGTCGTGGATGATTGACCGCCATCACGTGCTGGCGACGATGAAACACTTCGCCGCGCACGGTCAGCCGGAGAGCGGCACCAACACCGCGCCGGTAAACATCTCGGAGCGCGAACTGCGCGAGACCTTCCTCGTCCCGTTTGAGGCGGCGGTGAAAGAAGCGCACGTGGGAAGCGTGATGGCTTCCTATAACGAGATCGACGGCATTCCGTCGCACGTGAATCCGTGGCTGCTGAATCGCGTGCTGCGGCAGGAGTGGGGATTCCGGGGCTATGTGACCTCCGACGGCGGCGGCCTGCAGATGCTTGTGGAAGTGCATCATGTCGCCGCCGACTTGGCTGAGGCCGCCCGCAAAGCCCTGGCAGCGGGCGTCGATTACGACCTCTCCGACGGGTCAGTCTATGCCACCTTGTTCGACCAGGTGCGCGACGGGAAAATTCCAGAGTCGCAACTGGATCTGGCGGTGAGGCGAGTGCTCGAAACAAAATTCCGTCTCGGCCTGTTCGAAAATCCGTATGTCGATCCCGACTACGCGCAAAAGATCACGAATAGCCCCGAGCACCAGCAATTGGCGCTGCAGGTCGCCCAGAAATCGATTGTGCTTTTGAAGAATGACAAGAACCTGCTGCCGCTCGATCTTGAAAAGCTCAAGACGATCGCGGTGATTGGCCCGAATGCGGCTGACGTTCACCTGGGAGGCTACAGCCGCGATCCCGGTCCGGGAAACCAGATCAGCATTCTCGACGGCATCAGGAAGCGGGTCCCGGCAAGCGTGAAGGTGCTTTACGCCGAGGGTTCGAAGATCACCACCGGGAAGCAAGGCTGGGCAGCCTGGTACGAAAACAAAGTTGAGCAGCCCGATCCGGCAACCGAAGCCGCGGCCATTCGCACCGCTGCCGCAACGGCGCACAAGGCCGACGTCGCCGTGGTTGTGCTGGGAGAAAACGAAAGCACGAACCGCGAGGCGTGGTCGGAACAGCATCTCGGCGACCGCGATTCGCTCGATTTGCTGGGCTCGCAAGGGGCACTGGTACGCGCCGTTGTCGAGACCGGAACGCCGACCGTGGTTTTGCTGATCAATGGCCGCCCGCTGTCGATCAACTATATAAAGGAGCACGTTCCCGCCATCCTCGAAGGCTGGTATCTGGGCGAGCAAGGCGGCACCGCGGCGGCCAACGTCCTGTTCGGTGACGTAAATCCCGGGGGAAAACTTCCCATCAGCTTCCCCAGGTCGGTTGGGCAGATTCCCGACTATTACGACCACAAACCGTCGCGCAATCGCAGCTATCTCTTCGAGGGCCGGGAGCCGATCTATCCCTTTGGATTCGGCCTGAGCTACACCCAATTCCGCTTCGACAATGTTCGGGTTGAGCCGAAGACGATTCACACCGGGGGAACCGCTAAGATCTCGGTCGATGTCACGAACACCGGCAGCCGTGCCGGTGACGAAGTTGCTCAACTCTACATTCACCAGCGAGTCGCCTCGCGCACGCGTCCGGTAAAGCAGCTGCGCGGGTTCAAGCGTGTGACTTTGCAGCCCGGACAGAAAGTAACGGTCGACTTCACGGTGAAGCCGGAAGATTTGTCGCTGATCGACTTCAACATGAATCGGGTCGTAGAGCCTGGACTGTTTGACCTGATGGTGGGATCCAGTTCCGTCGACACCACCAGCGTTCCACTGGAAGTAACAAACTAGCACCGACAAGGAAAAACCCTGCTCATGCCGCGCCCTTCGCCATTGTTCTTTTGCTTTGTTGTTGGACTCTGTCTTTTGCCCGCCGTCTCTGCCCACGCTCAGTGGACTCCCATGAATCCTGTGCGAAACGTGCAACCGGAATCCGACGGCGCAACCTTCTCCATGGGCACGGGTACTTTGAGAATTCAAGTTTGCTCGGACTCGGTGATCCATGTGCTCTATTCGCCCACCCCGACATTTGCGAAGCACACCGATTTCGTCGTCCGCAAACAAAGCTGGCCAGCCCCGAAGTTCACGACGCAATCGAGCGACAAGGCTGTCACCTTGAGCACCTCTCTGCTGAAAATCGTGGTCACGCGCAAAGACGGAGCCATCAATTACGCCGAAGCAAACGGAAACAGCCTGCTCGTGGAGGCCTCGCGCAGCATGCGGGCGGAGACAGTGCACGGTGAAGACACTTACCGCGCCGAGTCGTTCTTCAGCATTTACGGCTCGCACGAAGGACTCTACGGGCTGGGCCAGCATCAGGCAGGCGTATGGAACTACCGCGGCGAGTCCGTCGACATCATCCAGGACAACAGCAACATCTCCGTTCCACTGATGCTGTCAAGCAAGGGATACGGCATTTTCTGGAACAACATGGCGCGCAGCCGCTTCAACAACCGCTTTGCCAACTATCTCTACATCAGCTCTGAACCGGCTGACGTCATTGACTACTACTTCCTTTATGGCCCCGAACTGGATAAAGTCATCGCCGGCTATCGCGACCTGACCGGCCAGGTGCCCATGTTCGGAAAGTGGGCGTACGGCTTCTGGCAGTCGAAGAACCGCTATAAGTCACAAGACGAAGTTCTGGGCGTGGCCAGGAAGTATCGCAACCTGCACATTCCCGTCGATAACATCGTGCAGGACTGGTTCTGGTGGAATCGCAAGGGAGAGTTCGTTTTCAACCAGAACTACCCAGACCCGAAGGCCATGGTCGACCAACTCCATGACGAACACTTTCATCTGATGATTTCGATCTGGCCCTTCTTCGAACCAGGCTCTGCGAATTACGACTACATGGAGAGCAAGGGTTGGTTCGTCGACAAGTTCAAGTTCGCCAAGCCTCCGTATCACGCCAACGGGATGGCGGTGTACGACGCCACCAGTCCCGAAGCCCGCAAGTACTACTGGGATCTAGTCAACAGGGGGTTGTTCAGCATCGGCCTCGATGCCTGGTGGATGGATACCACCGAACCGGAAACCGAAGGTCAGGAAGAAAACATTCTGCTCAATCAGAAACTCGCGGCGGGTAGCGGCAATCGCTACGTCAACGTCTATCCCCTGCTCGACACCGAGGGGGTTTATCAGGGACAGCGCAGCGTTTCCGACCGGAAGCGCGTGTTCATCCTGTCGCGATCGGCATTTGCGGGCTCGCAACGCAACGCAGTGACCGCATGGTCGGGCGACATCAACTCCGACTGGTTCAGCTTCCGCCGCCAGGTTCCTGCGGGCCTGAACTTCTCGCTCTCGGGCATTCCTTACTGGACCACCGACATCGGCGGATTCGTGTTTGGACGCCCGGACGACCCCTCGTTCCGTGAGTTGTTCATACGCTGGTTCCAGTACGGCACGTTCAATCCCATCCTTCGCGTTCATGGAACCAGAAATCCCGACGAGAATGAACTCTGGTCGTACGGCCCCGACGCGCAAACGATCCTCGTCAACTTCGATCGCTTGCGCTACCGCATGCTGCCCTACATATACTCGCTGGCGTGGAAGACGACGAGCGAGAGCTATACGCCCATGCGGCCCCTGGTCATGGACTTCCGCAACGATCCGCGCGCCGACAACATCGGAGATCAGTTCATGTTCGGCCCCGCGTTTCTCGTGAATCCGGTGACCGAACCGGCTGCTACCGCGCGCCCGGTCTATCTCCCCAACACCAAGTGGTACGACTTCTGGACGGGTTCGACCGTCGACGGAGGTCGCATGATCAACGCCATCGCTCCGCTCGATCGGCTGCCCCTGTACCTTCGCGCAGGGTCGATTGTTCCGCTCGGACCGGACCAAGAGTGGTCCACGGAAAAACCTGCGGACCCGATCGAGTTGCGCATCTATGGCGGCGCCGATGGAGATTTCTCGATCTACGAAGACGAAAACGACACCTACGACTACGAGAAGGGGGCGTACGCGATCATTCCCATGCACTGGGGGGACGCGTCACATACCCTGACGATTGGTGATCGCCAGGGTCAATTTCCGGGCATGCCGGAAAATCGCACCTTCCGGGTCGTCTTCGTCCGCGAGAACCACGGGGTAGGAGTCGAGCCCGCCGACGAAGCGGATAAGGTCGTCGAGTACTCCGGGAAGCAGATCACGGTTGCACCCTGATCGCGATGTAATTGCCGAACTTCGTGAGAATCGCAGATGCAGCCTTTGAATGGAACTCGGCCCGGCGGCCCGCCCAATGGATGCTTTTCACTTGATCGACCAGCACCGCTCCTTCCACCCCGCCGACAGTAACCGGGAGAGCAAATGGATAGGGCTTTACGTTGGCTCGTCAGAGAGCAGACAACTGCTAATCCGCTCGCGCGGTGGTAGCGCAGATCTGGTGAGCACCAATGCCGGACGTCGCTTTGCTTGTTCGCGTCCAACCTGCGGGTCCGAAGTCCGGGAACACGAACCGGACCGCGGAAGACTGCTGTCGGAACAGTTGGATTCTCTGACACGAATGTCACCTTCTCTGACATCCGACAAAAAATAAGCTTGACCGGGGCAACCTGCCCAAGGCAACATGACGTCATACGACATGTCGCATGAGGCCATAATGGAAAGCCTGCCGCTCACCGAACCCGTGCTGTTGATCCTGCTGAGCCTGGCGGACCAGCCACGCCACGGCTACTCGATCCGGAAAGACATCGAGCAAATGAGCGACGGGCGCGTCGTGCTGAGCACCGGCACGCTTTACGGTGCGTTGCGCCGGCTGCTGGATGACAAATGGATTGAGCGTTTCGAGGACGAAGACACCTCGCGCGGTAAACAGTCTTATCGCCTGACGGCGCACGGCCGCCGCAACCTTCGCTTCGAGGTTGACCGCATGAAGCAGCTGACGCGATTGGCAGGCCTGCGGGTCGCGGCGAGGGAGAGCTGAACCCATGCTGATTGTCTGCCGAAGCCTGCTGCGCTTATACCCGGCGGAATACCGCGAGCAATTCGGGGATGAGATGTTCGCGGTTCTCAGGGACGCGCGGGCGGAGAACACAAATACGAGATTGCTCGCTCGCGCAGAGTTCTACCTTCGCGAGGTCGCCGGGCTCATGGCTGGCGCGCTGCGGGAGCACCTAAGGATTCGGACCCATGCTCAGGCTGGACTATCGCTCTCCACCGGGAGGTTTGCCATGCGTAACGGATTCCGTTTTCCAAAATCGACTGCCATCTTGATGACGATCATTCTTGCTGGGGTGGTTGTGGCCATCAGGAAAGGAGAGGCGATCGCCGCCTCGCTTCCGAATGTGAGTCAGCCCATTGCGCCGATTCACTCCGCGCCTTCGTACCTGCTACCGGGCGTCATCGCGGGATTTATTTTCTTCTATGCTGCGGGTTTGACCGGCTGGGCGATCCTGTTCGCCCTTCGCCGTTCCGGCACCCATCGCCTGGCCGACCTCTCCGGGCAAAAGTAGCGCCGGCGTCCGAACGGCTGTCCGTGAGGACCGCCTCGCACCCGGACGAGGCTAAGCTGTCCTTCCCGCTCGCGCCTCCGACCTTGTTCGAAAGCACTCGGGCCTGTAGACTCAGGACCGCCCCAGGGGTTATCCGTGAGCGTAAACAACGAGCCGGCCCAATTGTGCTTCCAAATCTTGTTCTTTGCTGGCCGAGCGGCGCTTGCAGCGCATGTGCAGTTGCTTCCCGCATGCGCGGGAAGCACACCGGCGTCTCTATGTGTCCAGACGTCGTGTGCTACCTGACATTGAAAGTGCGACCCAGCACGCGAATCGTTTCCAACCGCTGTTCGGGAAACGTGGTGGCATAAAATGCCATATCGTAGGAACGGTGCTATCTCAAGCTTCATGAGCTTCACTCGAATCTCCGCGTCCATTCTCACTGCCGTTGGCCTTCTCTGGTTCGCCGCCAGCCTTTCCGCAGCCCAGAACTCCACCCTCGACGCCAAGATCACAGACTACGTGAAAGCCGAAATCGAACGCCAGCACATCCCTGGTCTCGCGTTGCTCGTGGCCAAGGATGGAAAGACCGTTCGAGCCGAAGGATTCGGCTTGGCGAACGTCGAACTCGAGGTGCCGGTGAAGCCCGAGACCGTATTTCAGTCAGGATCTGTGGGCAAACAGTTCACCGCCACCGCAGTGATGATGCTGGTCGAAGAAGGCAAGATCAGCCTCGACGATCCCCTCGCGAAGTTCTTTCCCGACGCCCCGCCGGCCTGGAAAGAGGTTACTGTGCGTGAATTGCTGAGCCACACTTCGGGCTTTGGCGACTATCCGAAGGACTTCGACTTTCGCAAAGACTGGAGCGAAGATGAATTGTTGAAGCGGGTGGAGAGCATTCCCCTTGGCTACCCGCCAGGCACGAAGTGGGCATACAGCAATCTCGGATACCTCACCCTCGGCATTCTGATTCATCGCGTGACCGGAGAGTTTTACGGGGACTTCCTGGAGCAGCGCATCTTTCGCCCGCTGGATATGACTTCGACGCGGATCATCAGCGAGGCCGACATCGTCCCGAACCGCGCAGCCGGATATCGACTGGTGAAAGGCAAGTTGAAGAATCAAGAATGGGTGGCGCCGATGGTGAACACCACCGCCGATGGCAGCCTCTATTTTTCGATCCTCGATCTGGCGAAGTGGGACAGAGCGCTCTATACCGAGAGGCTTCTCAAAAAGTCCAGCCTTGATCGCATGTGGACTCCCGCACTGCTCAAGGGCGGGCAGGCAAATGCGGGGCGGCCGAACTCCGGGCACTACGGGTTTGGCTGGTTCATCGACGATCGAGGCGGACATCGCTGTGTCCACCATGACGGGTCGTGGCAGGGGTTCGAAACGGCGATCGACCGCTACGTCGACGATCGCTTGACCGTTGTCGCGCTCACCAATCTGGCCGGTGCGGAGCCGGGGAAGATCACCCGGCAGGTTGCTGAGATGTACCTCGCACAAAACTAGCCGCGCTCAGCTTGCGCGCTTCCACCTGCATTCCGATGCCGTACTTGGGGCGGAGAGTGATCAGCGGCTCGGGTTCCACTCGCTGTCCGGGGACAAGCTTCAACTTCCACCTTTGCGCCAGCGTTGCCAGCAGAAGCACGCCTTCCATCCACGCGAACGATTCTCCGATGCACTGGCGGAATCCGGCCCCGAACGGAAAGTAGACGAACTTTGGGCGGCGCGCTTTGGCTTCCCCGGTAAAGCGTTCCGGATCGAAACGCAACGGATCGGGGAAGAAGCGCGGATCGCGATGCGTGACGAACTGACTCATCAGCACGGTGGTCCTGGCGGGTAAGTGGAAGTCGCCAAGCTGGAAATCGTTGAGCGCCTGCCGGCCCATCGCCCATGCGGGAGGAAAAAGGCGCATGGATTCGGCAAAGACCATTTCTACGTAACGCAGGCGGGAAACGTCTTCGAACGTAGGCGGACGGCCCTGGAGCTCTCGATCGATCTCCTCGTGCAAGCGGCGTTCGCATTTCGAATTCTCGGAGAGCAGGTACCAGGTCCAGGAGAGAGCGTTGGCGACCGTTTCATAGCCAGCGAGGAAGATCGTGATGACCTGATCGCGAAGCGACTGCTCCGACGCGGAAGTTCGATCCGGCGATGCGGCCAGCATCAGATCGAGCAGGCAGCCGCCATTCCGTTGGCGCTGGCGGTGAGCCCGGATCATGCGGTACACGACAGCGTCGATTCGCTTGCGGGCGCGCACAAACGAGGCGAGCCCCGGAGGCCGCACGTGGACAAGCCACTCCGCCGCAGGCAGCATGACCAGAAAGTTGTAGCGGCTCATGATGCGGTTGATGGCGTCGGCAAGTTCGCCGACTTCATCACTAAGGTCGGTCGCGAACAAGGTAACGGCGACAATATTGAGCGTGAGATGCATCATGTCGATGGCGATGTTCCGCTGCTCGCCGGCCTGCCACTGGTCGCGCATACGGACGGCTTCGCGCACCATCGTGCCCGCATACTCGGGGATACGCTGGCGATGAAACGCAGGCTGGGCAACCTGGCGCTGGATGCGATGCCCGGCGCCTTCGGCGGTAATCATGCCCTCACCCAACAGCATCTTCGAACGACGGACCGTGCGCTCCTTGATGAAGTTGTCGTTCTGCACCACCAGGATTTCGCGGATGTAGTCCGGATGGTTTAGGAAAACGATATGGTTCCATCCGATTTTGTAGTGGGCGATGTCGCCGTATTTCTGGGCGAGGTGCTGAAACAGCACGATCGGATTTGCCGGACGGAATCTGCGCCACGCAATCCACAGCAGGTTTCGCGCGAAGCCGGGCGGGAAGCGGTACTGGCCGGATCGGGCGGCGGGGCTCAAATCGTTCTGCGCGGCGGTGGCCATGTCGATCAGTTTACGCTGCGCGGATGGCTGACGGCTGGCCGATACCCGGGAAACTGCCGGTGATTACCTGTCCTTGGCATGTGGCCAGGAGTGAACCACCGCTTAGGGCTTCGCCGGCACACTCTCCAACCGATCCAACTCGGCCAGAACCTCGGCGCTGTGTGTGGACGGGTCGACGCTGGTGTAGACCTTGGCTATCTTTCCCGCAGGGTCGATCAGGAAAGTGTGACGTGCGGCGAACTTCACGACACCGAGGTTGGTCAGAGATCCGTAAGCGTCCATCACCTTATGCCCCGTGTCCGCCAGGAGCTTAAAGTTGAGGCCCTCTTTGGCGCAGAACTTCTTGTGGGATTCAAGGCTGTCGGCACTCACCCCCAGCACGACAGCGTTACGTTGGGCGTACTTGGGTTGATCCACCTGAAACTGGTGGGCTTCGCGGGTTCAACCCGGAGTCTGATCTTTGGGATAAAAATAGAGAACAACCCACTTGCCACGGTAGTCCCTGAGACTTACCTCGGATCCATCCGCTGCGGGCAAAGTGAAGTCAGGAGCATCCTTGCCCTCCGACGGGGTGGTTGAGCGCGACAGCAGGCGCGGCACGGCAACCAGCAGCACGAGCACGATCACCATGAGCAGCACGATGCGGAGCATAAGAGCCTCCCGGCAGGGACGGCTACGATTCTAAATCAGTGCAGGGGTGCCGGGAGGCTATCGGATGACCTCCCTTAACCTCAACGTGTTGAATGGTTTACGTCTTGCTCAGGGGAAGACGACGCAAGCGGCTGATTTTCGCGGTGACCAGCCTCGGTAACCATTTTTTCCCTGCCAAATTTTGACGGAGTCCCGCTGAGTCGGGGGACGGACCCGTTAGACGCCTGGGGCAAGATCGGCCCGCTGGATGGAGGGAAAGTGAAATACTACGCCATATTCGCCCTACTGCTGATACTCGGGCTCGCCGGTTGCGACGACAAGACCAACCACCTGGTGGACCAGGCCTCAACCGCGCTGGGACGCAATGACGGCCGCTACCAGATGCACAAAGATGGCGGTCGCACCTGGAGACTGGACACGACGCCTTTTGCGGGCCAACGGATTTTGATCCCGTAGCGACAAGCCGGGAGTCAGCGCGGCTGACTGGAAAGCGGCCTGCGCCTATCTGCGCTCAGTCGGAATCGATCCCGAAACCGGACAGGGTCTGTACTGACCGGTACCGGGATGTGGGCTATTCGTCGCTTGAGCCTGACTGCGCTCAAACGCCGACAATTCGCCAGATACCTGACTGGGTAGGTTCAGACCTGCTGATCACTACAGTTTTCCCGGCGTTGCAACGGATTTACCGTCGTACACAACATGGAGGAGAGTTCGCCATGCCGAACGAACAAAAAGAGGACCTCGATCGTCGCGACTTCATGATGGCAGCCATCGGCCTGGTTGGCGCGTCGGCTAGTCTTGCAAGCAGCGCCAGCATTGCGAATGCCCAGGACACGAAAGTACCGCCTGTTGGCGTGGAAACGGGCGCACGGCAAGGAACGGTCTACACCGGCGATGTGATCCAGGGGAAGAAGGTCATCAGCGCTCTTGACGTGAACGGCCTGGAGCGTGGCAAGAAGCACGCGTTCTATTTTGAGGGTGTGCAAACGCCTACGGGGCAACACTGGTATGTGTCGGTGTTAGTCGCGGTGGGGGCAAAGCCGGGCAAGCGCGTCGTTCTGACCAGCGGTGTACACGGTGATGAGATCAGCCCAGTGCACATGATACAAACCGTCATGAGCCAGCTCGATCCGGCCCAGATGTCGGGTACGGTACTGGCGGTCCCTGATGTCTCCCCTGCGGCTCTGGAAGGCATGGCGCGTAGATGGCCTAATTCAGGGAGAGGAATCGACCTGATCGACATCAATCGCGAATGGCCCGGGAATGAGAATGGCGCCAGTGCGCCCAGCCGCCACGCCGGGCTCGTGTTCAACAGGCTCTTGAGACCGAACGCCGACTACGCGCTCGATTTCCATACCGGGGCTACAGGTACGGATCTAACAGCGTTCAATCTTGCCCGTATGGAGCTGCCCGAGGTCCGGGCGATGGCGGAGCTCTTTCCCATCGGCCAGATCTTCGACAACCCCGCCTATCCCACTCTCCTCCCGAACGCATTCATCAATGTGGGCGTCCCGGCACTCTGTTGCGAGATTGGCGCTGCACGCATCCTTGACCTCGGCATGATCCCTTTGTTCGTGGAAGGCACAATGAATGTGCTCAAGCACCACGGGATTATCGCCGGTGCGATGGGCCGCACCGGGAAGGACACGAACATCTTCATCGGCAACAGCGGGCACACTGTCCTTGCAACCCACGGCGGATTCGTTGAGCTTCTGGTTAAGCTGAACGAGAAGGTCAGAGTCGGGCAGAAGGTTGCTATCCAGCGCAACACGTTCGGCGAAGTAGTGGCCGAATATTCGAGCGAGGTGGCCGGCGAGGTCGCGGCTCGTCGCTCAGACGCAACAGCCGAGCCTGGCATTCTGCTGGTATCTATCCTCTACAACGACGCCACTCATGAGCTCCCGGTAGATTACTCCGAGTGAGTCAGCGGAGAGTGTGAGTCAGGCGGCACGGTTGTAAAGAGGCGTTCTTCTTCTCTCCCCCAAAGGCCTCAGACCTCCAGCCCGAGCACATCGTCAAATGATGATCGGTACACCCAGGTTTACAGACCCGGACGGGAGAGCGAAATAAACGCTCTTCGACGTCGTCTTTACATGGTCATTCAGTTATCGTTATCGGAGAACGGACTCAACAAACAGCAGCGTCTCTCGAACGTGTACCCTCCAATAATCCCAATCATGTCCTCCCGCGAATTCTTCATATGTATGGAAGATTCCGTCGATCATTAGTTGTCGATGAAGCTCTCTATTCGGCTCGAGTAAATTGTCCAGGATCCCACAATCTAAGCGGAGCGGCGGTAAAACCGCGGCGTGCTTTCTGATCCAAAACATAGGATCAGTTTCATCGTCGGATTTTCCGATTTCTTCCCAAACCGACTCCTCTGTGAACGTCCGCAATTGCTCGACACGCGTGATCGCTGAGTGGACAGACACACCCGCAATTCTGTCAGAATACTTTGCCCCCAAGCGCAGGGCTCCGTAGCCACCCATGGAGAGACCCGCCAAGAAAATAGGAGAATCTATGTCGACGACCCTCGTGAATTCATATGCGGCGGCAACAACATCCTGCATGATCCAGCACTCGTGATCTTCGCCCGAGTGCGTCAGGTAGCCACTACCCTTTCCCCATAAACCGTCTGAGGGCATGGCCAAAATCATGGGACGTATGCATCCCTGTGAAATCAGTTGCAAACAGGTGCGATGGACCCCGCCCTGCATGGCCCAACTCCAGTGACTTCCGTAGACGCCGTGCAGCAAAACCAATAACGGAACCGACTTTGACTTTAGGGCTTGGGGCGGGAGAAAGAAGGTAATATCGCCACGCCGACCCAGAGCACGACTGAATAAGGTGACATGGCTTAGGTGTTCATGTTCAAATTGTGGATCAGACGCCTCCATTAATCTTACTCTTTCTTTCGCCATAGGTAGTTGGCATCACTCGATCCGGAGCACACCTTTGGCAATGCGACCCGATAACATGTCATCGAAAGCGGACGCTAGGTCCGTGAGAGAGTATGTTCGCGTTACCATCTCGTCCAGCTTCAACCAACCTTCATCGTAGAGTCTTAGCAGTAGGGGGAAGTCCCTGGCTGGATTGCATTGCCCGTAGAGCGGATTGACGTAGACCTTATCCCACTCAAATAGCTCCATGTTGAACGCAATCGATTTCTCAATACCACTCACCCCGACGGCCACACCTCCGTTGCGAACAAAAGCCAAGGGGGCGGGCCCGAGTTCGGGAACAGCGGTGCACTCGAAGGCATAGTCGGCCCCACGCCCCGAGGTGGCGTCGACAATTTGACGGACAGCTTCAGACAGGTTTGGATCCGCGCGATCAGCGAGAATCGTCTCCGTCGCACCGAAACATCGAGCCATGGCCAAACGCGAGTCTCTCACGTCGATAGCAAAGATGCGTTCTGCGCCACAATATCGAGCACCTTGAATAACGCTGAGTCCGACTCCACCGCAACCTAGCACGACGACCGAACTCCCCCTGCTCACCTTGGCGACATTTACCGCCGAGCCAAAACCTGTCATCACTCCACAGCCAAGAATAGAGGCTGAGACAAATGGGATCTGTACATCTATTTTCACAACAGCCTGCTCAGGAACCAGCGCATGGGTGGCCATTGTACCAAGAGCAAACGAAGTATTTATGTGCTTGCCTCTCCAACTGAAACGGTCATCCGAAAGCTGAGCTCGTTGTTCGCAAAGGTTCGTCGCTCCACATTTGCATTGAAAGCAATGGTGACAGGGGACGGCCCAGTTAAGCAGAACGCGGTCACCTGCTTTTAAGGAGGTGACGCCGGACCCGGTGTCGAGGACAACTCCAGAACCTTCATGCCCCATGATGTAGGTTGGAGCTCGCGGCCCAACTCGTCGAAAGTCCTCCGGTCTAGGATCGCGCTCCTTCCAAAGCTGCATGCAGTCGTAGTCCGTGTGACATACTCCGCTGGCTTTCATCTCGATCAACACCTCGGTAGCCTGCGGTGGCTTCAGTTCAACCGCATCGAGTTGAAAACTGCCTTTTCCGTCCGTAACGGCCGCTGTTATTTGCATGGAAAGCGCCCAGGAAGCTATTAGCCGCTAGCGTTGCCTATCTTGAGACGGTGGACGTACTCGACTGCCAACGACACTCCGCCCAAAACGGCGAGGATGACGCCCGCCCGCACAAAGTCGCCGGATACGTGCTGGCGCAGTTGGAGGAGGACAGCTCATCTCGTAGATTCCGCCGCCAGGCCGGGTCTCCAAACTCAGAAGGCAACTTCTTTAAGGTCGGCACGCATGTTCTCGTAGGTTGTGTCGTACGCAAGCAATTGGGGGTCCGGCTCCACACCCCAGTGCCGGCAGGCTGCAAGATAAATGTCAGGCCACCAACTCCGGTGTTCGGTCAGGCCATCTTCTTTCCACTTCTTCCAATCGACCAAAACCTTCG
>Ga0123356_10002005_pt1 | contig 22023 bp, 15 predicted proteins | sample TergutEmb28metaG_2_FD_92546 | JGI IMG/M metagenome (GOLD analysis project Ga0123356, IMG submission 92546) | Embiratermes neotenicus P3 segment gut microbial communities from Petit-Saut dam, French Guiana - Emb289 P3 | ecosystem: Host-associated > Arthropoda: Insects > Digestive system > Gut ... | reverse complement strand
TTTTATTTTTTCCACAGCTTCAAAACCGCTTGACGCAAGATCAATTTTTAATCCATATGGAGCCATTAATCCCTGCGCGACATACAGATTTGTTTCAACATCATCAACAATCAATATATTTCCGTAAGGCATATACTCGTGCGTTATAATCATTCTTTTTTGCTGCAGGGAACCAATCTGCTTTAATTGTTTTAAATTTTCCGCCGTTTGCTTTCCGATTATGCCGCGGATTCCGACACCGTCTGTTTTTTGCGGAAGCCGTACAGTAATGGATGTCCCTTCGCCGAATTTGCTTTTTACATTGATATTTCCGTACATCATTTCAATTAAATTGCGCGTAATGGTCATGCCAAGACCGGCGCCTTCGGTTGTCCGGTTTGCTTCCAGATTAAACCTTGTGTATTCATCGAACAGTTTGTCTACCTGATCCAGCGTCATGCCCTGACCTGTATCTTCTACTTTAAAAATAAGCGTAACAATAACAGCTCCGCCTCCGCGTCCGACACATTCAGCATTAACCGTAAGCCGGACATCGCCTTTATCCGTATATTTAAAAGCATTCGAAAGCAGGTTATTCAGTATTTGTTTAATCCTAAGTTCATCCCCGACAAGTATGGCAGGAGTATTATCATCTACATCAATTATGAAATTAATTGGTTTATCTTCGTAACGGATATAATTCAGCTGTATTATATCGTTTATCAGGCTTGCAACTTCATATTTTACCGGATTTAATTCCAGTTTGCCCAATTCAATTTTGGACAGATCAAGTATATCGTTGATAATATTCAATAGCAGTTTGCCTGAATTATTGATTTTAAAAAATGCTTCGCTTGCAGAAGGGGAATGAATGGAATTCTGAATTTGTATTTCAGTTATACCCATAATTGCATTTAATGGCGTACGTATTTCATGGCTCATTGTTGCAAGAAAATTGCTTTTCTGTTTTGTTCTGATATCTGATTTAATTCGTGCCTGGGAAATATAATTCATCATTGCACATAATCCAAATGCCAATGCAAGTCCGATAACAGTCAGAAAAATTGCCATATAAATAATGCTCTGGTAATATTCATTTTCCGGTATCACGATAGCTAAAATCCAGTCATATTTAACTTTTGCCGAAAATACAATTTTATTGTCAAATATTTTATTTATTCTGTGATTGTAAAGAATATTGCCTGTTGACAATAAATAGGAAAAACCAGCTATATCAATATTTGTATTATATAATTTAAAACCAAGTAAATTCCGGTCCTGATGAGCTAAAATATCCTGATTTTTATTAATTAATATTCCGTAACTGCTTTTTGTAAGATTAATATTTGCATGGCTGATAAGCCGGACTAAATCAATGTCAATGCAAATAACTGCAAGAGGATTGCCGTAATCATCTGTTATATATTGTGAAAATGTAAGAATGGTATTTCCGGATATTAAATCTTTATATGGATCAGAGATGACTATTCCTCCCCTGGCATCTATGGCAATCTGATACCATGGAGCATCCACCGGAGAAAAATTTTCAGGAACAGTCCAGTTTCTTCCGGAAATGTATTTACCGTCCCACTTGAAAAAGAAACCGTGAGAATTACTGAATCCGGACATATAGTCCCTGTTTCTGATCAGAAAATTGGTTACAGAAACAATATATTCAGTTATTATATTTTCTTCATCGCCTCTTAAAAGCATATTTCTTATGGTTTCTATATAACTGGTAAGGAATGTTTCAGGTTCCATCAAATCTGCAATTAACTCAGTTTCTTTAATAATAAGGGCATTATCAACATCATTAAGAAGATGCCTGCGTTCAATGCGGCTGACAAAGATAAAACTGGATACACCCATAATTACAAATGCAAAAACAATAATTGACATTTGTACATAGACGGAATTTAATGCACGGCTTTTACTAAAACTCATCTGCAAAATTCCTCCGGAAAATTGATATTATAGGCGCTGTGTCAAAAGCAATATTACTTAATTATAGTCTATTTATGGGGAAAAACTGCATTAAATATTTTTATTTATTAAATCAAGGAGAAAGGATGAAGTAAAAGGTTTTGTGACAATGCCAACCGCTCCCAGTTTTTGGCTCTTTTCATCGATGGAAGCGTTTGTAGTGCCTGTCAGAAAAATAACAGGTATATCTGCCCATAATTTATTGGATTTAAGTTTTTCCAGCGCTGTAAAACCGTCCATTACAGGCATTTCAATATCCAGTAAAATTAAATCAGGTGTGATTTTTTCCAGAAGCGCAAACATTCTGTCTGCCGACGGCAGTGTCATTACCCTGAAATAGTCTTCAAGAGCTTCTTCTGCCATTAATAAATTTGTATCACTGTCATCTACTATAAAAACAGTCTTCAAAATTAAAAAATCCCTCTTTTTTTAAAGATTATTGTCAAAACAGGGTTTTGTCAATACACTGTAATTTGGAGCATACATCATGAGTGATACAATCAATATTCTTATCGCTGCCAGAAATGAAAAAGATCAAAAACATATACTTGCAGCAATATCCGGTCAGATGGATTTATCTGTAATAGGCATAGTAAAAGACGAAAGCAGCGCAATTATAAAATCAGAATACTTAAAACCGGACATACTAATTTTAGACCTGCAATTATCTGAAATAACCGGACCTAAACTGGTGCGTATTATTCGCAGAAGATCGCCGTCTACATCAGTAATTATATTAAGCGACGGTGATGTAAACGATTCAGGTAATGCAAACGATTCAGAAAAAAATCCATTATATATGGGTAAGCAATCTGAAGTGAATCCGGTATTTATTCATACAAGCCTTGCAATTACGGCAGGTACTTCGGGATTTCTGTTAAAAAAATCAGATATAAGTATTTTAACAGAAATAATTAATATAATTTATAAAGGCGGACAGTATATTGATTCATCAATTGCATCCAAAGCATTGGAAACAGTCACTTCTGCAAATCAGTTTCCGCAGCAGACTGAAGACACAAACATAACTGCAACTGAACGTGATGTCATATTACTTCTTGCAAGAGGGTTTTCGGATGCCCAAATTGCCGATAAATTAAACTACTGCACAGGAACGATACGAAATCATCTGACAGAAATAAGGCAAAAAACAAAAATGAACAGCCGTATAGAAATTGTAAATTATTTTATTTTTTCGGGGCTTATCAGTTTGGAACATTTATGGATGTGGAAAGAAAGAAAAAATAATGATATAATGAATACAGGCGGTTTATTCTGAAAGGAGTAATATTTATGAAAAAAACATATAAATATATCGGGTTTTTTGCAATTATTTCTGCAGTATTAATTTTTTTTACAGGATGTGCAAGTTTTTGGTTTGCTGTCAACATAAGAACAACCAGCAATATAACTTCTATAATAGCAGGCGGAACTCTTGAATTAAGAGCATCAGGCAGGCAAATAATATGGACAGTCAGTTCCAGAGCTGACGGAACCGGCGCAGTCGCCGGAGGAACATTTATCACACCGAATGGAATACTTACAGCAGCGATAAATGAAACTTTGCCTGTTTTATATGTTACAGCAACATCCATAAGAGATGGTTATACCAAAACAATTCAGGTCAGAGTTGTAACTGTAACAGGAGTAACAGTTTCACCTGCAAACCAGGAAGTTTCAATCGGCAGAACTCTGCAGTTCAGAGCGCAGGTTACAGGAACTAACAACCCTGACAATGTAGTAACATGGAGGGTCAGTTCAAACGCTTCCGGAACAGGGTCGGTTACACCGGGAACTGCAATCAATTCAAACGGAATGCTTACAGTATCACCTGATGAAACATTAAAAACATTGTTTATTACTGCTGTTTCTGCTGTGGATCCGACAAAATCCGGCGGCACAACAGCCAGTATAGTTATACCGGTTGTAACAGGCATAACAATCAGTCCCGTAAATCAATCTGTACGCGCTGGCGGCACTCTTCAGTTCAGGGCATCGGTATTTGGAATCTATGATCCTCCAAACAATGTAACATGGAGAGTCAGTGCAAATAATTCAGGTACCGGAGCTGTTACGCCGGGAACAGCAATTAACAGTAATGGCTTATTAACAGTTGCAAACAATGAATCATTAAGAACTTTATATATCATTGCAACATCGGTATATGACAATTCAAAATCAAGTGTTGTACCTGTATCTGTTATTATTCCAACTGTAACTAGTGTAATAGTTGGTCCCATAAATCAGACAATAACGGCAGGCAATACAATTCAATTCAATGCTGTTGTTAACGGTACAAACAGTCCAAATACAGAAGTAATATGGACAGTCAGTTCAAATGCAGCAGGAACAGGAGCAGTTACAGCCGGAACAGTAATCACCCCAAACGGACTGCTTACTGTATCACTTGAAGAAACCTTAAGAACGCTCTATGTATTTGCAACATCAGTGTTTGATCCGTCAAAATCCGGAAGTGTATCAGTCAATATTAATTTAGCTGCTGTACCAATACCGACACCAACGCCGACTCCGACACCTACTCCAACACCAACACCAACACCAACACCGACTCCAACTCCAACTCCAACTCCAACACCTACTCCAACGCCGACTCCGACACCTACTCCAACTCCAACACCTACGCCGACAATAACCGCTGTAGTTGTGAATCCTGATGTTTTTGCAACAAGAACCAACACAACAGTACAATTCCAGGCAGTCGTAACAGGAACCAATAATCCTAACACAAACGTAATTTGGTTAGTCAGTCCGAACGAAGACGGTACAGGAATCATGGCACCTGGCACAATTATTAATGCAAACGGATTACTGACAATTGCACCGAATGAATGGGCTCCATTCCTTTATGTTTTTGCGTTCTCTGCATCAGATCCGGAAAAATTCGGCATGTCTGTTGTAACAGTAGTCAATAACAATCCAAACCAGGGAAGCAACCAGGGTCAGGCAGGAGGAAATTAAATCACGCTGCCATGGAAACGTTTTTGATCATCAGGTATATCAAAACCAAGAGTTCCGCCGGGATTCATGATGTTATCAGGATCAAAGTGCTGTTTTAATTTTTTAAAAACATCAAATTGATTTTTTCCAATTGAACCTTCCAGCCACGGAGCGAACATCTTTCCTATTCCGTGATGATGGCTCATGGATGCTCCTGATTTCTGGATAGCATCAAGTATTCCGGCATGAAATAAACGGAATTCATCAGGGTCGGTCATCTGTACAATAAAAATAAAATAAAGATTTGCGCCTTGCGGATAAACATGAGACATATGTGTCAGGCAGATTGTTTTAGGTCTTGACTTGCAATAAGCGCGGACTTCCTTATGCACCCTGCTCATGTTGCTCCAGTTAACGCTGCATTCCATGGTATCTGTTATAATACCGAAGTCATGAATTGTATCGCGCATGTAAGGATCGTTAAAACGTCCTTTTTCCCATGCCCTTGTTACAATTCCCGTCAAACTCATCCCGCCGTATTTTCTGCAAATTCTGTGCACGTTCCTTGCACAATTACCTGAAAATCCTTTTTCGCCGTTGGTAAAGCCGAGAAATAAACACATCCCTGCTTCAGAATTGTCATCCCTGTATTCCTTAAAACCTTTTAGTTTAAATAAATAACGCAGAGGACTTTCGTCTACATTGTACATCCGCATCATTAATTCTGTTTCTTCCGGATCAGAAAGGCGGAACACAGACGGGTAACCTGCTTCGGACTGCATGATCTCCCTTGCCGCCTTTTGTCCGGTTTCCCAATCGGCAAACATATAAGAAAATCTTTTAATTGTTTCCGGCATATGGCGGAAGAAGCGAAGCGATACATGAGTTAAAACGCCGTAGGCGCCTTCGCTTCCCATCATGATATGCCCGATATCGGGGCCTGTTGCTTTTCTTGGGTATTGATCTGTTTTAATTATTCCTATTGGAGTAACATATTCCTGACCGATTACAATGTCTGCAATCACACCGTAGTATGTAGAGTTTTGCCCGGCTCCGCGCGTTACTACCCAGCCTCCGACTGATGAATATTCATAACTTTGAGGAAAATGCCCGCTTGTATATGCTCTTTTGGCATTAAAAAGTTTGACTGCATTGTTTAAAGTTTCTTCAAGTTTCGGTCCGCTCATTCCTGCTTCTACTGTTATTATCTGATCGGTTTCATTAAAACTGACCGTCTTGTTAAACCTCAGACGCATATCCAGTGAGATACCGCCTTTGGTACATTCAACGCCTCTTGTAACGGATGAACCGCCGCCGTAGACATACAATGGAATTTTTTTTGCTGTGCAATATTCAACAATTTTTTCTATCTGTTCTTTTGTATCCGGATAGATTACAGCATCCGGCAGGGCATCAATACGTTTATTGCGAAGACGCATAATGTCGTACATTGTTTTTCCGTATGCAACAGAAAGACGCGCATAATCATCAGTCCTGACAAATTTATCGCCGGTAATTTTTTTAAAAACATCAATATGTTCCTGCGAAAGTTTGCACGGGATATCAAGTTTTACTTCATCAAAACCCAGGTCTTCCCTGTAACCGGAAAAATACTGATCATCAAGTTCAAACTTTTCTTTTAATACCTTGTAAAGAGATTCCTTCGGCGCTTTTATTTCCAGAGGCGCACCCCATTTAAAAACAGAACGGTATGAATTTTCCGGAAACTTTCCTTTAATCCATTTTGGTTCAAATCCTTTGTATGGTTTTGACATTTAATTTCTCCTAAGAATTTGTATTAATCTTGTATAACGGCAGAAGTTTTTTAAAGATCCTGCTGAATATTTTTTTATACAGTAATTTATAGGTTTCATGTTCTTTTGGATCGGGAAGGAATTCATCTTTAACATGAACCATCTTTGAAACAGCTTCATATGTATCAGCATATATACCCATTGCAGCAAAAGCCACAATAGAACTACCAAGTCCTGTAGCTTCATGTGTTTGTATCCTGTAAGCAGGAAGTCCAAACATATTGGCAGTAATCTGACATATTGCATCGCTTTGAGAACCGCCGCCTGAAATAAATAATTTTTTAATATTTACTTTACCGCGTTTTTGCATTGTATAAAGCCCGTCCATCAGCGCAAAATTGATTCCTTCTATAATGGATCTGTATATATGATCTTTAGTATGCACATCGGAAAAACCAATTATTGAACCTCTGGCTTTCGGCATAATAATACCCGGAGTAAAATAAGGCTGAAAGATAAGTCCATCGCAGCCTGCAGGAACATTTTTAAGAAGTGAATTTAAAATTGTTTCCGGCGCTACACCAAGCTTTGCAGCCTGTTCAACTTCTCTGGAAGCGAATTCTTTTTTAAACCATGAAATTAACCAGTAACCTCTGTAAACCTGCATTTCCGGATTATATTGTCCTTTTAACAGCGCAGGATATGCAGAAATATACGGCAGCGGTTCCATGTATCTGTCCAGCGTAAACTGAACTGTCGCCATTGTTCCAAGACCAATTGCAGCGGTGTCCGGTTTTAAACAGGATAAACCGAGTGTTTCGCATCCTTTATCGGAACCTGTAGCAATAAGCGGAAGACCTTCCGGAATTCCTGTTTGCAGTGATGCTGTTTTTGAAATCAAACCAAGCGTCTCGCCAGATTCAGCCAGATCCGTCAATTTACTGCTTTCGATATTAAAAATACTCCGTTTTAATTCATGGCTTTTCATCCAGGTTCGTGTTTTGGAATTGAACGGAATGTGCCCAATCATATTTGCGGCAGAATCAATCATATTTCCTGTCATCATATATGTAAGATAACCGGAGATAAAAATAAATTTATGCGTATTTTTCCAAATGTCCGGTTCGTTTTCGATTATCCAGTTGCATGCAGAAGCTTTTCTCTGCAGTTCCGCCATTACTTTTGTTCCGGTTAATGAAAAAAGCAATGATTTATATGCAGAGAAAGAATTTTTGGAACCGGACTGCCGTTTGTCCAGCCATAAAATAAAATCCCGCAGAGGATTGCCGTTTTTATCTACACATAAACAAGTATCACGCATGGTTGTAATTGTTACAGCAATAATATTATTCCATAATCCGTTTGCATCCTTTCGCAAACGGCTGGCTACATTGCAAATGGCGTCCCAATAAAACTCTGGTTTTTGTTCTGCCCAGCCATGATGAAGCGAAAAATACGGCTTATCAAACTTATGCTGTTTTTTTTGTACAATACTGCCGTTTTTATCCACCAGCATTGCTCTAACGCTTTGGGTTCCAAGATCAAATGTCAATACGAGAGGGACTGCCATATAACCTCCTGATTACCGTTCGCTGAAAAAAACATATCGCTTGTTGCAATTATATCACATCCTGTTTCCAGAATATTGTTTACAATTATTTCACCGATTCCTGTACGTCTGGTTATCATTACCTTTGATAAATTATGCATTATTTGCATAACTTTTTCTTTCGGTACTTCGCCGTTTGTCCTGACTGATAAAACAGGCATGTCCGGAAAAATAGTCCGCACAGTTGTTGTAAGCGAACGCATCGGCGCAGTTAATTCATTCAATGCAAATTGGGATCCTTTATTGCATTTATCTCCGGTAAATAAATATTTTCCCTCTACGGTTTGAATTGTGATACGGCATCCAACCGGGCAGGTAATACATGTTATCTGTTTCATTCTGCCTCCGAAAGAGAAAAATTAATTATTGTTTTGCTGTTAATATCTTTATTAATAAAATCCAGTTCCAGTCTTTCCATTTCAGGCGGACGAAGGCGTAAAAACATTTTTTTGTAAATTTCCTTTCCGTCTGCTGTTACGGCAAGAAGAGACTTGCCCGTTTCATTTCTTGAACGGAAATAAAAAATCATGCGGGAGTCTAATTCATTTACATTTATACACTGCGGTACAACATACATAAAACTGTCACCGGCTGTAACTGCGGCAAGAGAACGTTTATGCTGCATACAGGCATATTGATAAGCTGCCTTTCCGGCTGTTTCGCCGCTTTCTGATACATAATCAACCAGATCATTTACATGCAGTGCATTGCCGCAGCAAAAAACGCCGTCCAGCATTGTCATGCAGTTTTGATCTGCAATTGGTCCTTTGGTGTGATTGTCAAAAGGCACTCCAAGGCTTTCGGCAAGTTCATTTTCGGGAATAAGACCGACAGACAAGATCAGCGAATCGCAGTTAACAATTTCTTCTGTGCCTGAAACCGGATTTAAATTTTCATCAACAGATGAGATTTCGACAGCGCTTAAACGTCCTTCGCCGAACACACGCGTTACAGTTTTACCTGTATAAAGAGGTATATCAAAATCTTCAAGGCATTGATAAACATTGCGTAAAAGACCGCTTGCAGAAAGTTTTGCTTCGTACACGCCGACGACATCTGCGCCTTCGAGTTTAAGGCGGCGCGCCATGATAAGTCCGATATCTCCGGAGCCAAGAATAACGCACCGTTTTCCAGGCATCTTCCCCAGAATATTAGTGTAATACTGAGCTGTTCCTGCAGTAATAATTCCGGCAGAATGTCTGCCGTGGATATTTATCTGCCTTGAAGTACGTTCCCTGCAGCCGCAGCTTAAAACAATACTCTTGCAAAGAATTTTATTAACGCCGTTTTTATTAATCAATGTAAGTTCAAATCCGGAATCTATTTTTTTTATTTTGGATACAAATGTTAATACAGACATTTTTACATTACTGTCCGGAATTAAACTTGTAAACTTGTATGCATATTCAGGTCCGGAAAGTTTTTCACCGAATCTTACAAGTCCAAAACCGTCATGTATACATTGCTTTAGTATCCCGCCGGGTTTTGTTTCACGTTCAATCAGCAAAGTTTTGGCGCCGTGTTTGTCTGCTGTCAGAGCAGCGGCAAGACCGGCAGGACCTGCGCCGATAACAGCAACATCAAATTTAAGGATATTATCTTTGGTTATCATATATTATCCTTATTGCTGCCTGACAGAATCAAACTGTCATATGCCATTTTTTTTATTTCGCTCAGCGGAATTTTCTTTTCTTCTGAAATAATCTGAGCAATAAGCGGCGAACAGAAACTTCCCTGACATCGTCCCATTCCCGGACGGACACGGCGTTTAATTCCGTCAATTGTATCACACAGTAAACTGCGCCTTAATGCTGCAAGAACTTCACCGCGGCTGATTTCTTCGCAGCGGCAGATGATTACGCCGTATTCAGGATCATTTTTTATTAACCTGTCTCTTTCATCATCAGACAGATCCGCAGCGCGGACTATTCCCATGCGTACCGGATTAAATTGTTCATTTACATCTGCATCAAGAAACACAGCAGCCATTTTGGAAATTTCAGCCGCAATGGCAGGCGCGGCAGTCAATCCCGGAGACTGGATACCTGCAGCATGAATAATATTGCCGGTATATTTGCCAAAAGAAACAATAAAATCTTCTTCATATGAAGCGGCTCTGATTCCGGTAAAGTATGTAATAATATCACGCATTAAAAGTCCTGGTACGGATTTACGCTGTTTATCCAGAATTAATTTTATACTTTCACTGTATGTAGAAAAATTTTCTTTTTCATATGTTTCAACTGCATCAGGACCAATAAGCAGATTTCCGTCGATGGTATGCATAATACCGCCGCCTTTTGAATGTTTTCCGGATGCAGGATCGGTTTTTGAATAAATGGATACAATTGTATTTACCAGAGAAGCAGACTTTTTATCCAGAATTATATTGGTTCCGCGCCGCGGATGTATCGAAAAGAACCGGTCATTTGCAAGTCTTGCGATATCTTCGGAAAATACACCTGCCGCATTTATCACAAGTTTTGGGTATACCCTGCCGTGATTGGTTAAAACATTTTCAATTTTATTATTGTTTACACTGATGTCAATTACTTCCGTATCAAGACAAACTTTAACGCCATTGTCAGCTGCGTTTTCTGCATACGCAATTGTGATTCCGTAGGGACAAACAACTCCGGCTGTCGGGAAAAAAAGCGCGAACTCAATATTACTGTTTAAATGCGGTTCTTTTTTTAGCAGGTTTTTTTTGCCGATATATTGAGCGGGAATCCCCATATATTTCCAGTACAATAAAGATGCAAATGCCAGAGGCTTCATCCATTTTTTTGTAAAACACAAATACTGCCCTGAATACTTAAATGGTACATCAAGTTCTTTGCAAACCCTGGGATACATTTGGTTTCCAATGTTGTTGTACTTCTGCTTTAATTGTCCTTTATGAAGATCCAGTCCGGGGTGAATCATTCCGTCATTTCGTCCTGATGCATGGAGAGCCACATCATGTTCTTTTTCAACAAGCATGACATCAAGCTTATAACGTTTAAGTTCACGGGCAATTGAACATCCGATAATGCCGCCGCCGACAACAAGTACATCCGGACGTTCGTTCTGCAGCCTGTTGGATGAAGCAAGAGGTTTATTGTTTATTAATGTTTTGTTATCCGGCTGTTTCAGACATTTAATATCATTTACAACTGTATATTTTTTTTTGTTAACGGATATGAATCCTGCACGGACTACATCATCCCAATTATCCAGCTCGCCTGTCAGGAATAAAACCCCGTCATTGAGCATAACACAGACCCTGCCGTCAAATATTTTTATGAGTTTTTTATTAAGTTTTTTAATAAATGAAACCATATAATAAATATAATAAAAAAATGCTTAACTTTGTAGGATAATATTATAGTTTACATTACATCAAAAAATGTCAAATACTGCTAAAACCAGTTACTGGGCGCCGGAAATTGTGATTCCGTCAAAGCAGCACCAGGGCAGAATACTGAAGCCGTTTGCGCTGCGTTCACTTGAAATCTCAATGTTTTTAAGAATTTCAATAATGTTGAACGAAACCATTGTTTCCTTTAACGCTCCGGCAATTGCGCCGTTTTCGATAATAAAACTGTTTTTTGCAACACCGGATACATCTCCGCTTGGTCCGGGTGATGCGCCGGAAAAACGATTAAGCAGAATACCTTTGTTTATGCCTTTGATCATATCCTGCAATGATGTATTTCCGGGCGCTACATCAAGGTTTCCGAAAGCGGAATTCAATGCCCGGGGCTTGCCGGTTTTGCGTGAACCGTAAAGTGAAAGCGCAAATGATTTTAGCACTCCGTCACGAATAATATCTGCATCCTGGCTTTCATAACCATCCGGTGTAAAACGCTCGCCTGCAATGATGCCGGGATTCAAAGGCGCAGCGCGCAGAGTCAATTTTGAATCAGCGACCTTTGTTTCCAGTGCATCTTTCCACCGGCTTGTTCCTTCGATTAGAGCCCATTCTGACAGAAAACAGCTGACAATTGTCTGCCATATCATGTCGTCACATGCAGGAGTTACAATTACTTTACCGGTAAACTTATCTTCGATCATACGCGGATCCAAAGATTGTACTGATTCTGAAATCAGCGTACGGTGCATGTCCAGATTCAAAAACGGTGAATCAAGGGAGGAAAGCCTTGCGCCGTAACCGTTGAACGATGAAGACTTTTCGCCGTCTTTTGCGGAGAACATGGTACCTATTTCATAAAATTCCGTGTTTGTATTAAATTCTACGCCGTTTGAATTTACATATACTGATTGCCCGCTGTTGTAATCCGATGTCATTCCTTCCAGAACAATTTTCGGATATTCATCCTTAAGCTGCTCCAGAAATTCCTTTGTTCTGGAAAAAAGCCGGTTCATGTCACTGCCGCCGATACCTTGATCGAAATTTTTATTTTCGCGTTTTTCGGCAATATCCTCTGCTTCTTCCGGTAATGCAGAAACAGCAAGCGCCATACAATCAGCTACAGCCTTGTCAACCGAAGGTATGTCAAGTTTATTTATCCTAATTACGCCTTTTTTATTATCTTTCAGCGCTTTAAGGATTAATTCATTATTAAAAAGCGTACGCATCAGGGTAAATTTATTTGCTTCTACATTGAATTCATCTTTACGGCCGGTACTGACTTTACAGGCTGCTTTATCAGCTCCTGCTTTTTTTAGCGCATTCAGTGTGTAATTTGCAATTTCATTGCGTGCAATTTCATTGCGTGAAACTTCATTCTGTGTCATGTTATCTGCCTCCTATGTTTATATCACAGCGTATTGCAGGACCGCCCATGCTCACTGTCATTGGCTGCTTTTTACCGCAGAAGCCGCTGCAATCCCAGTACATATCATCAGAAATCATATCCACTGTTTTTAACATTTCAAATGCAACTCCGGAAATTGTTGTTTCGCGGATTGCTTTACCAAGTTTGCCGTTTTTAATTTCGTATCCAAGTTCTACAGAAAACATAAATTCGCCTGTGGTATCTGCCTGACCGTTTCCGGTTTTTACAAGATAATAGCCGTCATCAATACTTGCTATCATATCATCAAGTTTGCTTTGACCGGGAAGTATTACAGTATTCCGCATACGGATAAGCGGTTCATCAGAAAAATTAAAAGCTCTGGCATTACCCTGCGGCTGAACATTAAAATGCTGCGCGCTTTCTTTGGAATGCATAAAACTTTTTAATATGCCGTTTTCTATAAGAACTGCATCTTCGGCGATGGTACCTTCGTCATCAACAAAAACAGGGAGCGGACAGGGTTTTCCAAAAGCTGTATGGGCAAAATCTACCATTGTAATTAATTCGCTGGCTACCTGTTTTCCCAGATAGTGCGCTGCAACAGATCCTCCCAAAACAATATCAGCTTCGACTGTATGACCAACAGCTTCGTGGGCAAGAATACCTGCAAGCTCAGGGCTCATCACGCATTTGCATAAACCTGCTTTGGAATATCCTCCTTCGCGTTTGTGCATGAGCGCTTCGTAATGGGAATCAAGTTCGGGGATTAATAATGCAGGATCTGAAAAGATTGAATTAAAATGACCGAAGCCGCCTAATCTTTTTAGTAATTCAACAGGAACGCCGTCGTCAGTTTCAGCAGTCATGAATAAATAGATCATGCTTCGTGGCTGAAAAAAATGACTGTCTGCTCCGTCGCTGACAACAAGTAGTTTTTCAATATCAAGGCAGTTTACAGCTATTGTCCGGCTGATCAGCTTTTTATATTTTTCTGTAATAATATTATCCAGCGCCTTTGCATAATCAATAAGAATGCTTTGCGGAATATCATTGCCGGGTTTTGTTTTCAGATCATACATTCCGCTCTTTACCGCTGATAGCGGCGCTGGTAGCGGCGGAAGATTTTTGTTTACATGTTTATCCATAAATGAAGCATTATCGGAAGCCGCCTGAAGTATATTTTTTATGCTTTCGTCTGTATACTCTGCTCCGGAAGCAAACCCGTAAGTGCCTCCTCTGTAAACACGCGCCGACACTCCTCCTTCGCAGCTTGTTGTGTTTCCAACCATATTTCCTGCAAGAAAAGATACCTGTCTGGTTGTGTTTATCTGAGCGCGCAATTCGGTATAATCTTTGAATGTACCCTTGTACGCGCTTAACAAATCATTAATCATGACTTAACTCCTTCAAATTAATAAATGCTTATATCATTCAATGTAAAAATAATCCTGTTGTTTGATGATACAATAACATCGAATTTTGTATAAGTGCCGTCATCAAAATCTATCATCATAAAATCATATTCATTTGTTATGCTTAATTGATACGGCAGCCTGATTGTAACAGATTCTCCGTTCCTCAGAATCTGATCGGATGTTAGTCTGTCCGGTCCCCACATTGTTGATTTGGACGGACTTACATACACATAATAAACTGTATAACCTGTATTGTTCACAATCGTAACAGGCGGACCGTCATTGGTTTCATTGCCGTACAATGCTGCTGCTGTAACTGATGATGAAGCTGTTGCTGCAGGTCTGTTATCTAAACTAAACGGAGCGGTTTCCGGAAAGACACGGCCTGCGCCTGCAAATGTATTTCTGTAATACTGTTCATCAAGGTTGGAATAAATTACTCCCGTCTGCGGACCGTCGGAAGCAGCATGAATAAAACGCCTGTTGCCAAGATAAAGCCCTACGTGAGTAATGCTGTATGTAATGCCTGTTCTGAAAAAAACCAAATCCCCGGGCTGCGCTCTTTCTATGGGAATATCTACAGCCCAATTATATAAGTCTGATGCCGATCTTGGCAGGGCTACTCCAAGAGCATTACTGAAACCAAGCAGCAATAAACCCGAGCAATCTACTCCTGCGGCAGACATTCCGCCGTAACGGTATGGAGTTCCAAGATACCTGACAGTTGCATCAACAACTCTTAAACGCGCATTAATATATGCATTTGATCTTTCCTCTGCAGATGCATCAAAGCGCGGCGCAAGAGTATATCCGCTTTCCAGCGGCGCGGCAAAAATACCTGTTATACAAAAAATAAATAAAGCAATTAATAAAATTTTCCTGTAAAAACCCATCAGCATAAACCCTCACTTTAAATCTATTATATTATCAAAAATATTAATTGTTAATATAAGCAAGGGCTTTTTTTAAAACATTTATGTTTACATCTGTTCCGATACCGCCGGGAAGCAATTCATCGGTATTAATATCAAGTTTAAACGGACGCCGCCCTACATGTTCGCAGTAATGAGCATCTGATGAAGTAATAAGAGGAAACCTGCGCGTATCTAACGGTAATTTATTAAAAACAGGAGGAATACGGACACATTCAAGAGCAGCCCACGGACCTTCTGTTACAGCTCCAAGCTGGCTGGTCATTGAAAAAGCAGGACGATCAACATGAGCCGGAATGACAATGCCGCCGTATTCGTTTACCTTTTCGCCTATGTTATCGACGCTTAACATTAAAGGGTTTAAAAGATAATAATCAACTTCGCCTTCGATAAAATCATCTTCATCAACATATACCTGTTCGCCTGTTTTTTCCGGATTATTTAAAAACGGAGTAAGGATTGAATAAGCGTAATCGTTAAAAGACATACACGCATCCAGATTTCCAAACAGGCAGAGGACATGAACTTCTTCGCTGGTTGTAGCTTCCATTCCAAAAACCGGAATAATGCCGTACATGGAGCCAAGCTTTGCAAAAGCCGGACAGTTTAAACTGGAATTGTGGTCTGTTAATGCCATTAACTTAATTCCTCTTGCAGCTCCCAGTTCAAGAAGATGCCGCGGAGAAAGATCCAGTGAACCGCAGGGAGAAAGGCAGGAGTGATTATGCAGATCTATCAGCAATGAAGAATATTCCATAATTTTCCGGAAACAGTAAACTGATTTTCTTTTGTCCGGATAACGGCGATGCCTTCATTTTTTGCGGCTTCCAGCATATCATCGGGAAGCGGACGTGAATTGCAGATAACTATTACGGAAATATCAACGAGCGAAGCAACAGCAACGGTATTTTTATGAGCCTGTATTGTTATAAGAGCTCCTCCGTCTTTTGCGTATGCCATCACATCAGAAAGCAGGTCCGATGTATATGCGCCTGTCAAATCGGTATCTTCGAATTCATTCTGAAAAATTTCTGCATTCAATGCGGCAGCTACTTCCGATATTTTCATACAGCCTTCCTTATTTTTCATCTTTGGGAGAATTTACAAACACTACAGAATGCACAGTTGTCCCTTTTCCCAATGCCGAATTAATGGAAAATTCATCAGATACGCGCTTTGTATTTGCAAGACCCATTCCTGCGCCGAAACCAAGGGATCTAACCTGTTCATTGGCTGTCGAAAAACCTTCTTCCAGCGCCTTGTTTACATCTTCAATTCCCGGTCCTGTATCAATTGCGGTAATTATCACTTTGTCCGGCATTATTGAACACCGCATAACACCGCCGCTGGAATGAACAACCTGATTAATTTCCAGTTCATAACAGGCAATGGCAACACGCCTGATAAATTTTGGATCGAAATTTCTTTGTTTAAGCGCTTTTTTTATTTCTGTAGAAGCCTTGCCTGCAAGTTCAAAATCAAAAGGCGCTGTAGTAAATTCCATTTCCGAAAAAGCCGAAGAAGAACCGCTTTCTGTGCCTTTATGGAGTTTCTCCAACCTTTGAACTTCACGGTTCATCTCTATCAGCAGATTCCGGATTACATCGCTTGATGTCAGAATTCCAACAAGTTCATTATTTTTATTTAATACCGGAAAACGGCCGTATCTGTATTTATTCAGATAGGTGATGGCAAACGAAAGAGGCATATCATCCTGAAGGTGAACGACATTTTTTGTCATTCTTTCTTCTACCAGATTATCTATATAACCTTTATCAAGCGCATTAATAATATCTTCTGTAGAAACAAGCCCAACAAGATGATTCGCTTCCGCAATGGGAATGCCTGCAATTCTATTATCACGCATTAAACCCTGAATATGCCTTAGTGTATGTTTTTTTTCTCCGGTAACAAGCACCGTTGTCATAACATCTTTAATTTTAAGCTGATGGATAAGTTCCAGCACCACAGACGGAGAATCTACTGTACTGATGGGAATATCATCTGTATTCTCTGAGCTGCTCACTTGAACACTCTCCCTGGATAAATTTGAGGATAATAAAAATATTTTACCACGGAATTTAGAAAAATACCATGTGCATATTACAATTCCGCTTGTCACATTCTTAAAATGTGTTTTATACCCTGCGAAATCATATACAAGGGGATTGAACATAATTTACTATCGAATCTGGATTGATCAATACCATAATTTTTTAACGATGTTCTTATTGCATACTTTGGTTTAAATTCCTGCATAAAAACTTTTAAAGATTGTGACTTGGTGTGTTTGGCAGATTTAACTTCTATCGGGATTATTTCGCCGCCGCCCTGCGTAAGAAAATCAACTTCTGCAGTACTGTTTTCGCGCCCCCAATAAAACAATGGACTTACTCCGGCAGCTTTCAATTCCTGACAAACAAATTGCTCCGCCAATGCGCCATTCATGTCATCTACAATATCTGAACCGGCAGCAAGTATATTTGAATCACTGATTTCCGCCTGCGCTCCCAAAAGCCCTATATCCAGCATATACAGCTTGAAAAAATCTTCTTTGTAATGCATTTTTAACGGAAGTTTCGGAGTTTCAACTTTATTTATTTTATAAACCAAACCGGTATCTACAAGCCATTGCATTGCATTTTCAAACTCTGCTGCACGACCTCCGCTTTTAATATTTTTATATACAAATTTTTTATTTTCTTTTATTAAATGCAGGGAAATAGAATCCCATAACATTCTGATTTTCGGTTCTGTACGTGAATCATTTATATGCTTTGAAAAATCACCTTTATAGGCTGTCAGCAGCTCCTTTTGAAGTTCACGCACTTTTGCAAAATCGCCCGACAGTATATATTCATTAACCACGGCAGGCATTCCGCCTACATAGTAATATTGTTTTAATAATGATTCCAGTAAATCGCCTGCACCTGATATAACATTAATATCACATTGTTTTATGGCATTTGTTAAAATATTTTTTCCAAGGGCATCAAGAAATTCACAAAAAGACATTGGATATAAAGTAATTTGATCAGTCTGCCCCACCGGACGGCGTCCTAACATGACACCTAAAAAACTGCCTGCAGCAATAATATTGAAATTTTGCCCTGATTCAGTTTGCAGATTATTAAATGATTTTAAAGAATCCATAGCCCTCTGGGATTCCTGTATTTCATCAAAAAATAATAATGTGCGCACAGGATCAATTTTTGTATTAAAACGAAATTCCAATTGCTGAATAATATTTCCAGGTGTTAAATTTTTGTCAAAAATTGTCTTTAGTGTTTCATCAGTAAGAAAATTTAACTCTATTAATTTATCATAATGAGATGCAGCAAAATTACGAACAAGCCAGGTTTTTCCTACCTGACGTGCTCCATATAGTAATAATGGCTTACGATTAAAAGATTTTTTCCAGTTTTCCAGGTCATTTATCAGGTATCTTTTCATGTAATTTGACTATAAAGCAAAATTACACTTTTTGCAACCAATAAATGCTATGTGCTTACACTTTTTGGTACCAATAAATGCAAGAAATTTTAACAGCTACCATCCTCACAACTTTGTCCAATTTTCGGAACCTGCCTCTCTGGTATATGTACCTGCACCTCCGCCTGCAGAACGATATACTGAGAATAAGTTTCCGGGAATTGCTCCATTAGAATAACTAGTAATTGATACTCCCAATGTTATTGAAACTAAATTATCACAATTGCCAAATATATCCCAAATAACCGTTACACTAGGTATCGAAATTTCTGTCAAGCTGGTACAACCACTGAATGCATAGTGACCAATATTTGTCACGCTAGGTATCGAAATATTTTCCAGGTTACTGCAGCCGTAGAAAGCACTATTATCAATACTAGTACCGCCAGTTATAATGACAGTTTTTAATGATGCAGGAATTGAGGAAGCTTGGTAATAATCATTAGAAGCGCCAAATATAAAACCAAAATGTGTATTTGAACTTGCAGTTGGTGTATTACCTACAAACGGTATAGTAATAGTATCTAAATTGCCGCAGCCGAAGAATGCACCGAAACCAATATTAGTCACGCTATTGGGTATCGTAATACTGGTCAGACTGTTGCGATTAGAGAATGCATAATCACCAATACTCGTCACACTATTTGGTATTTCAAAATGTCCAGATATTCCTACAGGTACGATTATAATTTGCGTTTTTAATTTGTTATATAATATACCATCATGGCTTGAATAAATGGAATTATTATCATCTACATTGAAACTGGTAAGGCTGCTGCAGCCTGAAAATGCATTCGTGCCAATACTCGTCACACCATTTGGTATTGTAATGCTCTCCAAACTGGTGCAACCTGAAAATGCGCTTGTGCCAATACTCGTTACACTGTTGGGTATTGTAATACTTGTTAAACTGGTGCAATTTTGAAAAGTATTATTGGCAATACTCGTCACATAATTTGGTATTGTAATGCTCTCCAATCTGCTGCAGCCTGAAAATGCGCTTGTGCCAATATTCGTTACACTGTTGGGAATTGTAATGTTAACCAGGCTGGTACAGCCGGAGAACGCGTTGTTTCCAATACTCGTCACAGTGTCAGGAATTGTTATACTTGTTAATTTAATGAAATCCTGGAAAGCGTTATTTGGAATGAAAAATATGCTGTAGGGAAAAATGACTGTTGATATAAATGTTCTGAAATTGCTTGTTGATAAAGTCGAATTATAATTCCATGTAATTGATAGATTTGTACAACCCGTGAATGCATTGGTACCAATATTCGTAACACTGGCAGGTATTGTCAAACTTTCTAAACTGGAACAACCACGGAATGCATCATTACCTATACTTGTCAGGTTGTTAGGCATTGTTACATTCTGTAAACTGCTGCAATTCTGGAATGCATAATTACCGATATTTGTAACACTATTTGGTATTGTTATACTTTCTAAACTGCTGCAGGCATAAAATGCATAATTACCGATACTTGTGATACCATTTGGTATTGTTATACTTTCTAAATAGATACAACTTGAGAACGCACTTTGACCAATACTTGTAACACTATTTGGAATTATTATACTTGTTAAATTGGTACCCTGGAATGCACTCTGTCCAATACTTGTAACGCCTTCCGGTATTACTATATTTGTTAAACCTTCGTGTCCTGCAAATGCTCCTAAACCAATACTCGTTACACCAGGCAGTATTTCAGTGTTTTTACAGCCAAATACAAGTATTACTTCATTTCCTGAACTTCGCAGTATACTATTTCCTGCGCTTTGATAAACCGTATTACCGCTTTCTACAGTAATACTTTCCAAACCGCTGCATCCAAAAAATGCGTTATTACCGATACTTGTAACACTGGCAGGTATTGTAATGCTCGTCAGACCCCAACAATATGTAAACGCACCAGAACCAATACTTGTAACACTACTGGGTATCGTTATACTGGTCAGATCAAAACAGTATTCAAAAGCATTATTACCAATACTGCTGCCGCCCGTTATAATAACAGTTTTTAATGATGCAGGAACGGAACCGAAAATAAAACTAAAATTTGTATTTGAACCTCCATTTAATGTATTACCTACAAACGGTATTGTAATACTTTCCAAACTGGTACAGCCCGAAAATGCATTGCTGCCAATACCCGTAACGCTGTTTGGTATTGTCATATTAATCAAACCGGCACAATTCAGAAAAGCGTTATTGCCAATACTTGTAATTCCGGCAGGTACTGTAATATTCGTCAAGCTGGCGCAGTTTTGAAATGCATTACCGGGAATACTGCTGCCGCCTGTAACAACGACTGTTTTAAGTGATTCAGGTATATTTGAACCCTGACCTAAAGCGTTTGCAGCGCCGAATATAAAACCAAAATGTGTATTAGAAGCTCCATTCAAAGTGTTTCCGGTAAACGGTATTGTAAGATTCGTTAGTGAGGTACAGCCGGAAAATACGCCGGAACCAATATTCGTAACACTGTTTGGAATTGTAACGTTAATAATATTGGAACAATTCTGAAATGCATTATTTGCAATGCGGTCACTGCCGGTTATAATAACATTTTTTAAATTCCATGAAATAGAACTGCCTTGTTCTGATGCGTTTGCCGCGCCGAATATATAACCAAAGTGCGTATTTACAATTCCATTCAAAGTATTACCAACAAATGGCAGCGTAATGGTATTTAAGCCACTATTAGAAAATGCGCCGAAGCCAATTGTCGTAACACTATCAGGTATCGTGATGGAAGATAAATTGTAGTTGCTTGAAAAAGCACCAGCGCCAATACTTGTTACGCTGTCAGGAATAATAATCATTGATAATGTGTAAAGATGTTGGAATCCATCATCACATATTGCAGTTACGGGAAGTCCATTATGTTCGGCAGGTATAATAATTACATGACCTGATACTGTACCTTTTGAAACCGAATATGCTGTACCGCTGTTAATTAATGTAAAACTTAAACCTTCTGTTGAAATGATGGTAATGACATCTATCGGATTGCTTGTAATGCTTCCGGAATAACCGGAACGGGTCATAGTCACTGTGATAACCGAACCTTCATCAGAAGACTGTATAGTGTATGATGAACTGTTGGTACCTACATTATCAGCTCCGCTTTTCCATTGATATGAAATTTCCTCTGA
>Ga0123356_10002004_pt1 | contig 22026 bp, 24 predicted proteins | sample TergutEmb28metaG_2_FD_92546 | JGI IMG/M metagenome (GOLD analysis project Ga0123356, IMG submission 92546) | Embiratermes neotenicus P3 segment gut microbial communities from Petit-Saut dam, French Guiana - Emb289 P3 | ecosystem: Host-associated > Arthropoda: Insects > Digestive system > Gut ... | reverse complement strand
GTCTAGTTATGTGATTGTTAGCCTTTTATCATCTTATTACAGATACCGCGTCGATCCGAAAGGCACCTTCACTTTGACCCTATGTGTACCGATTGTCGCCGCAGAATGTACTACTCGCGCCCCGAATCTCAGGTTGATTTCATCTATCGCAGCACTCAACCTTTGTTCGCGCGCAATCTCATCAAAAAATATCGACATCTGAGGATTATCATCCTGTTGCAACTTATACAGAGTGACTCCAATTTCCAGCGGGTCCTCCGGCGATTGGTTGAAGATTTCCCGTGCCAGATATGCTATCGTTGTATCTGAGAAAAACGGCACAGTCGCCAAATACGACCGATGCCAATAATGGCCGGACAAAGTCCGCATCCACAAATAGACTCCACGCGCCACCAGCTCTTGCCGCCTCAGCTTCGACCCGACGTCCTCTGCTAGATTATGCAGGCGCTTGAAGATTTCTTCGCGCGAAATATCAAACCTCTCTAGCACGTATTGTCGCCCAATTGACTTCACTCCAGATGAGAAGTCATCTACCTCCAATCCCCGTAACCGGTCGTACCAATACGAACCCTCAATTCCTCCAAACACCAACTTCTCTAGTGTCGCTCGCTCCGCTTGCAGAAACTCCAGCGGCGTATAAATCCCCACCGCATTCAATCTATGCACATTATTATGCCCTATCCCGCACAGGTCCCTTAGTTTCAATTGGCCGTATGTCTCAATCAAGTTTGTCTCATCCACCACATCAAACCCGTCTGGCTTATGCAGCCCGGCTGCCGTCTTCGCCAAGAACTGATTGCTCGCAATCCCGATATTGCAGCGCATCGCACAGCCCACTTCAGTCCGTAAACGATGCTTAATTTCCGCCGCCAACACATCCAACCCTCGCGCTCGTACATCTTGCGCCGACTCCGTCAAATCAATCACTCCCTCGTCGATTGACTTCATTACAACTTTCGGCGAGTAATCACGCATGATAGCCTGCAATTTATGGAACACATAGCGATACTTGCTCGCCTCGCTTTCCACAAAAATCACATCCGGACAAACCTTCTGCGCATCTATTCTCCGCATCCCGACTCTCACACCCAACGCCTTCGCCTCATAACTCGCTGTAATTATCATCGAGTTCTTGCTCAGGCGGTTCGTAATTACCACTGGCCTTCCGCGCAGCATCGGCCGCGCCTGTTGCTCAATCGACGCAAAACACGAATTCAAATCAATATGCAATATCAACCTCCCCGCCCGCGCTAGCCTATCAAAGCGCTGATACATACTCGTCTCCTTCCCATACCAAATACCAAACCAATGTCTCGCTATCCAACTCCAACCGATAATCCATCGTTCCATCCGTCACATCGAAAGCATGCACGGTCTTCAGCCCGTCATATCGAGGGTGTAACAGCCCTACCTCTGTTACCACCACCTCGCGTCCACCCGGATGCATAAACCGCACCGGTAAACACTTATTCAACCCTGGCGCAAAATGCGCATCCACCACCACTCGCCGTTTTTCATTTTCACAAGAATCCATAAAATATCTCCAAATCAGATTAATAGGTTTTTGTCGCAAACACGACGATATTTATGGATCTATCTCAGGGGCGCTCTTGTCTCTCGACCGGTGTGCATGAGTAGATGCTACAATTGTACCATGAAGTACGCATGGCACAAGTGGCTGGGTATGAAGAAACACAGCAAGGCCTGGCATCTCGAAGACCTGGCCGACGAACTCCAAGAATACCGCGAAGCCAGAGGCCCCATTCTCCGCTGGAGCGAACTCTCCGACGTCGTCTTCGCTTACATCCGCGGGCGATTACATGGTTATAAGCTGGTTTTCCCGCTGAGCCGCTGGAAATACCTCTACGGTCATATCTACATGTACCCCAAGTACACTTTACGTTTTCTCTTTTTCCGTCGCGCCGGCCGCAAACTAGGCGCTCGCATCCACGAAGTCCGCAACCCGCGCAAACCCCACAAGCTCAGAGCCATCGCAGAGCAATACAAGATCGATCCCGACCAGTTCATCGCCATCTGCGAGCGCCAACTTCGCTACTGGCCGCTCCTGCCGTGATATAATACAAAAAAGATTGGTGGGTCAGGAAATTAATTTCATGGCAAAAACCACTCAGCGCATCATCTATCTCGACATCCTCAACATCATGGCTTGCCTCTGGGTAGTTTTATTGCACCACAACGGCATCGTTCACGATTTCTCATCTGTCAGCCTCAACGCCTGGACTCAAGCTTTATTTATAGAGGTTGTTTGTTACTTCGCAGTCCCCATTTTCTTGATGCTAACCGGTGTCACTTTGATGGAATACCGCAAACGCTACGACACCAAAACTTTCTTCCAGAAACGTCTCTCCCGCGTCCTCGTCCCATTCATCACCTGGATGATTATTTTCTTCCTCTACGATGTCTGGCAAGGCCATTATGACCTCAGCACCATGTCAGCAAAAGAGATATTTGACATATTCCTATTCAACAGGATGATGGCTATTTACTGGTTCTTCCCGGTAATCATTTCTATTTACTTCGCCGTACCTATTCTTTCGTTGCTTACAGAACCGAAACATCGCACATGGCTCTGGTATATGGTCGGTGTCGGAAGCATATTCTATGGTATCCTTCCAGCCACCTTCAAGATGCTGCATTTAGACTGGAACCCAGCGTACACTTTTCCTCTAACGGGGGGGGGTCTCATTATTTACCCGATTCTCGGCTATCTGCTTTCGACTACAGCCATCCCGCGCCGCTGGCGGTTCCTACTCTACGGCGGAGCCATACTTTGCATAATCCTGCGCTTCGTCGTTATGTACCACAACTCCATAGCAAGTGGCTCTACCGACACGACGCTCGCTGGCTACGTCTACTTTACTGCCATGATTCCCGCTGCCGCTATCTTTATTCTCGCCCAACGCATACCTTGGCAGAAATTTATCGGCGACAAATCATCAACTTTTCTCGCTAAAGTTTCCGGTTGTAGCCTGGGTGTATACCTCATTCACATGTTCGTCATTATGCGCCTACAGGAAGTCTTTGGTTGGAGCGGCATCTGGTTTCGCACCGCCGGTGCTTTCTTGACCTATTTCATTTGCTTAGCCATCGTCTGGGTCGTCAAGAGCGGGGTAATCTCGCGTCGCCTCTTCCCGTAACGTGTTAAAATACTCTTATGGATATTGCAATACTTATCATTTCCGCTGCAGCTCTCATTGGTGTGGCTGTTCTCATTTTCAAAAAACCGACCGCGACCGAGAATAAGTCGGAAAAAGAAATCATCGAGCGTCTCATCAAACTTGAAGCCACCATCTCTAGTCTCGTCGGCCGCCAAGACGACGTTCGCAAAGAAACCGCCGGCAATCTAGACAAGATTCGCGACACCGTCGAAGCCCGCGTCAAGTCTCTCCAGGACGACAACTCCAAAAAGCTCGAAGAAATGCGCGTCACTGTCGACGAGAAACTTCAAGCCAGCGTCGAGAAACGTTTTGCCGAGAGTTTCAAGTCAATTTCCGGCCAGCTCGAACAAGTCTATAAAGGCCTCGGAGAAATGCAAGCCCTCAAAACCGACGTCGGCAATCTTAATCGCACCCTTACAGGCGTCAAAACCCGCGGCACTTTCGGCGAGGTCCAGCTTAGCGCCATCCTCGAAGATATGCTGACTTCCGGCCAGTACGAAGCCAACGTCGCAACCAAAAAAGGTTCAGCCGACCGCGTAGAGTTTGCCATCAAAACACCAGGGAAGGATGAAAAATCTGTCGTCTATCTGCCCATTGACTCTAAGTTCCCGGTCGAAAACTATTACCGGCTCCTAGAGGCCACCGAAAAAGCCGACAAGCCCGCAGTCGAAGCCGCCCAAAAAGCCCTCGCTGTCGACGTCAAAACTCAAGCCAAAAAAATCCACGATAAGTATCTCGACCCGCCTGCCACGACCGATTTCGGCGTCATGTTCGTCCCGACAGAATCACTTTATGCCGAGATTATGCGTGTCGGCGGCCTCTCCGAAGACATCCGCCGCGCCTACAAAGTCACCATCGTCGGTCCGTCTACGCTCGGAGCCTTCCTTAACTCCCTCCTGATGGGTTTCCGCACGCTTGCCATCGAAAAACGCTCATCCGAAGTCTGGGAGACTCTCGGCGCGGTCAAAACCGAATTCGGCAAGTTCGGCGACCTCCTCGCTAAGACCAAAGAAAAGCTCGAACAGACTGCCAAAACCATCGGCGACGCCGAAACCAAATCCCGCACCATCGAGCGCAAACTTCGTTCCGTCGAGGCTCTGCCTGAGCACGAATCAACTAAATTACTAGAAAAATAATTTAAAGGAGCAAAAAATGGAAGAAACAAAAGTCTTTACCAAGTTAGTCCGAGACAAGGTTCCAGAAATCATTAAGAGTAACGGCGGAGATTTCGAAATGGAGACCGTCAGCGGTCCAGAGTTCATCGAGGCGCTCAGCCGTAAACTCATCGAAGAGTGCAACGAGCTATTCGACGTCCAGGAACGAGATCAAAAGATCGAAGACCTTGCGGACATCATAGAGGTCGTCTACGCTTTTGCCAACGAATTAAGTGTCACTCCAGAGGAAATCGAACGCATCCGCCTCGAAAAGCGCGAAAAACGCGGCGGTTTTGACCAAAAGATCCTCATCAAGTCCACTCCCATAACATAGCAACAAAAAAAGCCACCTCCATATAGGAGGCGGCTTTTGCTTGTTAACGCTTCTTAGCGGCGACCGAAATCACGGCGTGGGCGATCTGAGCGCTCTGGCTTTGGTTGAGCGATAGCGACTTTGATTGGACGACCGTCCAAGTCTTTGCCGTCCATAGCTTCGATAGCTTTCGCGTTATCTGCCTCATCGGCAAATTCCACGAAGCCAAAACCACGTGAGCGGCCAGTCTCGCGGTCAGTAATGACGCGCGCGCTAGCAACTTCTCCGAACTCCTCAAAAGCAGCGCGAAGACCATCATCAGTGGTCTTGAACGCAAGACTACTGACAAATAGATTTTGTGACATATTCTTCTCTTTCATTAGTTATGTACCGAATCGACAACGGTGCAATCCCCCAAGATTAGCACTTCTGTACCCCGATATTATACCACAGAACCTAATACTATTTCAAGACCTTATCGCTAGAGTATAATTTCGCCGTAAAAGTATACAAATACTCTATTCCGTTCTCCAAACGATAATAATGCCGAATATACATAAGCGTTGTAATAAATACAACAGCAGTGATGAATAGTGAGCTCCCAACTACAATCGTTCCAGACACCCCCATATCTGTCGGCAGCACGAAATATAGCACCATAGTCGCACTAGCAAACACTATCAACAGAAACACAAAAAACAGGGTCACCATCAGGTGAATCAATCGTTCGTGCTGGAAATTGTGCACCATTTCATCGTGAAACTCGCGCAACTCCCGAGTCGGATGCGCCGATGCTTTTTCTATATATTTGGTGTAAGAGAGTAGCTTGCCGTACATACTCCTATCTTATGCTACAATAGGCCTATGAGCAAGAAACTTATTCGTCGTATTGCTATCTGTATAGTCCTCTTTTCTCTGATGGTCATCCTAGTCTTTCAATTCGCCTGGGGCAGCGATGGCAGGTTTCTGCCCGGCACTACCGTACTCGGCCTCGATGTAGCTGCCAAAACCCCGGAAGAAATTCGGTCTGATGTCGACTCATTGTTAACCGACCGCGAAATTATTATTGAAACCACCGATGGAGTGATTATTACCAAGATGCCAGCTGTCGTCGCAGACCAAGTTGTCACCGACACGCTAATCCGCGCCACCGAATACACCCTCCTCCAGAGGTTAATTCCTGGATCAGTTTTTTGGATTGGCCGCGCCTTGTCTGTCAATAAATTCGACGTCGAACTGGACGTTAGCGCCATCATTACTAAAATCCCGCGCGAAAGTTCAGAGGGATATGTCGCAGTTGGCGACAATATCACCAACATGGTTGAACCCAAAATCGGATTTGTATTCGACGACATGACCCTGCGCGACAAACTCACTCACGCCCAGGTCGGCGCAGAAAACGAGCATATCATCATCTCGGCCACCGTCAATCAGCCCAAAATCTCGCTTGAACAACTCCAGACCAAAGCCGCGGAGCTCGAAGACGCTCGTGCCGCTGCCGAAGAAGCCTTCAAAGGCAAAAGTCTCGCCCTCTTTACCATAGGCACTGACGGTTATTGGGACATGGGACTCGACCCCGACTATGTCTATACTAGCGCCAGTACTTACAAACTTTTCATCGCCTACACTATGGCGCGCAAAGTCGAAGCTGGCGAATGGAGCTGGAACGACCGCCTCAACGGCCGCAGTCTCGAATCCTGCCTCGAAATCATGATTGTCGATAGCAACAACGAATGCCCGGAGGCTTGGCTCATCCGGCTTGGATTTAGCCACGTCAACGCCATGGTACACGAAATCTCCGGCCTCAGTAATACGCAAATCGCGAACGGCAACATGCAGACCAGCCCGCGTGACCTCGGCGCCTTCCTACTTCAACTCTACAGAGGCAAACTCATGAACACCGAAAACACCGAAAAGCTCATCAACCTCATGAAGCGCCAAAAATACCGCGACGGCATCCCGACCGGCGTCGCACCCAACAAGGTTGCTGACAAAGTCGGATTCCTCTTCGGTCTACTGCACGACGCCGCCATTGTTTACTCCGAGCAAGGCGACTATATTCTCGTCATCATGACCGATGGCAGCTCCTGGGAGAATATCGCAAAAATCGCCGCAGCGATTGCTCCGGCGACTTCAGCTTTGAAATAGACTTATGCTTCGACTGTAGCTTCGGCCTTATTGGCCTTTTTCTCAGACTCTTTGGCAGCTTTCTTCGACTTGTTGGTCAACTGCTCTTTGAGCTTAGCAGCCCTTTCGGCGCGCGCCTTGAAGCGGTCCACGCGACCTTCAGTGTCGATAATCTTCTCTTCACCAGTAAAGAATGGGTGGCTAGCAGAACTAATCATCGTCTTCACTAGAGGATAAGTGTTGCCATCAGTCCATTTGATAGTTTCTTCGCTCTTCGCGGTACTGCGGGTGAGGAAGCTAAACCCTGCGGCCTCGTCAGAAAAAACGACAAAGCGATAGTCTTCTGGATGGATATTTTTCTTCATATTGCGTATATTATACACCTTATCTGTAGTAATGTAAAGAATCTCATGTTCAGCACATTTGATTATCGAGATTATATGTTATAATGGTTGCAACATAGACGAGTTGATGCTCGGGTATGCGAATCTTATTAGAAGGGAAGTGATATTATGAGTGGTTATGTAACATGCCGCTCGTGCAACGGTACCCGTCAAAAGGGCGTTCCAATCCGTAACGGAATTGGGTTTAAGTATTATGATTGCAGGGCCTGCGGGGGCACCGGCATCAATCAACGCCTATATAGCAAAGACTGCGAACGTTGCAGTGCCGAAATTATCTATCCTCGCGATGCGAGTTACCCGCCGAAGTATTGCAAGTCATGCAAAGCCCAAAAACAAGCTGAACGCGATGCACAAGCTGCAAAGTGGAAGACCACAAGATGCAAAATCTGTGGTACAGACCTGAAATATCATACCGATTGGCCTCGCGTACCCGACACATGCAAGTCATGTATCGAAAAGGAAAAAGCGAAATGGAAAACCAAATCATGTAAAAATTGTTTTGGTGAAGTCAGGTACAATGCTGAATGGAACAAAATCCCAGACTTATGCAAATCTTGCATCGAGAAAGAAAAGGCAAAGTGGAAAGATGCCTCATGTAAGAGATGTCATCAGTCATTCAGAATCAACACCGATTGGTCAAATCCGCCGGAAATTTGCAAAAAATGCAACGACGATGTAAAACAAAAACTCGGTGCCGCCGCACGCAATGCAGCAGAGTATGAGTATATGGGTAAGCAAAAAGGCGAAGAATTATTTCGCCAATATGCAGAACCATGGGCAAAAAACACATTTCACGACATCAACGATTACTGTAAAGTCAAAGTGAGATCTGGTTATGACAAGAAATCACATAAAGTCACTACAGATTTCCTTATTTTCGTCAAGGGCGTGAAAGGCAAACACTACCACTATGTAATTGACGAAGACGGTAGAGAAGTCTTCTCAGAATGGCGCATCAATAAATAGCGCAAAATACCTCCACACGGAGGTATTTTTATGGTATAATATATACATGAAAGAACAGATAGTCCAAGAACTAAGAAATATTATTTCTCAGGATGAGAAAGTGCCAATAGAGCATCTCTCGTCTAGGATTGTCATGCTCTTAATTGGCAACGATGACGAAGAAGACGGAGCTTTATTGGACGATGACAAGATTAACTGGATTGCTGACCTAGCTTCTAGTATCGAGATACATAACGGTGACCCAGAATCCATGTGGCACGAGCTCAAGACTAAAGTAAACTCTCTCTAATATGGAAAACGCGGAAAACGATCACTACAATGTCCTGGCGGCTTACGTCAATCTTGCCGACGACCTGCTCGCCTCACAGGACATCGAAGGTCTCAAGACTCTTTACCAGCTAATCGACCTATCTTTCCCGCGCGAACAACTCGACGACGTGCTCCTTAATGCACAATCTTACATCTACAACTGTATTTACGAACTCAAAACAGGCAAAAAACAAGACAGCAAAAAATGGCTAGAATACTACCTAGGCGACGAGGTCGACAACTATAACTTCGCTTGCTCGGAAGTCCTGACCGAAAACCAAAAAATCGACATCGGCATCCCGGCGAGTTTTACCGAAGGGGAAATCGTCAAGCAACTCAAAAAAATCGTCGCACTCGACGATGAAACTCCAATCGATCGACTCGCTTCCATCATAGTCGGTCTGCTTCTCTGTACAGAAGATGGTATAAACGAAGTCTTGGAGCATAACAGCACCATCAGCGAAATATCCGACTACGCTTCCGACGTTTCAATTACCGGCGACCGCTACTTCTGGCAAGAAATCAAAGATTTAGTCGAGTCGCTCTAGCATGGCTTCTCGCAATCATGAACTTTCGCAGCACTTCCTCAAGAGTCCGAGCACAGCCCTCAAACTCATCGGCCATAGCAATATCAAAAAACGCGACCTCGTGCTCGACATCGGCGCCGGTTCAGGCGTGATTACATCAGCGCTGGCCAAACGTGCCGGCGAAGTCTGGGCCATCGAACCAGATCAAACAACCGCACAAAAACTTCGCATCAACACCCGCCAGCACCAGAACATCAAAATCATAGAAAAAGACATTTTCGACCTCACACTCCCCGATACACCTTATAAAATCTTCGCCAACCCGCCTTTTGCTATCGTTTCCGACATTCTCCGCACGCTCAATCGGGCCAAACATCGCCCCGCTACCATCTATTTCATCCTCCAGAAACAGCTCGCCAAGAAACTGATTCAAAACCCGGACTTCAACTCCGCCCTCGGCATCGAGCTCGCGGTCAATTACACAGCCAAAATCCGCCTCCCGCTTCATAAGACCGACTTTACCCCGCCGCCAGCTGTCGACACAGTCTTCGTCGAGTTCAAACATCGCGAATCTCCGCTTCTCCCCGCAAAAGACAAGCCTGCCTTCGCTCATTATCTCGAAGCAGAGTTTCACTCGCCTCTGTACTCCACCCACCCGTCTCGACTCAGCGTCGAAAATCATATACAATCATTCCATGAACATCACAATCATCGGTAAGGGTGCTTTTGGCCTAGCCCTCGGACACATCCTCACCACCAATCAGCACCTAGTCACTTACTACGATAAAAAGGATCCTGCGAACAGCCTGCAGTTCGCTCTCAGCCAAGCTGAAGCCATAGTTATCGCTGTCCCTAGCGCGGCCCTTGAGGAATGTATTACCGAACTCCGCCCGCTCTACACCAACCTCCCAGTCATCGTCGCCACCAAAGGCATTACCAACCTCGCCGTCCTCTCAGGTCTGCAGTATTCTTTGCTTTCCGGACCAGGTTTTGCCAGCGACATCCTTGCCGGCGGCCACGTCACATTTACGGTCACCAGCAAGCTCGCTGCCGACCTTTTCACCAGCCCGACCACCACAATCGAAGATACCAACGACACCATGGGTGTCGCGCTTTGCGGTACGCTCAAAAACGTCTACGCTCTCGGCGCAGGCGCTCTCGAACTAAAGCCAGACACCATGGAATTCGACGCTTACATCAACAATTGTGCCGCCGAGATGGGCAGTATTCTCAAAAACCTCCACGCCAACCCGCTCACTGTCGATCTGTCTTGCGGCCGCGGCGACCTCATCTTGACCTGCTCTGGTCCGCAATCCCGCAATTACGCCTATGGCCAGACCCGCCAACCCGGTGCCACCGTCGAGGGTCTCACCGCCCTGACCAAACTCCCGCTCAACATCACCGGCGTCATCATCACTAACATTCGCAACGTCATCCTCGGTGGGGCAGATCCAACTCTCCTCACGAGGTTTACCCAGTGATCGATCGCCAAGCTTTCGATACTAGATTTACCAAACTCAACTCCGCTCAAAAAGCAGCCGTAGAGCACATCGACGGCCCGCTTTTGGTGCTCGCCGGACCTGGTACTGGTAAAACCGAGCTATTAGCTCTCCGCGCCGCCAACATCTTGCTTGAGCGCGACGTCAGCCCCGAGAATGTCCTCTGTCTTACCTTCTCGCGCGAGGGCGCCGAAAACATGCGCACTCGCCTCACCAGCTATATCGGCGAGCAAGCCGCCAAAATCACTATCAGCACCTACCACGAGTTCGGTTCGTATATCATCCGCAATTTCCCTGAGTACTTTCGCGACCGCGACCTCTCAGAACCCACCGACGAACTATATACTCATCGCATTTTGTCTGAGATTCGCGACGCTCTTCCATACACCGATGCTCTGAGCTACATGATGGTCAAAAACATCAAAAACCTCATCCGCGACGCCCGCCTCGCTCTCCTCTCGCCAGATGATATTCGCCGCCTCGCCCTAGCCAATCAAACTCAAATCGACTATATCAACCCGCAAATTTCCGACCTTTTCCCGCCCAAAATGCCCAGTGGTTTTGCCAAGGTCCGCGAGTATTACGAACAATTCCGCGCCATCCTTGAGCAAGCCCCGCTAGCAATCATGCCTGACGGTTTTTCCAGCCTCTCTGAGCTTTACCTCTCACAACTCGACGCTGCTTTCTCTGAGGCCGAAGCCGCCAACAAGTCCACCCCCCTCAATGACTTCAAAAAAGACATTATCGCCAAGGATGACCAAAACCACTACATCCTCGCCGCGACCAAGAGCAACCCTCGCCTCGTCTCCCTTGCCAATATCTACGAGCAATACATCACCCGCCTCACCACTGACGGCCTCTATGATTACGACGATATGATTCTCGAAGCCGTCCATGCTCTTGAGACCCATCCTGACCTCAAATACGACCTATCCGAGCGCTACCAATACATCCTCCTCGACGAATATCAGGACACCAATCGCGCTCAGGCCCGCATTGTCGAGCTCCTCACTGATTCCGCACCTGAAAACCGCCCAGACATCATGGCAGTCGGTGACGACGACCAGGCGATTTATGCTTTCCAGGGCGCCCAATCCAGCAACCTCAAAGATTTCTACGACCATTACAACGGCACCGCTCTCATCACTCTAACCGAAAATTATCGTTCCAGCCCCGAAATCATCGAATTCGCCAAAAATATCTCCGCTAAAATCACATCTGGCGTCACTCAGCTTTTCGACCTCCCTGATAAACCGCTGCATGCTGCCGGCGCCAACGCCAAGCGCAAAGCCGTCATCGAACGCCGCGACTTCAAATCCCCAGTCTCCGAGAACGTCTGGGTCGCTGACCAAATCCGCGCTCTGCTCAAATCCGGCATCCCGGCAAAAGAAATCGCCGTCCTCGGCCGCGAACACGCTGAACTCGTCGCCCTTGCCACCCAGATCCAAGACATCCCCATCTCTTACGCTAAGCGCGAAAACATCCTCACCGACAGCAAGATTCTCTCGAGTCTCCTGCTAATTTCGGAACTCATCGTCGCCATCGCATCCGAAAGCACCCGCGCCGACGTCCTCTACCCTCAAGTTCTCTCACTCGACCTCTTCCCGCTCGACGCTTCCGACATCTGGCGCGTCTCCTGGGCCGCCCGCGACACCAAGACGTCTTGGAACGAAACCGCCATCGACCTAGGCAGCCCAGTCGCCCCTATTGTCAACCAGCTCCTCGCCCTCGCCCTCGAATCTCAAAATCAAACCATGGAAGTCATGATTGACCGCATCGTGAAGGAGTTTTTCGTCTCAGATTATTCCTATGAGTTAATCTCTCATCTCACGGTCCTCAAGAAGAGACTCTCCGCCTACGCCAAACAAGACGAAGCCATCGACCTCCAAAATCTCATCAATTTCATCGCCGACCATCGTGCCATCAACGCCAACATTTCCAACACCTCCCCATATGCCGCCGACCCCAACGCCATTACACTCATGACCGCCCACTCCGCCAAAGGCCTCGAATGGGATTATGTCTTCGTCCTCAACGCCATCAACGAAAAATGGAACAAAACCGGCTCCCAAGGCGGCTCCCATCTCCCCGACAACACCCACCATATCCACCCCTCCGGCGACTCCGACGACGACCGCCTCCGTCTCCTCTTCGTTACCCTGACCCGCGCCCGCCACACCCTTTTCGTCACCCGCTCCACCGGCGATTTTGACGCCAAGCAGCGCCACGCCATCTCTTTCTTCGACGAAAGGGAAGAAAAGCAACCCGACGACACGATTATCATCAAGAGCTACACCCTCCCGCCAAACTACGACCAAGTCCGACCCGATTCGACCGACACCGCCCCGTCCACAGAGGCGCTGATTACCAATTGGCTCTCCGAGCACCTTCCTCCTCACAGCGACCAGCTCGCCAATCTTATCGCCGACCGCCTCCGGGTCTTCAAGCTCTCTCCCACCCATGTTGACGGCTTCGTCGACCTCGAATACCCAGACGATTACGGCAATTACGGCCCCCAGAAGTTCTTCGTCAACACTATCCTGGCCTTCCCGCACACCCAAGATCTCACTAGTATCTTCGGTTCGTGCATCCACAGCGTCATCGAAGACATGCAAAAAGCTGAACACGATACCGGCAGGCTCCCGACTGTAGACGAATCTCTAGTCCTCTTTGACCGCCTCAATTCTCGTCATACCGAATTATCAGCCGCCGACCGCCGCAAAAACTCCGAACACGCCGCTCTCGTCATCCCCGAATTGCTCAAAAACCGCGACTTGCTCTACGGCGCCATGAACGAACACGTCGAACTCGAACAAAGTTTCGCGCGCGATAATATCATCCTCGACGGAGCTCCCATTACCGGCCGCCTCGACCGCCTAGAGAAAGACCCCAAGACCAAAACCATCATCGTCACCGACTTCAAGACCGGCAAGAAACCCAAGAAAACCGACGCCAAACACTATAAATACGAGCGCCAGCTCTATTACTATAAGCTCCTTGTCGAAAACTCGCCCCGCTATGCCGGCTACACCGTCACCGCCGGCCGCCTCGTCTATGTCGACACCGACAAAAACGGTTCAGTCCAGTCCGTCGAAATCGACCAATTTGACCCAGAAAAGCTCGCTAGACTGCGAAAACTCATCAAATCCATCTATAACCACATCACTTCTGGTAATTATCCGGACATATCCGGGTATGGTCATACACTTGATGATATAAAGAACCTCGAAGACTCCTTAATCTCCACCAAAAACGCCTAAAACTATTGACTTTTTATGCTAAGTGTGATATAATGAAGAGATATTCATACTATCAGTAGAAGAAAGGGGGAAAAGTATGAAAAATTGTACATTTATTTTTCCAATAGTACCAGATATGTCAAACTTACGTTTATCACCAGAGGAAAGAGAAAATCTTTATGACGAGTCGAATATCGACCACAACCATCCTTTCAACAAGGATGAGATGGTAGACGCCCGCCTATACCGGATTTGAGGACGCGCAAAGTTATTATGCGCAACCCAATCCACATACAGGCGAGAAGTTGCCCATACCAGATACGCCGCTATTGCGCATAGGCTTAATCAGAAGCTTACAGCTTGCAGATTATTTCCTGCGCAACGACCCATCTGTTAGAGAAGCATTAGGTCAGAATGTTCGTCTCAAACTTGCAGACACATTCAGAGCCTATGAGGTCCAGAAATACGCCTATGAGGTGTATTGGCCAAAAGCGCTCAAAAACAATCATCCAGATTGGACAGAAGAACAGATCCTAGAATATTTGCCAAAGTGTTGTGCAAAACCAAAAGATTATCCAACACCTACACCGCATCAAACCGGTGGCGCAGTGGATATTCAGTTATGGGGTCTAGACGGTAAACGTATTGATCTTGGCTACAAGAAAGAAATCAAAGATTCAGCCTTCCCCGATGCATACGAGAGCTCGAACAATGCCATCTTAGAATTACTAGACTCTGAGACAATCAGACAAATTAAGATAGCAAGAAGAGTGTTGTCGTTTGCAATGGAAGAAGTAGGAGGAATGACAGTCAATCCATATGAAATCTGGCATTTTGATCTTGGTAACCCGCTTTGGGGTTATGTTACAGAAGAGAGACCATATTATGGTTTACCTTCAATTCCAGATTGGTACAAAATAGGTTAAGAATCCTGCCTTCGGGCAGGTATTTTTTGTGCCCATTCAACAGGGGTAGAGACGTAACCATATTGACTTTTAGGACAAAGTGTGCTATAATGAAGATGTATACCCTAATATTTCAGGGTATTGTTTTGCCAGTTTTTTGCTGGTCAAAGGATTCCATAAGAGGAGGTAGAAAAATTTATGGAGAATTTACAAATGTTTAAGAAAATCCCAAGTTTTCAGGATGAGCGCTTGTCAGGGAAGGAGACAAAAAGCCACTACAAAATTTTCGATATTGATCAAGCTGCTGCGTTTTTTGTTAGCATTATGCCCGGACTGTCGGACAAGCTAGTAAGGCGCTTAGAGTTGGCTGATGAATTATTGCGCCAGAACAGCTGTGTTCAAGAGGCGCTTGGGACAAATGTAGGACTCAAAATTGTCGGTGTATCCGGCGATACTGTAGAAGTCGCATTGTGCGACTTGGAAGGCGACAAAGTCGATCTAGGCTACAGGATAGAGAATCCAGACACCGCTTTCCCAGAATACTATGAGGAGCATGAATCTGAGTCTTACGATAATGAGCAAATTGCCTTGAAAAGAAGGGTATTGTACTACGCATTAACTACAGGAGCGGGATTGGTCGTCAATCCTTACAGAATGTGGCAATACACGATTAAAGATTAAACAATAAGTAAATTACTATAATAGATAGTCGCCTTATGAGGCGACTTTTACTTTGCCAATTTTTTCTTAGACCACTTAGTGCGGCGGTCGCCTCGCACGAAATATGCCTTCTCAGCTTCCCGCGCCAACGGTGTATCGCTCCACGAATCGGAATAGAACTTCTCTATCTTCGCATCCGGGTATTCAGCTCGGAAACGCACCACCTTCTCCGCACCCTTGTTGTTCTTGCTAATCATCGCCCCGGTCTTCCTGTCCACCCGCGAACCAATCAACCTAACCCCCAGCTCATCCGCAATCGGTTGGATCAGAAACTCCGGCGAAGCCGTCACGATCACGTCAGTCGGTTCTTTTTGTTTGAGGTACCACTTCTTTATTCTCTTGGTTTTCTCCGCCCAGAAATCTTCTAGTTCTTTCTCAACGTCAATCAGCAGCAACAACTCCGAATACATCTTGCCCAGCGATCTCTCAGGCTTGATGTTCATTTTGTACTGTACGCCCGCTACAAATATTTCCGGCATTCTCTGTCGCACACTGCGATTTTTCTTGGCCAAACGCGCAATAAAATGAACCATCGAATTGCCGTCAAAAATCGTCTTGTCAAAGTCGTATACGTTCATGCTTTCAATTATACCAGATTGACTTGGTTAACCAAACATCGTAAGATGTCAGGGTAGGAAGGAGCGATTATCAAAAAAGTCGAAGACCAGAATTACAAGAATCGCGTCATTACCGGTTTTACCTTAACCGCCATTTTTGTTTTAATCGCCTTACCGAACATCTTTTTCCGAATCCCAACAATTCCTATTACCGTTACCTTGCTAGCCTTTTGCAGCATCGCCGAGCTCGGCAGCTTGCGCTACAAATCCTCTGCCAAAGCCCGCATCCTTATCGCGGTCGAACTTGCCATGATTATGCTTGCCACCGTTACTATCTGGGTCGCCGAGCGCGGTTATGATGATTGGCTCCTCATTATTCTTTCCATCGCTGTCCCAGTCGTCGCCCAAAATATCTCCGCCTACTATATCGGGCGGTTTATTATGCCCTCAGTCAAGAACAACAAAGACCCGTTCGCCGAGTTCTTGCGCTGGCACAACTTCAAATCTTCCCCCAAGAAGACGCTTGGCGTCATCATCATCTCTAGTACCTTGGCTGTCGCAGTCACTTTGCCATGGACGCTCCACAGCCCCCTCCTTATCACCACGGCCCTCATTTCATCTATCGCCACACCTTTTGGCGACCTGCTCGAAAGCAAGATGAAACGCCTCGTCGGCGTCAAAGATTCCGGCGAACGCCTTCGTACTGGCAGTAATCTCCTTGCCGTCATCGAACGCTCCATCGCCAGCCATGGCGGCTTCCTCGACCGTTTCGACTCGTTGACTTTCACGCTCGCCCTAGCCCTCATCCCCATCATCGTGTTTCTGATCTAGCCATCCGACCAAATCTGGCGCGTGCTATAATCACAATATGAAAAAACAACTTGCCAATATCTGCCTTTACTATCGCATTATTGCGGTCCCATTTTTTATCATATTCTTCACGCTCGGCTGGGACTCAACTGTCTGGATGGGCGTCGCCCTCATTGTTTTCGTCACAGCATCTCTATCGGACTTCTTCGATGGCTATTTCGCCCGCAAATACAACACGGTCAATGATTTCGGTAAGTTGATGGATCCGCTGGTCGACAAAGTTCTCACCACCGCTGCTTTCGTCTGTCTCGTGGGCTTCCAAGTTATCGCTCCCTGGGGAGTAATTGTCATTCTCGCCCGCGAGTTCCTCGTCTCCGGAGTCCGCAGTCTCGCCGCTTCCAATGGCCGCGTCATCGCCGCTCGTTTTTCGGGCAAACTCAAAACTACCACTCAGATGATCGCCATCATCCTATTTATTTTCGCCTTTTCCATCCAGCCTGTCTTCACTGGCGACCTTACCGCCCTCTCCACTTCACTTCGCATGGCCGCCGTGATAACCTATTATCTCTGTATCGCCCTTACCGTCTACAGCGGAGCGGAAATCATCGTCGATTATCTCAAATCAAAACCTGCAAAATCCAAGAAGAAATAGTAATTAGAGCCAGTTCTTGAACCACTTCTTATAGTAGTGTTTGACCGTCTGCACGAGCAGGAAGTAGGCAATCAATAGCACTACCAGCCACGGGATAAACGAAAGAGACAATTCATTCATATTGAATGTCTGGGCCATCGGCGTAAAGACGATGAAACATGCTACTACCGACACCGCCAAAGTCGTGACTAGCAGAGGAATACTTGGCATGCTTTGTATAAATGGAATCTTACCAGTACGAGCAACTAATGTAACCAAAATCTGCGTCAAACAGCCTACGATGAACCAACCCGCCCAGAACGACGGAGCATTAGCTTGTGTATTGAAACCAAATATAAACCACAAAATCGCAAAAGTCGAAATATCGAAGATCGATGAAACCGGCCCCATGAACAACATAAATGTCGTAATAGATTTCGTCGACCACTTGCGTGGCTCTTTTAGATAGTCGTCGTCTACATTATCAAACGGCATCCCAATCTGCGAAAAGTCAGACAGCAAGTTCTGGATCAAAATCTGAATCGGCAGCATTGGTAGGAACGGCAGCGCCACAGACGCCACCAACACCGACACCATATTTCCGAAATTCGACGAAACCGCCATCTTCAGATATTTAGTCACGTTTCCAAACGTTCGACGACCTTCTAACACACCGTGTTCAAGCACCATCAAATCTTTCTCAAGCAAAATAATATTCGCCGTCTCTTTCGCAATATCCACCGCTGTGTCTACCGAAATACCTACATCTGCCTGGTGCAGAGGAGGCGCGTCATTGATTCCGTCGCCCATATATCCAACCGTATGTCCCGCCTCCTGCAATACGCGCACCACGCGCTCTTTTTGTGCTGGACTTAGTTTTGCAAACAATTCACAGTCCCTGGCTGCTTCTACTAATGTATTATCATCCATGTTTTCAATATCTTTGCCGACCAACGCACCCTTCGTCTTAATGCCGACTTTCTCACATACCAATACGGCCACACCCAAACTGTCACCAGTCAACACTACTGTGTGCACCCCGCTCTTTTTCAGTGCTTCCACAGCATCGCGCGCGCTTTCTTTAGGCGGATCAAAAAAGCCAATAAACCCTACTAGAGTCATATCTGATTCATCGCCAACCCCGAAATTTTCCTGATTGTGGTGTGTGAGAGGTTTGATTGCAACGGCCAACATGCGCAACCCATTACTGTTATGCTTGTCATACGTCTTCATTGCGAGCTTTTCTTGCGCATCATCGAACTTAACAGTCTTCCCGTTAATCTCAATCTTGCTCGAAATGTCCATCATTTCTTCCACCGCACCCTTAGTAATCAATATCTTCTTCCCGTTTTTATCCTCAATTACCACGCTCATGCGCCGGCGCGAGAAGTCAAACGGAATCTCATCCACTGTTGTTGTATCAGCAATGCCAATTCCATTTATGTCGCCTCGGTGAATCACTGCCAAGTCGATTTCACTACGCAATCCTGTCTGCAGCCTCGAGTTTAGATATGCGAAACGCAACACTTCGTCGCTATCTTTACCGTCCGGCGTCAGATATTTCTCAATGATAATCTTATCTTCTGTCAATGTGCCGGTTTTATCTGTGCATAGAATATCCATCTCGCCAAATGTCTGGATCGCGCCGAGCTGTTTCACGATTACTTTCTGCTTGGCCATCTTGGTTGCGCCAATCGCCAACGTCGTAGTCATGACCATCGGCAGCATTTCTGGAGTCAGTCCAACCGCCACCGAAACAGCAAACAGCAACGAGTTCGACCAGTCGGCCTTTAGGAGCCCGTTTACTACAAAAACCAACGGCACCATGATAAACACCATTCGTATCAGAAGTTTCGATACAGACGAAACCCCACGCTCAAACGCATTCATACTCTTATCGTTGCTCAGTGTTTTTGCCATCGAGCCGAAATACGTGTCATTCCCAGTCAACAGCACCACGGCCGTCGCACTTCCCGACACTACGTTCGAACCCATGAACCCGATATTGCGCAAATCCGTCAACGACTCATAATTCTTCAATCGCGAATATGCGAATTTTTCTACTGGCGCCGATTCGCCAGTCAGAGCTGCCTGGGCAATAAATGTATCTTTCGTCGATAGAAAGCGCACATCAGCTGGAATCATGTCCCCCGCCGAAAGCTTCACAATATCGCCTGGAACCACATCCAGGATATCAATTTCCTGCAACTGTCCATTGCGGTATACGCCCGCCGAGTTCGCAATCATCGACGCCAATTTGCTGGCCGCCATCGACGAACGCTGGCTTTGGATAAATGACAACACGCTCGAGACCACCACCATCACACCGATAATTCCGATTGTCAACCAGTCAGCTTCGCCCTCGCTAATCACATCGGTTATATAGGAAACGACCGCAATCGCCATCAACACAAGGTTGAACGGGTTTATAACCGCTTCCTTAAGGCGTGTGAACGCCGTATATTTATGGCCAACCACTATTTCATTCAAACCAATCTTGTCCAACTTCTGCTCGGCAACTTTCGTCGATAAGCCAATCGGATCACCGCTTTCTTTGTTGAATTCAATCTTATACTTATCTATCAAGTCTTGGTGAGGCATCTGGCTCAAGTTATTGAGGCGTCTCTCGCAAAGCGCCTGATCGTTTTGCTCCTGTCCCTTTTTTTTGATTCTAAACATAAGGTCATTATACATTGTTTACACCGAAAAAGCCTTTTATAGCCAACTATTCGTCTTCTTGTTTACCCGCTCATTGATATATTTCTGAAACGCGCGGTTGCGCCGGCAGGGAATAAACCCGATAAACGTATACTGGGTCTCCCGGAACTTCCGCACTTTCAAGTACACGCCGTCTCCTTCTCGCACACCGCGGCCGTTCGTATTCCCCTCGAGCGTCAAAACCGTATTCCTGTCAATTTTTCTTACCACAACGCCAGTATGTCCATGGATTTTGTCAGTTGGATGTTGCCAAATCACAAGCGACCCAGCTCTCGGTATTCTCTGTGTCGCGATTTTCTTGAAAGTCCGATAAGTCTCCATCACGCTCGGAGAAATCGCACGATAATCCCTCCCATTTTTCGCCACTATGCCAAACTCTCTCCAGATATGCTTCGCGAACAACGAACACCACGCCATTCTCGCCCGAAATCCGCACAGTCTCATCGACTTTTCGAACTCTTTATTATAGAACCCTCGATTCGGCTGGATTTCTTTGATGCCCTCGTAATCAATCATATTACCCTCATTATACCCCTACCTCTCGTGCTACAATATACTTATGACCAAGTCGGAGGCCCCTAAACCCAGTGATTTCGTGCACTTGCACAACCACACCTACCATTCACTCCTCGATGGCTTGACTAAAATTAACGAACTAGTAGATTTCGTCAAAGAACAAGGCATGGAAGCCGTCGCCGTCACTGATCACGGCACTATGAGCGGACTGATTGAGCTTTACAAAACCGCCACCGACGCCGGCATTAAACCGGTTCTCGGCCTCGAACAATACGTCGCCGCTCGCGGCATGGAAGACCGCGATCCATCGCGTGACAAAGAGCGCTTCCATATCACATTGCTCGCCATGAATAACGCCGGCTTCGAAAACCTCTGCCGTCTTTCTACCGAGGCTAACCTCCGCGGATTCTATTACAAACCACGCATCGACCACGAAATCATGGAGAAATACAACGAGGGCATCATTTGTCTTTCCGGCTGTGCCGGTTCTGAAATCTCAGAGGCCTTGAAAGCCAACGATTATGCCCGCGCCAAAAAACTTGTCAAATGGTACCATAGCGTTTACGGAGACCGCTTCTATCTCGAGATGCAAGACCACGGCCATCCTGACTCGCCCACTCACTGGCCCGACCAGCAAAAAGTCAACGAAGGCCTACAGAAGCTCGCGCAAGAGCTCAAGCTCCCGCTCGTCATCACCTGCGACGGCCACTACCTGCATCACGACGACCAAGACGCCCACGAAATCCTGCTCTGTGTCGGCACCGGCAGCAACCTTTCCGACGAGAACCGCATGTCGCTCAAAGATTTCGAACTTCACGTCATCCCTCCAGCTGACATTATCGCCCGCTGGGGTAAAGATTTCCCCGACGCCATCCGCAACACTCGCGCCATCGCCGACCGTTGCGACGTCAAACTCGAGCTTGGCCGTATTCTCATCCCGACTTTCCCCGTGCCTGAGGGCGAAACCGAAGAATCATACCTACACAAACTCGTTTTCCGCGGACTTGCCGAACGTTTCAATATCATGTCCCGCGAAGAAGCCGACCAAAAAGTCGAGAAAGACATCCGCCCGCTGCTTTCGGCAGAAGTACTCGAACGCGTCGATTACGAGCTCGCCACAGTTTCCAACATGGCTTACAACGGCTACTTCCTTATCGTCCAAGACTTCATCAATTGGGGCAAATCCCGCGGTATCGTCTTCGGTCCAGGCCGTGGTTCGGCCGCCGGCGCCATCATCGCCTACGCTTTGCGCATCACTGATATCAACCCGCTCGAATATGGCCTATTATTTGAGAGATTTCTCAATCCCGACCGCATTTCCATGCCCGATATCGACACCGACATCCAAGACACCCGCCGCGACGAAGTCATCGAGTACTGTACCGCCAAATACGGCTCCGCCCGCGTTGCAAGCATTACTACTTTTGGTAAAATGATGGCCAAAAACGCCGT
>Ga0123356_10002003_pt1 | contig 22027 bp, 26 predicted proteins | sample TergutEmb28metaG_2_FD_92546 | JGI IMG/M metagenome (GOLD analysis project Ga0123356, IMG submission 92546) | Embiratermes neotenicus P3 segment gut microbial communities from Petit-Saut dam, French Guiana - Emb289 P3 | ecosystem: Host-associated > Arthropoda: Insects > Digestive system > Gut ... | reverse complement strand
TGGGTGAGGTCATCAAGATCGTGGGAGACCACACAATCATCCAGGTTTATGAGGATACGTCCGGCGTCAGACCGGGAGAGCCGGTCTCCAACACCGGCCGACCCCTCGTCGCAGAACTGGGACCGGGACTTCTGTCCTCCGTTTACGACGGGATACAGAGACCCCTTCCGGTGCTGAAGGACACGATGGGGGATTTCATCTACCGCGGAGTTTCCGCACCTGGATTGGACAGAGAGAAGAAATGGGACTTCAACCCCGTAGCGAAGAAAGGGGACGTGGTGTCCGCCGGCCAAGTGATCGGAACGGTCATGGAAGGCACGATGGAACACAGGATAATGGTCCCTCCGAATGTTAAAGGCAAAGTGGAGTGCATAAAGGGAGGCAGCTTCACCGTCGAGGAGACCGTAGCGGTCATAGACGGCAACAAGATCTCGATGATGCAGAAGTGGCCCGTCCGTGTACCCAGACCGGTCAAGGAGAAGTTCCAGCCGGACATCCCGCTCGTAACGGGACAGAGGGTGCTGGACACGATGTTCCCGCTTGCGAAGGGAGGGGCGGCAGCCATTCCCGGAGGGTTCGGAACTGGTAAGACGGTAACGCAGCAGCAGCTCGCGAAGTGGTCCGATGCGGAGATAGTCGTCTACATCGGATGCGGCGAGCGCGGCAACGAGATGACAGAGGTTCTCACAGAGTTCCCGCATCTCGAGGACCCGAAATCCGGGAACCCGCTGATGAACAGGACGGTGCTCATAGCGAACACGTCCAACATGCCCGTGGCCGCCAGAGAGGCGTCCGTGTACACGGGGATGACGATAGCAGAGTATTACAGGGACATGGGATACAACGTCTCACTGATGGCCGACTCCACGTCAAGGTGGGCGGAGGCGATGAGAGAGATATCCTCACGTCTGGAAGAGATGCCCGGTGAGGAAGGTTACCCGGCATACCTGGCAGGAAGGCTCTCGGAGTTCTACGAGCGTGCATGCAGATGCAAGACGCTCGCGGATTCAGAGGGATCCATCTCGGTCATAGGTGCGGTCTCACCTCCTGGCGGAGACCTGTCCGAGCCGGTCACGCAGAACACCCTGCGCATAGTGCGTGTGTTCTGGGCGCTGGACACGAAGCTGAGGGAGAGGAGACACTTCCCCGCCATCAACTGGCTGACGTCGTACTCACTGTATGACAAACAGCTCAAGGCATGGTACTCGTCCAACGTCGCCGAGGACTTCCCCGCGCTTAGGGAATGGGCGATGCAGATCCTGCAGAAGGAATCCGAGTTGCAGGAGATAGTGCAGCTCGTCGGTTCCGACGCGCTGCCGGATGAGCAGAAGATAACGCTGGAAGTATCGAAGATGATCAGGGAGATATTCCTGCAGCAGAACGCCTACCACCCGGTGGACACGTTCTGCCCGATGCAGAGACAGTACACGGTCATGAAGCTCATCAGGAAATACGCGGACCTCGCCGACAAGGCATTGGCCGCGGGTGCACAGGTCATAAAGATCGCATCGGTACCGGCCAAGCAGAGGCTTGCAATGGCCAAGTACGAGAGCAACATAGACGAAGAGTACGCAGCAGTGGACGCGGACCTCGACAAGGAGTTCGCAGGACTGGGGGTGTGATCAGATGAGCAAAGTATCCAAAGAGTACAAGACGATCACAGAGATCGCCGGACCGCTGGTGTTCGTGAAGAAGACGGAACCGATATCGTACCAGGAACTGGTGAGCGTGAAGCTGTCGGACGGTTCGATGAAGAGGGGACAGGTCCTTGATTCGTCGGATGACATGGTGGTCGTTCAGATATTCGAGGGAACGTCGGGAATAGACAGGGACGCAAGCGTCCGTTTCCTCGGCGAGACGATGAAGATGCCGGTGTCCAAGGACATGTTGGGCCGTGTGCTGTCCGGAAGCGGTGAACCGCTCGACGGCGGACCGGCCATAACGCCGGAGAAGAAGCTGGACATCGTCGGAGCGGCCATAAACCCGTGGGCCAGGGACAATCCGTCGGACTTCATACAGACGGGTGTCTCGACCATAGACGGTATGAACACGCTCGTGCGCGGTCAGAAGCTTCCGATATTCTCTGCGTCCGGTCTTCCGCACAACGACCTTGCGATGCAGATCGCCAGACAGGCGAAGGTACGCGGCAAGGACGAGGAGTTCGCGGTGGTGTTCGTCGCAATGGGGATAACCAACGAAGAGAAGCAGACGTTCATGAAGGAGTTCGAGAGAACGGGCGCATTGAAGAATGCGGTGGTGTTCCTGAACCTTGCGGACGACCCGGCCATCGAGCGTATCGTCACACCCCGTCTCGGTCTTACGACGGCGGAGTACATGGCATTCGAGCTCGACATGCAGGTGCTTGTCATAATGACGGACCTTACCAACTACTGCGAGGCGCTGAGACAGGTCGGCGCGGCAAGAGAGGAAGTTCCCGGAAGAAGGGGATACCCCGGTTACATGTACACCGACCTGGCGCAGCTGTATGAGCGTGCCGGAAGGATCAAAGGGAAGAAGGGAAGCATCACGCAGATCCCCATCCTCTCGATGCCCGGTGATGACATAACGCATCCGATCCCGGACCTTTCGGGATACATCACGGAAGGACAGATAGTCATGTCAAGGGAACTCCACCGTGCCGGCATATACCCGCCGGTGAACGTGTCATCGTCGCTGAGCAGGCTGATGAACGCAGGCGTGGGCCCGGAGAAGACGAGAGAGGACCACAAGGCGGTCTCGGACCAGCTGTACGCGGCATACGCGGAAGGAAAGGACCTGAGAGGCCTTGTTGCGATCGTCGGTAAGGAGTCGCTGTCCGAGAAGGACAGAAGGCTGCTGGACTTCGCGGATCTCTTCGAGGACCGCGTAGTGCGCCAGGGACACGAGGAGGACCGCTCCATAGAGGATACACTCGCTATATCGTGGGACATCCTCAGATCGCTGTCCAGGGACCAGCTGACAAGGATCGACCGTAAGTATCAGGAAAAGTACCTCCAGAGTTGATCGAATGCCCAACCAAGAGATAACGCCCACAAGGTCCGCCCTGCTCGAGGTGAAGAAGAAGATCAAGCTGTCCAAGAGTGGATACAAGATCATGAAGATGAAAAGGGACGGCCTGATCATCGAATTCTTCGAGGTCCTCGAGAAGGCGAAGCTTATGCGCGGAAGCGTGCTCTCGGACTATGACTCGGCCATGCAGAAGGTCGCCATCGCAAGGGCGGTGGAAGGTGCGATAGCCGTAAAGAGCGCCGCGTACGCGTTGAAGGCGGACCCTCAGGTGAAACTCGGGAGCAAGAGCATAATGGGAATGATGGTGCCCAAGGTGGAATGCGAGATCATAAGGACACCGATGACCGAAAGGGGATTCGGTGTGATCTCGACGTCCGCTTACATAGAGGAGGCGGCGCAATCATTCGAAAAGCTGTTGGAAACTCTGGTGAAGGCCGCTGAAGTGGAAATAACGATGAAGAAGCTTCTGGACGAGATCGAGAAGACCAAGAGGAGGGTCAATGCCCTCGAGTTCAAGGTCATCCCGGAACTGCAGGAGGCCGAAGCGTTCGTGGAGTTCAGACTTCAGGAGATGGAGAGGGAGAACACCATTCGCCTTAAACATCTGAAGAAGAAGGGCGAGGCCGCGGAGTGATATGTCTCTCGAGGACAGATACCTTGAGATCAAGAACGACCCGAAGAAAAGGGCGAGAGCGTTCAAGGTCATCTGGCTCGTGGGATACGGGATGCTCATGCTGGGAGCGTTCCTGATAGTATACATCCTCTGGAAACAGCTCTCTTAAACAACTTACAACTTTCTCATTTTTCACCATGAGCGGTAGCGTAAGCCCTCAGGATGTCACCGAGGTCTTCTGCAGTCCGACCACACCGGCGATGATCATCATCATGAACATGATCCTCAGGATGCCTGCCGGATCGTCCATGAACATTATGCCGTAGACGAACGTTCCCACTGCGCCTATGCCCACCCACACCGCATATGCCGTTCCAAGCGGCATACCGCTTCCGATGGCCTTGGAGAGCATCACCATGCTCAGTACTATGAACACAAGCGCGGAGGCCGACCACATGAGGTCCTCGAAACCGTTGGAGTGCTTCATCGACACCGCCCATATTATCTCCAGCAGCCCTCCGATCAGAATGTACGTCCATCCTCTGTTCATATCACACCCCCGCGGTGACGTACAGCCCCACGATCCCGATTATCGTCAGGACGGCGAAGAACATCCTGCGGATATCTGTCGGCTCCTTGTAGATGATTATGCCTGCGATCAACGTGCACACTGCGCCTATGCCCGCCCATACGGCGTATGCGGTACCGACGGGTATCGATGCCATGATCATAAACAATAGGTAAAGACTGGCCGCCAGGAACACGACCGTGGCAACGGCCCATGGAATGTTCCTGAATCTGTCCGACCTCTTCATCGACACGGCCCAGCACGGTTCGAGGAGACCGGCGATTATCAGAAGTATCCACGCAGACAGCAAATCGTTCACCGCTCAGAACTGCTTCATCGTTGTATTCCCTGTTCCGAGATGGACTATCGGCATGACAGCCGGTTCCGGGTTGAAGTTGTGCATCCTTTGGAATTCCGTCTGACTCTGCCACGTCGACGCTGCGATGAGCCTTATCCCCTTGTACTCACGGCTGTTGGCGCCGTGGACGTGTCCCGTAACGAATATGTCCGGTCTCTTGTCTATGACAAGGTAATCCCTCTTCTCCGGCGCCAGCGCGGTCTTCACGCCGTACATCGGCGCAAGATGCCTTCTTTCAAGCATCTCCTCCATAATGCGCACCGGGTCGGTGTACGTCAGTTGCTGAACTCCTGCCACCCAGTCGTCGATGCTCCTTCCGTGATATGTGAGCACTGTCCTCCCCTCTATGTTCAGACCGACCGGGCTGGCCGTGAACATGACATTGGAATCGAAATAATCGGAGAACGCCTTGGAAAGCGCGGGCTGCGGCTCCGCAAGTCTGACCGCGTCGTGATTACCGGGCTGCAGGACGATCCTTATGTGGTCCGGTATCTCCTTCAGGCACTCGGCCAGCCGTTTGTACTGTTTGTGGATGTCGTCTATCAGAAGCTCCTTCTGCTGCCCCGCGAATATGCCTATCCCGTCCACGACATCCCCCGGCAGGATGATGTAGTCCAGATCGGTCCTTCTCGCGTTCTCCCTGAGCCATTTGGTCATCCTGCCCCACTGCTCCTCGAGGAAGGTGTGGCTGCCCACATGGATATCGGAAAGGAACGCAACGGAGGAGACGGAATCGGAGACATTCCACGTCTCCATCGGTATGCTCGGCCGGAACACCTCGCGGACCATGATCGTCACATCTTTCCTGGAGCTGTACGTCGTTCTGTTATCGCCCATCGGGGAACCGACGATGCCCACCACCTCGTCGTTCACGAAGATCTCCTCGGCGAATGGTGAATCTTTGAGTATCAACGCTTTACACGATCCGCTATCGTCCTCCAGCCTGAGCGTCCTGTGGCCGTTCTTCGATACGGATGTCCCGGAGACCATACCTATTATCCTGACCTCACGGTCCATCTCCTTCGCATCCTTTATGGACAGGACCGCACCCATGTTCCTCCTGATGATGTCCCGGACGGAATTGTATCTGCTCACGAAATAACTCGTGAAATCGCTGACCGTCCCTTCGCACATCGACTGGCCCGTGATGTCCGTACCGGCTATGACGGAGATGTCGCTCTGCCGTTTGTTCCTGATGACCACCGGCTCCGTCTCCGTTATCGTGAGGTCATCGGAAAGGAGACCTAGCACATCATCCCTCCTGATGACCAGCGTGTTCTTTGCCACCGCTGCCAGAACGTTGCTCATGAACGCCATCGGCTCCGGATTCGAGGGGATGGGCTCCAACGCATCGGCGGAGAGGAACATGTTCCTCTCTGCTGCCGTTCTCAGGACATCGGTTCTCATCCGTCCGAAGAGCGGATGATTTGTTATATACTTTTTCGAGTATCCGGTAACATGGACTGCACCGTTACCGTATCCTGCCCGATCTTTCCCAGCGAAGACCCAGAAAAGGTCAGACGTGCGGTGCTGAACATATTCCCGGATGCCGTGCTGGACGTAGGTGCGGAAATGATAACATCGGACTCCGCCGGCCTTGTACATTTCGGGGAGCAGATACGCAGGCAGAGGATATTGGACACAGCTCGTTCGGTCCTCATCAAAGGAAGGAACGGGGAGCGTTCCCGTTTCAGCCTGAACAAGCAGGCAGCCTACGCAGGCAAGATATCATTTGTCGAAGAGAAGGCCACACTGGGGACGATACGCGTGACGGTGGAGGCGGAGGACATAACGTCTTTCATAGAGGCGCTTGCGCCCAGGACGGTCGACGGGGAAGAGGTGAGGATATGATAGGTGTTTCATCCGTTACATTTGCGAACGAGGTCATAGAGGATACCCTGGCAAAGGTGTCGAAGGAGTTCGACCACTGGGAGATAATATCGGAAGGGGAGCATTACCTTCCGCTGGTCTCACGCCGCCTGAAGGCCATGGCGCCTTCGTACAACGTCAAATTCTCGGTACACGCACCGATGTCCGACCTGAACATCGCGGCACTCAGCGAAAGACTGAGGGAGGCGGCGGTGATGGAGATCATAGCCACGGTGGAACAGGCGATAGAGCTTGACGCAAAGACCGTAACGTTCCATCCCGGTTATCTGTCCATGGTGATCCCCGGACAGGAGGAGAGGTCCGTCGAGAAGGCGAAGCGCTCGATGAGGACGATCGACCGGCTGATGACCGAATTCGGTATCACAGCATGCGCGGAGAACATGCCGTCATTCAAGTTCATGCTGGCCAGGACGGCCAAGGAACTGTTCGAGCTGGTGGATGGAACGGACATGAAGGTATGCTTCGATATCGGTCACGCGAACACCACCGGTCAGATAGATGAGTTCATAGACCTTCTCGGGGACAGGATAAGGAACATACACATCCACGACAACAACGGCGACAATGACGATCACAAGACCATAGGCGAAGGCAGCATAGATTTTGAGAAGGTCCTGAAGAGACTGTCCAAGTACAAGGGCAGATACATAATCGAATCGAGATCGCTAGGATCCGCCGTCACATCAAGGGACCGTCTAAAGGGGCTTCTGCGGCTCTGAGCGGATGTTACTCAGATATCGTATACCGTGTATCGTGTACCTTACGATGAACACGATCCCGAAGAGGACGATCATCAGTATGATCATCGCCAGCGGCGTCTCGGCCCCGTCACCCAATATCCAGATGAATGCCGAATTGTAGTTGATGAGGAAGTGCAGCATTATCGCCGCATGTATGCCGAACCTCACGAAAAGGAACCCAAGCGCCAGGCCGGCAACGAATGTCGGGATGAGCTTGAACACATCCCATTCCTGCAGATGGGCGTATGAGAAGATCGCCGATGACAGCACTATGAACAGCACCGCGGCCCTGCTCAGCCCGAAACCCCCGAACAGGCGCTTCCATGAACCTTTCTCGTTCGCCGCGAGACCGAGGAGCACCATCGGTACGCCCACCATGAGTATGCGGCACAGTACCTCCTCCCAGACGGCCGCGTTCAGATATGAGAACCACAGGCCCCAGTAAGGTCCCTTGAAGATCGGGGAGGCAGGATCGTTGCCGGCCATCATCATGATGATGTTGAATATTATGGTGAACGAGATGACCGCCGCGAACATCGTGGCGACGGCGTAGAGCGGCATGTTGTCCATGTTATCTATCTTGCCGCGCATGACCTCCCTTATCCCGTCACGGCTCGTGTACATGAGCGCGACGAACGACGCTGCCGCGCCGGCGACGATCAGCAGATAGTACAGTCTCGCTCCCGCCCCCGATACCCAGAACAGGGGGGTCGGGCTCGGCGTCAGGATCTGGATCGCTATGTAATATGAGCCTATGCCGCCGAATATATCACCGAACGCCCAGAACACGGCATACATCTGGAAGAACAGGAACACGGTGCATACCAGCAGCATAATTATGCCCACGATACGGCCGGCCGGTCTGAGGGAACTCTCCTCCCTGACCCCGGTCGGCCTGCCGCAGAGAGGGCAGTATCGGTCCCCTCTGCCGGCGGCATCGCCGCATCCGTCACATCGTTCGATATCAGACATTCCCATCCGCACCAAGCATGGCCACGATGCCATCCACGCGTTCGGTCTCTATGACCGCCAGCATACGTTCGGAACTCTTTGCAAGCAGCCTGATACGGTTGGCCATGTACTTCTCCCGGAGCCCGGTAAGCTCGCGGAATCCTTTGGATCTGTTCACGAAGGAATCCCAGGACAGCGCGAACGCCTCCGGCGACGAAGTGTCGAATGTCCTCTTCAGCGCCTTTTTAGCGAGACGCCCCTCCTTGAGAAGTTCGAATGTGGATATGATGTCGCAGTAGACCTTGGAGTACGACTCCTCGTCCATATCCAGCGGTGCGACCGGTGCGGAAGCGTCGCTGCATATGTCTACCAGCGCCGAGAATGCGGGTGCCGGGACCTCGATGTCCCCGAACCGGCTAAGGTAATGGAGATAGACGATGTCTATGTCCTCGATCTCCTGTTCCTCATCCAATTCCTTACGGAGGCCCACCGCCAATATGTCCTCCTTCCCTAGGGACACGGCAAATGTATCGTATATGTCGCTCACGGCATCCTTGACCCGGCCGTACTCTGAGACCAGCCCCCTGACCACCGGAAGTATGTCGACGCGGCATCCGTTGACATCAACGCTTCTCATCGTGACCGCTCCGTTCTATCACCAGGTCCTTCAACTCGGACTGGTCGTCCATGTTCTTGATCTCGTCCTTCGTCACTATCGCGGTCGATCGGATATTATCGAGCGCGCTCTTGCGCTCCACGATGATCACCGAATGCTGTCCGGATATCCGTGAGATGTCGGAGACGATGGATGCCTTGTGGATAAGGCGATCGTCCTCGTTCCCGAGCCCGGTGAGTATGATCATGTTCTCGCTTCTGGTCAGCGCTTCGAACGGGCTGCGCGTCGTCGGTGTGACGGAGCATCCGATGTCCAGCAGGACGTTGAATATCTGAACGTCCGTCCTCTTCGATCCGGACACCTCGTATTCCTCGCTCTTGTGCTCGCTCTTGTATTTGAACGGGTCCATCGCCTCGATTATCGGAACATTCAGAAAATCCTCGAGTCGCACGGCGGCGTCTATCATCGCGCTCATTCCCGTCTCGTACATCTGTATCGTCCTTCTGGAGACGCCGGCCGTCTCGGCGAGCGTCCCGAGGCTGAGCCCTCTGGTCTCCCTCAGGTGTTTCAGCAGGTCGCTGTCCAATTTCACGTAAAGGCCGCCGGGGGCGGCGAATATGAACGGCGGGACATCGTCGAGAAGATGGTCCGCCAGCGTCTCGTTGGAGATGATCGATATGTTGAATCTCGAATAGACGATCCCGGCCTCAAGGGCACCGGAGCTTGAACGTTCCCCTATCAGTATGGGGCTCGCCCCCAGTGCTTCGGCGAGTATCTTCATCTCGTCCGCGTTCTCTCTTGAAAAAGCGTCCACGTTGCTCAATATCTTCACGATCAGCAGCGAATCCTTCTTCCTGCCGACTATGTCGAAGCACACGCTCCTCATGTTCAGCGGAGAGGACACACTGTAACCGGCCCTTGAAAGTATGGCGCGCGTCGTGCTGATGAGGTCCTCTCTACTCACGACGGATAGAGTGTCCGTCCTTCTATTTATATCTTTGAACGGACAGGGGCCCACAGCGGTAAAATGGGGATCCGGGGAGGGCGGCCGCTGGTTGCGGCGGTGTTCGGAAAGGACCATTCCGTCCGTCCCTTCCAAACTCCCCGGGGGGAACGGGCACAGGGCCCGGCCGTTCTTATGCATGTATCCCGGAGTACCTGCCGAGCTCCTCCCTGGCGTTCGGTCCGAACTTGTCCACCGCCTTGACGAAGCAGTCCATGTTCACCTTGCACGCGGCTATCTCGTCGTCCGTAGGCATACGCCCGTCGGCAACGAGCTCGCGGACCGCCGTCATCACCGCTTCATTGCACACCGCGGAGATGTCCGCGCCCGTGAATCCCTCCGTCCTTTCCGCAAGGTCCTCGATATCCACATCCTCGTCCAAAGGCTTGTCATTGGTATGGATCTTGAATATCGCGATCCTCGATCCCTTGTCGGGCGGACCGATGAGTATGCTCTTATCGAACCTTCCCGGTCTGAGCAGCGCAGGATCTATGATATCCGGGCGGTTCGTCGCGGCTATTATGACCACGCCGTTCAACGCCCTGAGGCCGTCCATCTCCGTCAGCATCTGGGATATCACCCTTTCCGTCACTTTGCTGTCGTCCCCGGACCCGCGCAGCGGCACTATCGAGTCGATCTCGTCCATGAATATCACGCACGGGGCGGCCTGTCTAGCCTTCCTGAACGTCTCGCGCACGGCCTTCTCGCTCTCACCTACCCATTTGTTAAGGAACTCCGGTCCGTTGACGGCTATGAAGTTCGCCTCGCTCTCGGTGGCGACCGCCTTCGCAAGCATGGTCTTCCCTGTTCCCGGCGGTCCGTACAGCAGTATCCCCTTCGGCGGGCGGGCGTTCATGTGATCGAACACCTTCCCGTATTTCAGGGGCCACTCCACCGCTTCCTTGAGCTCCTGCTTGGCATGTTCCAGCGCACCGACGTCCTCCCAGCGGACGCGCGGTTTCTCTATGAGCACCTCCCTCATCGTCGAAGGCTGCATCTCTCTCAGCGCAACGTTGAAGTCGTCCTTGTTGACGTGTATCATGTTCAGCGTCTCGAACGGTATCTCGTCCGTTTCGAGATCAAGCTCCGGCAGTATGCGGCGGAGCGCGGCCATGGCCGCCTCTTTCGTCAGTGCGGAGAGGTCCGCGCCCGCGTAACCGTGCGTAAGGTCCGCAAGGCGTCCAAGGTCCACATCCTCGGTGAGGGGCATCCCCCTCGTGTGTATCTGCAGTATCTCCAGTCTTCCGTCCCTGTTCGGTATGCTTATCTCTATCTCACGATCGAAACGTCCGGGTCTTCTGAGCGCCTCGTCTATGGCGTTCGGCCTGTTCGTGGCGCCGATGACGACGACCTTCCCTCTTGATTCGAGACCGTCCATCAGCGCAAGGAGCTGCGCGACGATGCGTCTCTCCTGTTCTCCGGATACTTCGTCCCGCTTCGGGGCGATCGAATCGATCTCGTCGATGAATATTATGCTCGGGGCGTTCTCCTCCGCCTCCTTGAATATCTCCCTGAGCCTTTCCTCGGATTCGCCGTAGAACTTGCTCATGATCGCGGGTCCGCCGATGGACGTGAAGTTGCTGCTCGTCTCTCCTGCGACAGCTTTCGCCAGCATCGTCTTCCCCGTTCCGGGAGGTCCGTGCAGCAGCACGCCCTTCGGGGCCTCCACGCCCAGCCTCTTGAACAGTTCCGGATGCTTCAGCGGGAGTTCGATCATCTCCCTCACCTTCTTGACCTCATCCCCCAGTCCTCCGATATCCTCGTACGATACCTTCGGGATGTCGCCGGTCTTCTTGGCGGGCTTGTCGCTTATCTTTATCTCGGTGGTCGGTGTCATTATCACCGCATCCGCCGCCGGGGTGAACGACGTCACCGCGAGATCGATCTTGTTGCCCATGATGTTCAGTGTTATGACATCGCCCTTGGAGAACGCGCGCGCCTCGAAGATCTGTCTAAGATAATCTTGTCCTCCCTGTAGTTTCACCTCATCCGTGGGAGAGAACGTGATCTTCTCCGCATTCTTAGCGGCGACCTTCTTTATGTCCACGCGCTCGTCTATGCTCGTTCCGGCGTTGCGTCTCGTGGAACCGTCGATCCTGATGATCCCTCTGTTTGTGTCCTCGAAATCCCCCCTCAATACCTTTGATACCGTTTTCTTGTTACCGCTTATCTGTATTATGTCCCCTGCCTTGAGATCCAGTATCTCCATCAATGCCGGATCCATCCTTGCCACTCCGCGTCCCGCTTCGCCGGGTCTAAGCTCGGCGACCTTCAATGCTTTGTCTCTTGTCATAGTATACCTCCTGTTCGTTTCATTGTTTCTCGAAAATCGTATTAGTTATTGCTTCTATATAAACATTTCTATATTGTGCTGAATACGTAAGTTGTGAACACCTGACCATGCCAGCATCCTCCCGTGATGCATCCCTATCATGGGCATCCGTCCACATCCCGTTCCGTGTACCGGGGAGGATCCGGCGGCACGGGGCGAGGATTAAATAAAGAACAAATGATAGTGAACGCCGAGAACCGCATCCCCGTATCGCAGGCGTTCGCGAAGGGGACACCGCGGCACACGGAGACAGTGAGCATGGAGAGGGCACTGATGATATCCTTGGCCATATCGGCGATCCTGATGGGAGCATCCGCATCCGTTCTCTTCGACGCGGAACGGGAAGGATCTGAAGCGGCATTGGGGGAGACACCGCCCATACACATATCCGGTCACGCCGATCTGATGAAGATAGGTGACGATGCCGGGTATCCTCTCAACGGGAATTATCTATTGACAGGGGACATAGATCTCACCGGGATCGACTTCGAACCCATAGGCTCCAAGGACGCAAGGTTCACCGGAACATTCGACGGCAACGGGTTCGCCATACGCAATATGGACGCATGTGTGGAGGATGACGGGGACACGAACATATCCGCAGGGCTCTTCGGATACACGGACGGTGCGGAGATACGTAACCTGGGAGTGGCGGACAGCAGGATCTCCGCGGCATTCATGACAGTCGAGACCGGAGGCGGTTCCAGGGCGGTCGCAGGCGGAATAGTCGGCGATGCGAAGGATACGTTGATCAGGAACTGCTATAACGCGAGCCCGGTCACGGCCGGACATCCGTCCAGCGCATATGCGGGCGGTATCGTGGGTTATGCGGAAGGTTCCACCATAGAGGGTTGTTATAACACGGGGAGCATCACGGCGGCCGGAGCGATATCATACGCGGGCGGCGTACTGGGCTGTGACGGCGACCCCACGGCAGGTTCGACGGTAAGGGACTGTTACAACATCGGATCCGTCTCCGTCAGCGGGAGTACGGAGTACGCCGGAGGCATGGCAGGCCGTGTGATCGGATCGGTTGAGAACTGTTACAATGTCGGTCCGGTCATCGTTAGCGGGAGCACAGGGTACGCCGGAGGCATAGCCGGTTCTGCGATGAGGATACTCCATTGTTATTCCCTCACGGGCAAGGTATCCGGTGATAGGATATACGGGACCGGAACACCCGTTCTGGATAGTGTTGATGTCACCGGGGACCAGAGTTCGGGCGCAAAGACCAGGTATCAGATGAAGCCGACCCTCACGAACGCGGCGAATGGTGATTCGGTGTATCATACAGGCACAGGCGGATGGGACTTCGACACGATATGGATCATAGATGAGGGAAAGAACAACGGGTATCCAATGCTGCGCGTGTTGGCGTACTCTGTCACAGCGTGGACCGAGACATCCGATCCGGATCCGTTCCCCGAGGGATATCCGGATGAGGACGGCAACATGTTACTGTATGCAGGGATGGCCGCCGCTATCGCGGCCATATGTGTCATATTGTACTTCTTCGTGTTCAGGAAACAGTCTTGAGCCGAAATATATAATGTAATAATTCATCAATGTACATAATAGTACATCAATGTACATAATGTTAATATACTAATTGCGGAATCACACGATCATGTCAACGAAAAAGGATATTCGTGTGACCTTGTCCGAGGACGAGATCCCGAAGAGATGGTACAACGTGGCGGCCGACCTGAAGAATCTGGAACCGATGCTCCACCCGGGCACGAGGGAACCGGTGAAGGAGGAGGACCTGGCGCCGGTGTTCACGAAGTCGATAATCAAGCAGGAGATGTCCAAGGAGAGATACTTCGACATTCCCGAGGAGGTGCGTGAGAACTTCATACTCCTCAACCGGCCGTCGCATCTGCAGAGGGCGGTGCGTCTGGAGAAGCTGCTGAACACTCCCGCGAAGATATACTTCAAGAGGGAGGACATGAGCCCGCTGGGAAGCCACAAGGGGAACTCGGCGCTTGCTCAGGCGTACTACAACGCGAAGGACGGCATCCATACCATAACCACGGAGACCGGGGCCGGTCAGTGGGGGACAGCGTTAGCGTTAGCGTCGAGCATCTTCGATATCGACTGCACGGTGTTCATGGTCCGCGTGAGCTACGATCAGAAACCATTCAGAAGGACGATAATGCAGACGTACGGCGCGAAGGTGCATGCCTCCCCAAGCCCAATGACCGAATATGGCAAGAAGCTGCTGAAGGAACATCCGGAGACGACCGGTTCGCTCGGCATAGCGATATCGGAGGCGATCGAGATGGCAGTGCAGGACCCGAAGGTGAAATACTCCCTGGGAAGCGTCGCTAACAGCGTGATAATGCATCAGACCATCATCGGTCTGGAGACGATGGAGCAGATGAAGAAGGCGGATATCGAACCGGACCACATGGTCGCATGCGTAGGCGGCGGATCGAACTTCGGTGGCTTCGTGTTCCCGATGATGAGGGAGAAGATGCTCGGGAAGACGGAGTGTGAGTTCGTCGCTGCCGAACCGAAGGCCGCCGCAAGCCTGACGGAAGGGGAGTTCAGGTACGACTTCGGGGACACAGCGGGAACGACGCCGCTGTTCAAGATGTTCACACTCGGACACGACTTCATACCGTCCGGTATACACGCAGGAGGATTGAGATATCACGGCATGTCGCCGCTCATCAGCGAGGCATACAACCAAGGACTCATGAGCGCCCGCTCGTATGACCAGACGGAGACGTTCGAGGCCGGTGTGATGTTCGCCAAGGCGGAAGGGATAATGCCCGCGCCTGAATCCACACACGCCATAAAGGCGGCTATAGAACTGGCATTGGAGGCCAAGGCGAAGAACGAGAAGAAGACGATCGTATTCAACCTCTCCGGCCACGGACTGCTGGACCTGGCCGGATATGAGAGATTCATATCCGGGAATCTGGTCTCATCGTCCAGGTCGTAACCCTTTAGGAGAGGGGGGCATCCCCCGATCCATTTTTTTTCTAATTCCCTAGGAAGTGATAAATACGGTCCGACGGTACATATCGGCGTGGCAGGCGTATTGAGAGAAGGCTCCGTGATCATCGCCGATCAGAAGGAGAGCAGCCAGATATACAACAAGGGCAACTTCGGATATCCGCTGAGCGGCGGCTCTCTGGAACTTGACCTGATAGAGGCGACGTTCCTTCTGGAGACCGGGCGTCTCGAGGTCCTCGACAACGGCGAGAACATGACATTCGAATCGCTCTTCTCATATTCGTCATCCGCATCCGAGGGGTTCGACATCCGGTACATGGTGTACCGTGACATCCGGCAGCGCGGTTTCATCGTCAAATCGGAGACATCGGATCTCGACCTGTCCGTCTTCCCCAGAGGTAAGACGCTGAGCAACTCGCGTCCGAGGTATCTTGTGAAAGCAGTATCTGAAAGGACGGCCTTCGGCACGGACGCGTTCATGGACCTCGCAGATTCCGTGCGGTCGAAGGATAAGGAGCTTCTGTTCGGGATCGTTGACGAGGAGGGGGACATGACCTATTACATAGTCTCCAAACGCGAACTGTCCGGTTCCATGCCGCTTAACATGAACAACATCAAGGCCGATGGAAGACTGATCAAGGACAGGGTGTTCGTCTTCGACGGGGAACAGGCCGCATCCGTGTACGGTAACGGGGCGTTCGGGAAGACGGTGGGCGGTGTGCTCCAGCTGTCGCTGATCGAGACATGCTATCTCATGTCCAAGGACATGTTCGGTACGGTCACCGCCGAGAACGGCAAGAGGATGAGGATACAGGACATGATCAGGTTCGGCAGATCGGTGCAGGACGAGTTCGATCTGAGGCTCAAGGCGTTCTCGGACATGAGGGATAACGGATTGGTGGTGAAGACCGGATTCAAGTACGGTACGCATTTCCGTGTGTACGAGGGACATCCGGATGCATGTCACGCAAGGTTCCTGGTGCATTCCGTGGATGGTTCTCGAACGCTCATGTGGCCGGAGATATCCAGGGCGGTAAGGCTGGCGCACGGTGTGAAGAAGGAGATCCTGTTCTGCCGCGTCAGGGACAAAGCGGAATATCTGGAATTCAAACGGTTCAGACCTTAAAAAAATAAGATATGCGGGCGTTGCCCGCTGATTCGTTTCAGAGCTGTATCTCTATACCAAGCTTCTCGGTCAGTTCCTTGTAGCGGTTCCTTATGGTGACCTCTGTCACACCCGCGACATCGGCGACCTCCCTCTGGGTCCTTCTCTCGTTGCAGAGGATCGACGATATGTATATCGCCGCCGCCGCGACCCCCGTCGGACCGCGTCCGGACGTAAGCTCCTTCTCGGACGCATCCTTGAGGATCTCGGCCGCCTTGCTCTGGACCTCTCCGCTAAGTTTGAGTTCAGAGCAGAATCTCTGCACGTAGTCCTGAGGTTTCGTGGGCATGAGCTTCAGCTTCAGCTCACGTGTCATGAACCTGTACGTCCTTCCTATCTCCTTCCTCCCGACCCTGCTGGAACCGGCCACTTCGTCAAGTGTCCTCGGGACACCGCACTGTCTGCATGCCGCATACAGCGACGCGGCAACGACGCCTTCGATGCTCCTTCCCCTTATGAGGTTCTTGTTCACCGCTTTACGGTATACCATCGCTGCCGTCTCCCTAACGTTCCTGGGGAGCCCCATCGCCGATGCCATCCTGTCAAGCTCGGACAGCGCGAACGCCAGATTCCTTTCCGTTGCGTTGGATACCCTTATCCTTCTCTGCCATTTCCTCAGGCGGTACAGCTGGGCCCTGTTCCTGGTGGGGATGCTCTTCCCGTAGCTGTCCTTGTTCTTCCATGAGATCTCCGTGGACAATCCCTTGTCGTGTATGGTGTACGTCATCGGAGCACCGGTACGTGCCCTCTTCTCACCCTGTTCGACATCGAACGCCCTCCACTCCGGCCCCTGATCTATGAACTGATCGTCCAATACGAGACCGCAGTCCTCGCAAAGCAATTCTCCCCTCTCATAGTCACGCACAAGATGTCTGCTTCCGCACTCTGTGCACTGCTCGACCTCATCAGTTCCTTCTCTTATTTTTGCCATGCTGAACTCCTCCCCCTTCAAAGTAGACCTTCTTACCGGATATGTCCTTCAGGACGGTCCTGTCGACCGGCATCACGGAGATGTACGGATTATCCACCGGCCCGAACACCCTTTTCACCGTTCCGACCATGTTCCGTTTCGAGTCGTAGACACGGTTACCGTACTCCGGCACACCATCGCCCCTGACGATGATGAGCCCCTCATGGGAAACATCCTCCACAACACCCAAAACATCCATATTACATACCTGCAGTATGATAGTTTTATCTACCAGATCTGATAAACGATAATAAAACTACTATATAAAAATTCTCGTCACATTTATATCAAAAGAAAAAGTTGTATATATACTGGAGCGGTCTGAACGGGATGTCCCGCGATACGTGCGGAACATACACTGGGAGAAGAGAATAATGAAAGAAAGTGGCGGAAGCCGCCGTTTAACTTTTCATGACGGCCGCAAGGAATATTCCGACCGCGACAAGGGCACCAACGATAGCGGCAACGATGTTCACGATCGCACCGTACATGACATCCCATGCAGCGACATCCGAGAACAGCGTAACGTCGCTGAATCCGACGAGATACGCCCAGAGAACACCGACGACAAGGCCGACGGTCATGAGGGCAAGCCCGACTTTTCTGCTCTTACCGCTTCCGAAATACGCCGTGAACAGGCCGGCCACGAGCATGACGATCGCAAAGGCGAATACCAAGATCGTCAGGAATTCCATCCATTCCATTTTATTCCTCCAAATGGTCAGTCAACGGCGCTGACGCGCCAGCATTACCATGATACGGCAACATGTTAGATTGTATTTAACGTTTGCCTGTTTTAAAGAAAGCGCGCGGATATACGTTGCCGTACGTCCGGCGTGTTTTTGTTGGTTCAGAGTGAGTGATCAGATGAGGTCCAGCCACTTCTCGTACTTCGGTTCCTTCCCGCGCACGACGTCCGCGAACGCGGATGCGAGCTGTTTCCCGACCTTGCCCGGCTTGCCGTCACCTATGACGCGTTTGTCGATGTTCGTGACCAGCGTGACCTCTGCTGCCGTCCCGGTCATGAACACCTCGTCCGCCGTGTACATGTCAATTCTCGATATCTCGGTCTCGACGACCTCATAACCCAGATCGGCGGCGACCTCCATTATCGAATTCCTTGTGATCCCTTCAAGTATGCTGTCCGTGGTCTTCGACGTGTACAGCTTACCGCGTTTGAATATGAATAGGTTCTCGCCGCTGCATTCCGCGATGTTGCCCTGTGCGTTCAGCATCACGGCCTCATCCGCACCGCGGTGCTTCGCCTCCATCTTCGCAAGGCATGACGTTACATATATCCCGTTCACCTTGCATCCGGCAGGAGCGGCGAGGTTCCACGGCCTGAACCAGGTGGACGTCACCAGCGATGCTCCTTTCTCCTGCGCGTCCTTGCCCAGGTACGATCCGAGATGGACCGCTGTTATCGTGAATTTGACCGGAACGTTTATCGGGTTTAGGCCAACCGCCTCACCGCACAGGAACACGCACGGTTTGACGTAATCGACGTTCTTGTTCACCTTGACCGTCTTGCGTATGGCGTCGCATATCTCGTCGAACGTGTACGGGAGGTCGAAGCACATGACCTTGCATCCGTCCATGAGCCTCTTGACATGTTCCTTCAGTCTGAATATGGAAGGTCCTTTCGATGTCTCATATACTCTAATACCTTCGAACACGCCCGTTCCGTAGTTCAGCGCGTGCGCCAGGACGTGAACCTTTGCGTCGTTCCAGTCTACAAACTCTCCATCCATCCAGATCTTCTCGGTCTTTTCCATTTCCATACCTCTTCACAGAGCGTTCAGCGCTTTCACATATTTCTCGGGGTTGGTGCGTTCTATTATCTCCTCTACCTGCGCGGACCCGCCGACCAATCCGACGTTACCGCCGTCGGACGTGGATATGAGCGCATACGCCGACTGTCCTTCCACAGGGACGAGTCTCACGTCCCTGACGTCCTGCAGCCTCTCCAGCCTGGCCATGGCGGTATCGGCCGAATCCTTCCCGACAACGGACAATACGATCCTGGCCTTTCCCGGCAATTCGCATTTACCGACGACTATCGTCTCGACGTTTATCTTGTTGCGGGTGAACTCACCCATAACACGCTGCATGACCCCGAACGCATCCTCAACGACCATCGATATGACGTACATCTTTCCACCAAGACTGAATCATAACATAACAAGTCTAGGATATATTTCTTTGTCAGGGACCGATGCCCGTGTCGGTCCAGACAGGACCGATACCGCCACACGTCCAAAAAGATGCGACGGAACACCACCGATCATGCGCCGGACCGAAAAAGAGCATCATGTCCGCAACGATACCACATTTTCCATTCTCCAGGAACGTGCGGGAATAATGTATCATCGTTGGTTTTAATTATCTGTATAACGTGGGCGTGGCAATGCCAAAAGTACAGATATTGATGGGCAGCAAGAATGACCTGCCCGTAGCCGAGAAGGGAACGCCGATCCTCAAGGGATTCGGAATAGACTACAACATCGCCGTGGCGTCGGCGCACAGGACGCCGAAGCGCGTCGAAGCGATCGTGACCGGAAGCGATGCGGATGTGTTCATAGCGATCGCCGGACTGTCGGCGGCGTTGCCGGGAGTGGTGGCTTCGCTGACCACGAGACCGGTCATCGGAGTACCGGTCAGCGGCCCGGTGAATCTGGATGCGCTGCTGTCGGTGACGCAGATGCCCCCAGGCATACCCGTGGCGGCCGTGGGCCTTGACAGAGGGGACAACGCGGCCATACTCGCGGCCGAGATGATAAGCATCGGGAACCCCGCCATGAGAGAGAAGCTCGCACAATACCGTAAGGAGATGGAAGCGAAGATAATCGCTGATTCCGAATCGATGTGATCATGATGTTCGATGCAGAAACGTTCGTCAACGGTCAGCTGCATAAGATAAAGGAACAGGTCCGGGACGGCAAGGCGATAATCGCCTGCTCCGGCGGAGTGGACAGCCTGGTCTGCGCTGGGCTCGCCAGCAAGGCCATAGGTGACAGACTGCTCGCCGTGTTCGTCGACACAGGCCTGATGAGGAAGGGCGAGACGGAACAGGTCCGTACGATGCTGGAGGAGATGAACGTCAACTTCAGGATACTGGAAGAGGCCGACTATTTTCTGGACGGCCTTAAAGGGATAACGGACCCGGAGAGGAAGAGGAAGACGATAGGCGAACGTTTCATAAGATGTTTCGAGAGAGAGGCGAAGGGATTCGGCGCGAAATACCTGGTACAGGGGACGATAGCGCCGGACGTCATCGAGTCCGGAGCGGATGGTAAAGGGCTGGTGAAATCGCATCACAATGTCGGCGGATTACCGAAGGACATGGACCTCGAACTCGTGGAACCGGTCATCGAACTGTACAAGGACGAGGTGAGGCAGGTCGCCCGCCATCTCGGGATAAGGGCGTCCGAGAGACAACCGTTCCCCGGGCCGGGGCTTTCCGTAAGGTGCCTCGGAGAGGTGACGAAGGAGAACGTCGAGATAGTAAGGGAAGCTTGCCACATAGTCGAGGACGAGATCCAGAAGGCATCGAGGGAGGGAAGGATGGATATCCCGTGGCAATACTTCGCCGCATTGCTTCCCGTGATGTCCACCGGCGTCCGCGACGGAGGCAGGATGTATGGTATGACAATTGCCGTGCGTGCGGTGCTGACAAAGGATGCGATATCTGCGGTGCCTGCACACATACCGTACGATGTGCTCGAGAACATATCGAAACGCATCAACGGGGCGCTGGGCGACAAGGTGACCCGTGTCGTCTACGATATAACATCAAAACCGCCCGCTACGATAGAGTGGGAATGAACAATGCCGGGGTCCTCCCGGCCAATTATTTTTTTAAATTTACGATTGGCTGAGTATCTCCAACTGGCTGATCACGTTCCATATCAATGTGCGGCCGTGAAGCGGTATGTTGGGGTCATTGGCCAGGTCGTCCAATATCATTATCGCGCTGGTCGCGCGGACGTCCATGGCATCCTTCGTGTCCAAAAGTCTCGTCTTAGCGTCAGTGGCGCCTTTTCTTATGTTCCTCGGCACCGAGCTGTCGTCCGCAAGGACATCCAATATCTCGGTTATCTGTTTTACTTTGTTTGCGGTCATGCGTACACCTCGAGATCATAAAGATTCGAACTCGTCCTGCAGGTCGCGGGACATCTCTCCGAGAACGACCTCAAAGTCCTCATTCTCGTACTCCCTGTGCCCACCCAGCTTGCTGTCGATCACCACGATGTAGTAGTTGTTCTTCTTCTTGATGTACACATCGCACAAGATCTCTTGTTCCGCGTCGAACAAATCCTCTTCCATAAAGCCCACCTTCGGATGAACGACTCAATAATGACCGAATATTTAATCATTGTTAGGTACAGGTCGGCGAATAACGGTCTTTTCAGTTACGTTGACGATAATACTGAGCACAAGCTCAGGAACGGGAATGAAAGAATTAAGGGTAAGTGGTTTTGTTCGTCAGCAATCGCGTAACGATCAGCCGAACAGGGCGCTGAGTCCAGCGGCAGCCTCTTCTTCGCTGACTGCTTCCTCTTCGGGCTCCTCGGGTGCGGCCGCCGCGGGTGCGGCTGCTGCCGCTGCGGGGGCTGCTCCTGCCGCGGGTGCGGCTGCCATAACGGAAGCGCTTGCGATGGCCTCCTTTATGTTGACTCCCTCGAGTGAAGCGATCAGAGCTTTGATCTTGGCTGCGTCAGCGTCCACACCTGCGGCTTTGAGGATGCCTGCGACGGCGGCCTCGGTTATGTCCTTGCCTGCAGAGTAGAGCACCATTGCGCTGTAGATATACTCCATATTTCTACCTCCTTTATTTATCCGAATAAT
>Ga0123356_10002002_pt1 | contig 22028 bp, 10 predicted proteins | sample TergutEmb28metaG_2_FD_92546 | JGI IMG/M metagenome (GOLD analysis project Ga0123356, IMG submission 92546) | Embiratermes neotenicus P3 segment gut microbial communities from Petit-Saut dam, French Guiana - Emb289 P3 | ecosystem: Host-associated > Arthropoda: Insects > Digestive system > Gut ... | reverse complement strand
TTAACTACATCGAGCGCGGTTATGAAAAGATGATTTCAAAATTATCAGCTCTCGGCGCCGACATTAAGGTTCTCAGTGAACGGGAAGACCAACGATATAACCGCAAAATGGGATAAAAATAGTGAGAACAAAAAATACTTGGTAGATATCTACCAAGTATTTTTTCTATGTGACCGTTTACGGTCACATTCCTTACTTTTATTTTCTGTTAATTTGGGCTCTGCCTTTTTTGGAATATGTTTCCTTACTTTTTTTGCCGTCAGATGTGCCATCATCACCTTCAGCATCATTTGCAGCCTCTACACCGACTGCTTCACCGGCTGCTCCGACAAATCCACCTACATTATCGCCTCCGATATCGTCAAGCACCTTTAATTTAACTGTGCCATCTTGCTGATTCCTTACTACACCTCTTCCACCTGTAGCTGCTGATGCTCCGGAACCCGACCCTGAGCTTTTTATAGTCTCATTTTTGTTTTCCAGCTCAGCCCCAAGCTGCATAAGTGCGGGTGATGTGACAATAATCCTTACTCCGGTATGTGCTACGTCCTCTATCAGTGTGTCTCCTGTGCCAAGCTCAGTGTCAATCACAAAAGCGTTTATTTCATGCATTACGTCAGAGACTGCTTTTTTCTCTATAGGCTTTTCTGATTTGACTGCTATAACGGGAATATCTGGAAACTTTGTACGTACTGTGGTTGTAAGTATTCCGGCTGTATCTTCTGCGCGCTGCTCAGCATAATCATGTCCTTTTATACATCCTGATCCGTCTACCATAATTCCGGCTCCGCTGCTCATTATAGTGAGGAGACATCCATTGAGACATTCTTGACAATATAACTTTTTCATACATTAGTTCCTCGTTTTTTCGGTCTAATCGAGCCGAACTACTATCCTGCTCTCTGCGCTGAGAATTCCGGTAAGGTTTACTTCTATCTGCTTTGTAACTGAGGGTAGTAATATTTCATATCTTTGTGAAAATACTTCTCTGTCATCAACTATAACTTTTAGTGTTGCATCTCTGCGCTCCGTTGCAGAGCGAAAATATATTTTTGTTTCACCAAAGAGCATTTCATAGTCAATACATTGCGGAGTTAGTGTAAGGATATCCTTACTTGCGCTAATTTCAATTATATTATGTTCTCTTGCCATATATCTCGAGGCACTTCTTCCTGCTGTTTCTCCGCTTTCGGAAACATACTCTACATTGTTTGTTACATGCATTGCAGAGCCGCAGCTGAAAACCCCATCAACCAAGGTCATGTTATTTTGATCACATATCGGTCCCTCAGTTTTACTGCATATCGGAACACCAAGCTTTTCTGCAAACTCATTTTCAGGAATTAATCCTACAGAAAGAATAAGTCCGTCGCATTGTTCTATCTTTTCTGTTCCTTTAATAGGGTTTTTATCCTTGCCTACCTTAGAAATCTCTACAGCTTTAAGTCTTTGCGAGCCAAAGGTTCTCGTAACAGTATGACTTAAAAATAACGGAATATCATAATCAAACAGGAATTCTGATACATTTTTAAGCTGTCCTGCAGGTTTATCTGCCGGTTCATAGACTCCAAGCACCTTTGCTCCCTCAATTGCAAGCCTTCTAGCTACAATAAGTCCGATATCATCACTTCCGAGCACAACACATTGTTGCATCGGAAGCTGCCCCATGATGTTTATATAGTACTGAGCAGTGCATGCTGTCATTACACCTGTCGGTCTTGTGCCGTGAATGTTCATTTGAGCGGCTGTTTTTTCCCTGCAGCCGGTTGCTAATACAACTGATTTAGATTCTACTATAACAGTCCCGTGCCTATTACATAGGTTCATCTGATATGCATTGTCATTTCTAACAATATCGAGAATTGACGTTTGTAACATAACCACAACATTTGTCTGCTCTAATGTTGAAATCTCTTTGAACGCGTATTCGGGTCCTGTGATTAACTCTCCATAACGCTCATATCCGAAGCCGTTATGTATACATTGCTTTAAAACCCCGCCAAGACGGGAGCTACGCTCTATAAGAAGGACTGAAGCTCCATCAACAGATGCAGCAATAGCTGCAGCGATACCTGCTGCGCCTCCGCCTATTACAATAACACCAAATCTGCTGACAGTAATTTATCTCAGTCCCTTCGTTATCTATTTATTCTGCATCCGGATTTTGTTTCTTTCTGTGAGCAACAGCTGCAAGCATTTCACTTCTTGCTTTATTTTTCATACGTTGCTTCTCTTTATCACCTGTATCACGGGATAATCCCATGGCTGAGCTTTTCTTTAGAGCAATAGCTTTTGCGCTTCCAAATGTAACCTCACTGCCGCTTCCGCTTTTGCGGATGTTCTGCGGAGCCAGTCTTTTTTCGGAAACTAAAATATCATGGATTAAAGGAGCACAAAAACTGCCCTGACAGCGCCCGGCTCCCGGGCGGATACGCCTGCGAACGCCATCGAGAGTCTCACAGCGTATATTTCTGTTTAAGACCTCTATTACTTCTGCTTTACTGATATTTTCACAGCGGCAGACTATTATGCCGTAGTCGGGGTTGGATGCTATCAAATCCGCCCGTTTTTCAAAATCAAGCTGCATAGGGTGTATGGAATCCTTACGTTTAGGGTCAAAGTCGGGATTTTTCTTTAGAACATTTGCTCCGCCAAACATATCTATGACCATTTCTGTTATGTCTTCGGCAATGCTCGGCGCTGCAGTTAATCCCGGCACTCCGATACCTGCAGCATGTACAATATTTGAAACAGACCTGCCTTTACTGACTATAAAGTCATCTGTATATGTGACAGGGTTAATACCGGAAAAGTATTTTATTGCCTGTTTTTCATTTAACTCGGGCACCAGGTGCTTGCTTTGTGCCATTACCTGCCCTACAGAGTATGACAGTGTCGAAAAATCCTCTTTGTTTATTGTTTCCAAAGCATCGGATCCTGCAAGTACTGTGCCGTGTACTGTCCTCACCACACTTGACGTGCCGGACTTGGAGCGTTTTTTTCTTTTTTTGCCTGATGCTGAATATGGCGAAATAACTGCGCGAGTCAGTTTATCTGCGAACTTCTTGTCTATTACTATATTTGTTCCTTTTACAGGGTGAATAGAGAAAAAACGGTCGTCTGCCATTGCTGCTATATCCTCGCAGAAAGCTCCCGCAGCGTTAACTACAACCTTAGGATTAATTGTTCCGCGGTTTGTTTTAACATTTACTATTGTGCCGTCTTCTACCGTCATACCTTGTACCATTGTGTTAAAAGTTACAAAAGCTCCGTTTTGGACAGCGTTTTCTGCCATAGCTATTGTAAGCGTTTGAGGACATACAACACCTGTGTCCGGAAAAAAGAGTACACTGTGTGTGTGCGGATCAATACCCGGTTCAAAGCGGTGAAGCTCTTCGCCGCTTATTTTTCTGACATTCTTAAATCCTTGCAAACGCCAATACAGCACTGATAAAAATAAAAACGGACTCCACATACGGTTTGTATAACATACATATTGTCCGCATCGTTTAAAGGGTACACTAAGATCCAAGCAGAGCTTATCAAACATTTTATTGCCTGTTTTACAATACCAGTGCTTTAATGATCCTTTTTTTAGACCTGCACCTGAGTATACTATTCCTGTAGAGCGTCCCGATGATTGCATGGCAAGGTCGTGCTCTTTGTCTATAAGTAAAACATCCAGCTTGTATTTCGACAGTTCTCTTGCTATGGCACAACCAATAACACCACCTCCGATTATAAGAACGTCGGGCTCTTCCCATTCGAGGTGGCTGTCTTCTATGCGTGGCTTGCGTACCGGCAGTGGTTTTTCTCCGGTACAAAGAATTTCGTTTACTATGGAGCTGTCCGGATTTTCCGCAGCTGCTGTCATACCTGCTAGAACAATGTCACTCCAACGGCTAAGCTCACCTGTCAGGAAGATACAATCATCTTCCTGATAAGCTTCAATCTGTCCGTCGAACATTTTATCCAGTTTTTTATTAAGCTTTCTCATAAACGATATACCTGCACAATCATAGCAATTTTACCATAATTTGTATTATAATGCAAAAATTGCTTTTAAAGAGGGGCTGTAACATCATTTTGCTACAGCCCCCCGTTGCTCAGTTGCGTTTATTCAATTATGCGGGGTTTTGCCTTTTCCTGCGCAATATGATGATTACTGATGCCGCGCCGGCCAGAGCGAGACCTAATGCTATAGATGAAATCCACCATATAGAGTTTCCACCGGGCGGAGTTGGCAATTGAGGGGTTGACGGGGGAAGCTGCGGTCCGGGTGCTTGTTCAATCGGGGGAAGCCCCGGCATGTTGTTAGCTTCATCAATGATATCCTCCGGTTCGTGGCGTGTAACAAAGACGGACAGATGGTCTGTTGTAAATGTTACTGTTTTTGCATTTTCATCATAAGTCGTATCCTTTGCAGACATAATACCAACTTCACACAAGTGCCATTTCATTACCGGGAAGGGTCCGTTCCACTGTACTGTAATAGTTAGTATACCGTCAAAGTTACTGATGAATTTACCGTCGGACTCTATAGTGATTCTGAACACTGCATCACCGGGTTCTATTGCTGCACGTTGTTCTTCGGTAAGGTTTTCAAGACGCGGCTGATAAAGTGTCAGTTTGAAGTCATTGCCGCCAAGCTGTTTGATGAGCGATGCCAGAGCATCAACATCAAATAGCAGGCTGCCTTGCGGCATATCAATTTCAACTGTTAAACCGGCACTTTGTATAGCCTCAATAGCAAATGCAGGTATTGTAACCGCTGTTGCCCCGCTGACATCTGATACATCAAAGTGTACTATACCATCCTCGGCGCTTTCTATGAGAGCTGTTAATAACTCATCAGTTATTGTCAGAGATACCGTTCCATCTTCCATTGTATATGGAATAGCGACAGCACCTTTGTTTGAAGGTATTGTCATGAGCTCGTCTCCGCTTCCGGCATTGCTTGCTCTACCTGTGCCGTCCCATACAGATACAATAAGTTTGTCAAGGAAGAACGGCGTCAGATTTATCGTCGGTCCCAGTCTGAGTATCGCTCCGTCCGGACTGATATTCAGGAAGTGGCTTTCGTCAAAGCGTATAATCACAGTGTAATTAAACACTCCTCCGGAGACTGAGCCGCTCATGGAATGGATTATACTGGCCCAATCCTCATTGGCGTTTTTCCTGGTAGTGAGCATGACTGTTCCGGCTGAAATTCTTCCCGAGATTTCAATTCTATACTCAACACCGGGTACAAAGTTAAATGCACTTTGCTTAAAATCAAGTCCTTGCCAGTTATCCCATTGATCTTGACTTACGGGAGCAACATGAAGTGACTTACCTCCCGTGGGATTATCGTTTGTGACCGTAAGTATTGAGCCGGAGTTAATCAGTGACGATGTTTGATTTTCCGCTACAGGACCTAAAGGCAATCCACTCAAATCATCTGCTATGTTGAAAATTGAACTCCAACTGCCTGCACCTGAAGCACTACCGCCCGTCGACGGGGTTGTCGTTGTCGGCGTTGTCGCAGCATCATCTGTAACCGGAGGTTTTGTTGTCCCTGTACCACTTGTTGGAGTACCTAATAGTCGTCCTCCCGTTACACCAAGTGCCTGTACAATTGTATTTGAATTACTGATATCCGTTGCAAAGTACTCAATAAATATTCTAAGCGACGTTGTAGAGTTCTTGAAGTTGTTATAGGTGCTCGGCTTTTCAGCGCCTATACGCCCTGCAAATACTGTTGGAAGATGTATAATCAAGCTTCCGGTTAAATCATCCCATGTAACACCGTCTTGTAAGACACCATCGGCATTTACCAGCACAGTGTTTTGCCAGTAGTACTCACGCTCTACATCTTCCCAAATAAGCTGCATTTCTTCTGTCGGACGTTGATCCATATCAATTATGAGAATTGTAGCATCTCTCCATGCTTGCAGCCTTGATGCATTTCCTGTTGTCCAGAACGCTTGTCTCGGTATCATATCACCCTGTCTCCAGCATGGCACTGCATTGGGGTTGTTCGGACGTGAGCCCGACCCGTTGCACCAGTTGTTCCATGTCGGCCCGCCGTTATGCATACAGCTGTGAGGATAAACAAACACTTCCGGAACACCGAGCTCGCGAAGCAAGTTTATATTTGAACCTGCCATGCAGTCTGAACAGACACAGTTTGCAAGACAGTCATCACCGCGTGCTATTGCAAACGGTTGTGTGTAGATAACACCGTTTGATGTAACAACAGTTGCCCTTACATAGCTGTATATTGCCAATTGGTGCTCACGAAGATTTATTGTATGACCTCTGTGAATCTCTACACCGTCTGCGTGCCAAGCTATGAAGTTGCTGCCTGCATCTATACGTGCACCGCTCAGTGTTGCATCAATTATTATGTTGTTGCCGTCTACGGTGATACTATTGATTCTCGGAGTAGGCAGATTACGCGTTGCATTAACGCGAGCCGGTCTGTTTTCACCGGTACCGCCGCCGTCCCAATCCCATCGTGAGATTTCTCCGGCATATATTCCATACTGACGATCAACACGGGAAAATGCAAAGAATGTACCGTTTTGCATTGAGTTTTTGAAATCATCAAGAGAAAGCGATGGCATCAACATAAGATTGTATGAAAAACCGATTGCCTGATTTGAGTGAGAGTCATCGTCCGAGAAGCCCCAGAAGTTTCTTCCATGCGGCATTGTCATAGATAAGATATTATCCCATAAAACTCTTTCCGCCTGACTTTCTGTATCAAATTTGTTGATGAGCTCCATACCTATAAGATTGGTGTTTCTGTGTGCACCTGTTTCGGTATTGATAAGCAGATTTATATATGGCATGAAGTTAGCTGCATCATTTGCTATTGCTTCAGCCAATGACCATGGCTGCATCGGCCACTCGGAGCCGGTATAACGACCCGGGTGATTAATTCTTGCTAATGCTCCCGGGTTTAATTCACCAAGGAATTCTCCTATCTGCTGTCCACTCCCACTTCTCACCCGTGTCGCCCAGTAAGTATTGACATGGTGACTTGTCGGAGCCTGTGTCATTGCAGACAGCCCCAATGACTCCTCGTTTGTTCCGGGAACAAACAACATTCCTCCTGCAGCACGTCCTACACCTGCTGCCATTTCATCCCGACGCGCAGGTGTCAACATTCCCACAGCGTCTACCTCAGTGGTTCTGTTGCTTCGAACCTGCGTAGCAGTTGGATCTGCCATAAGACGGTCATGATTGTTAAACGAAACTATGTGGAAGCCTTCGCTGTAGAACATTTCAGCTGCATCTGCCAGAGTGTTATCTCCGTCTGAATTTCTATCATGATTATGAAGTCCCGCTTTGTATTGAGTCCAGCTCCAGTCCACATCGTCATACGGACTTGTAACAACAAAGTTGGCTCTTTTGTCTGCAGGCACAGTTGGTGCTGCGACTGTCATTGTAAACTCTGTATATATCGTCGGGTCTGCTACAGAGGATACCCTGATAACGGTTGTGCCGGGATTAAGTGCTCTGATAACACCACCCAAGACCTTTGCTACATCAGCGTTACTTGATGTCCATGTAACTGCTGTGCTTACTCCGCCCGGAGCACCCGGTCGCAGTGTTACAGTTGGAGCAGCGACAGTTATACTTTCACGTTGTGGTATCGAAGCAGGTGGTGATGCTATTGAACCAATCGCAAGTACAGGAGAAACAGCTCTCGGAGATTCATAAACTTGCAATCCACGGGTCATACTCACATTGCTGAGTGAATAGCTGCCGCCTGTCTGTGCCCATGTTCTTCCCCAAACACCATGTGGTATCCAGCGAATTCTTAAATCCGGTTGGTTATATGTTTCGCGGGGCAGAAACTCGGTTCTTGCACCCGATGCAGTAATTATACTAAAAGCACTGTCTATGTTGATCCATGTAGTACCACCGTCGACACTGTACTGCATCCTCACAGCCGGAACACCACTCATTGTACCGTTATATGAAAGTTTAATATCCTCTATGCCTACAGTGTTAACAGAAAGTACAGGCCCTGCACCTATGCTAAATCCTGTAATCGGTAACGGAGTAATCGCAGTTACAGTACCTGGGTGGTGGTTAGTAAAGTATGCTCTCTCTATATTAGTTAAGAAGTTAGCAAAGCTATCACCACCGGAATCCCATGCCGGGTTTGCATCAAAGACCATTTGGAATAAACCGTAAAGAGTTTTATGATCAAACCCTTCGAAACGCTCTTGATTGTGGTCATGATCTATAGTACATCCATTTGGGCATGGAGGGCTGCCTGTTCGCGGAAAATCTTCACTAAAGTCAATAATAAACTGTGTACCGGCATTACGACTCTCCATTGCTGTAGAACGCAATTTGTAAACTCGCCAACCCACACCCGCTTCACCATGCTGATCGTTTTGAATTATAAAATCCCAACCATGTGTTGGAGCTGTTTTGAAATCAACAACGAGGTATTTTAAACCTGCTTCACGTCTTTCTGTACGTTTTTGTGCTGTTGTAAAAGAAGCATTGGTAGGACTGTCAAAATCTTCATCTGCCCAACCACGTGCACTTTCACCCCAATCCTGTGTCGGCGCTTTGTGTAAAGGCAACGGGAAAACTATTGGGGGGCACGCACAAGAATGACATACAATGCAAGCATCACAGCCGGAGCAAGCATCAACTGTTGATAGTACTGCCAATCCCAATCTGTTCAACTCGCTTCCTCTGCCGTTTGCTGCTGCTGATGCATCCGGATTATCAGTATTTATAAATACATAAATCTCAGATACTATAGTTGTTCCATCTTTTAACAGATTTGCCGGAATAGTAATACTTGCAAATGTATCAGCAGTTTCCAGACGTGGATTAACTCTTACAATTTTGCTATCACTTGAATTTGCCGGAGTAAGAAATGCTGTTGTTGGTATTGTGGTATCCCCGGACAAATCGGTCCAAACTGTTATGCGTCTGCTGCTACCGGCATTTTGTCCTGAACGATATGTAATATTTATAATTGCATCTGCATCTCCATTTGCTCGAATTAGGTCTTTCGCTACTTCAGGCAGTGTCAATCTCAGTATATTACTATTTTCTATATCACTGTTCATTACAATACTGCCTGATAATAAAGATACATCAGTTCCCCAGCTTTGTATGGGACGAGCGGGAGGTACGCTGCCATCACGGGCAGGCAATGCTACAGGTGTTATTGACCATGGATAAATATGAGTACATTCATTTTCGCTTAGTGCTATAACAAGATTTACAGTCGGCAAGCTTGCAAATGCCGATAAAGATGCTGCTGTGCGAACGTGATATGTTCCTGCCGGAAGAGCAGTAATTTCTGTAGTAAACATACCGGTAATTCGTGTCCATGCTGTAGCAGATACTTGTTTGTACTCCATTGAACTGTTGACCCCGGTAATTTTACCGTTACTAATACCACCAGTAGTATCTGTCTTAACTACACCTGTCGGAGCAGCAGGACGCGCAGGGATCGCGAGTGATTGTGCCGGGCTGTTTAACTCGCTGTCTAACGGATGCACTCTAATAATACTAACAGTATTTCCCATCCATGCTTCATCAATCGGAATACCTCCACTTGCGGTAGTAGTAAGCTGAACTCCTTCTACTGTATAGAAAACACCCGAAACTAAACCTGTAAGTGCTTCGGTGGAGAAACCAATACCCGCTGTCGGGGTAGAGAGCTTAGTACATTCACAAGGGTATGCATCACATACAGGACATCTGGCATTTTCATCAAAAATGCCTGCTACTTTTATATTCCTAAGGTTTATAGAGCCGCTTGCTCCATTTGAAGCCATGTTTGCACTATTACTGGTTCCCGCCGGGAGGGGTAGTCCTCCTCCATCACTATAGAACCAACGGACAAATACCTGTGGTTGATTAGATACTGCTTCCGGAAGCAAAACACTTTGAGCAGTAAGCGGATACTGAGATCCGGAGCTGTTTGAATCTGATAATTCAGCTAATGAATCCGGTATGTTAACCCATGTGGACCCTCCGTCTGTGCTGTATTGCAACATCAACCTGAACGGAGCAGAAGCACTGCTTCTTGCAATGTCATAAGTGATTCGCAAACTTTCATATCCAAAAGTATTGAGTTTTAAATATGAATAATTTGCGGGGTTTGCTGTCCAGGAAAACACTCTCATAAAATCACTTGAAATAGTATCACGTGTAACATGTTTTTGTGTTGCTGTTCCTAACGCGCCTCCTAACACTTGTATAAATGCAGCTGTCGATGAGTTAACGCCACCCGAAGCAGGCACATTTTGAACACCTACAACCGATCCGACAGGTATGGCTTCTGCGTTATAATTAGCTTCACTTATAATCCATTCAGCTATGGTTATTCTTTCAGGTACAATGACAGTTATTGCAGAAGTAGCTGTCTTTGTAATGTCTCCTACAGCTGTTGCCGTAATTGTTGCAGTTCCTGCTCCTATAGCAGTCACTACACCTGCCGCTGATACTGTAGCTACTGCTTCATTGCTTGAAGACCAAGTAACCTCTTGATCTGCAGTTGCAGGCAGCACAGTAGCTTTTAATGTTAGTGTTTCTCCTGTTTCAATTGTCCGGCTTGTAATATCTACCGAAATTGACTCAACATCGTCAAAATCCGGCTCCGGAGGATCGGGCTCACAGCACCCTGTTGTACAGATTTGGATAATTTTGAGTGATGTTAAAACTATGTCATTTGTTCCTGATGTAGCTGACATGCTCATCGTATTTGCACCCAATAAAGCAATCTGTGCTGCTGTCAATGTTACTGAATGAGTAAATGCAACACCTGCTGCCACGGCAGTGCTGTCAATCAATGTATGTCCACCACTAATTGAGGAATTGGGGATACCAATAGCTATTCCTTGATTTTCAATACGAATACGCGGTGTACCTCCGGCAGGGAAATTACCACCATACTCGAATATATAAGAGTGGTCTGGTTTTGTTATCAAGTTACTGGGTCTAAAACGTATTGATTGCCCTACACCATTTCTTGCGGTTAGAGTAATTGTTTTTGGTGTTGAATCAGAATTAACCACGATTGATGAACCTGTTGTATTACCACTAAATTGTATAAGACTACCTGCCGGGGAATGACCACCTGTCACCCCACGATTAAAGTCACTCAGTCCTACATATGTCTGCATATCAAAGACTGTTGTTCTGACAGGTGGGAATGTTGGTGGCGGTTCACACTCCGAACAATTGCCACATTCGCCATCGGGCGGGAAACAGTCTTCGCAACCACATTCGTCACAATCGCATTGATCGGGTGGTGACGGATCGCAAGCTATACATTTTCCACAATCATTAACATTGTGCTCAAATACACTCAAATTTGCCAATTGTAACGGTGTCGGGGTTGTTCCACTTGACGATGTAAAACTGAGTGAATTAATCACATCATCCGTTCCCCATGATAAAGCACCTGTGTTAATTACTCCTATTGTTTGCGTTCCATCTGCAACGTCTGCAAAACTAACATCCTCCGTTATCGGTCCTGCGTACCATCTGATTACACCGGTATTAGTATTAATAACAGCATGAACCCTATGCCAGTTAATCATGTCTAAACCGGCTCTTATGTCGGTATATGTACCCGGTGCAGTTGCTGCTCTCACTCTGTTTCCACTAGAGTTATCTATACGCATATGTCCATTATCGGCAGTTGTACCTACCGTTCCTGCATCCATCGTCGTGCCTACACCGGTGTGACGTTGGTCAGAAAAGCCAAATTCATATCGACCATTTGTATTTGGTACACCTGCAAAGTCAAATGACATTCCGTATACTCCGGTACCTTTTGCTATCGGTTTACTCAAATCCACATGAAATGTTCGACTATTATTATCCCCATTTATTACTTCAAGCACCTGTGCACCAAGCACATCTACAAGTTCGTCCGGTGCTGCTAATGTCCTTACTGCAGATGCCGCAGTATTTCTTGCTACATACCATCCACTTGCTGCATGTCTTGTTCCTGCCGCTGCTGCTGCTGCTATGAGATTCGTATTGGCAGGGTACATTGATGTATTGTTAATATCTCCATTCAGGCGCATCGGTAATCCTATCAATAAACAATCACCGGATGTGGGATTACATTCTTCACAATCACCACATTCGCCATCGGGCGGGAAACATTCTTCGCAACCACATTCATCACAATCGCATTGATCGGGTACATCATGAGTGTCATACTCAAAAATTTGGATATTTGCTACTTGGATGACTGCAGTAGTACTACCACCCGGTACAAAGTATAGCGAATTAATAGTATTCCCAGGATATAGTGGTGCTCCTGTCGGATTAACCTCTCCCCATGGTAATGTACCTTCTACAACTCCTGTTGTAATTACACCACTTGCAATATCCGCAAAACTTACCGATACATCAGATGCAGTAGAATACCAGAATATTTTGTTGTTATCTGTGTCTATTACTCCATAAACTCTGCTCCATGACAAAGCGGTTATTCCAGTCCTTATGTTAGTCCCGTTTCTTAGTCTAACATATGATTCTCCAAGCTCAAGGTTTGCATTAACACCAGGATCCATCCCTGTTAATTGACGACCCGAACCACCATCTGTGTTATGATATGTATCTGATAATCCAAATCTCCATGGTGTGGCAGCTGCTACAGGCATAGAATAATCAAATACTATTCCATACACACCTGTATTTTGTAAAACCGGATAATCTAAATCGATATTAACTATTCGGTTAGTACCATATGGATTTAACTGCATGACCTTGGAGCCGACTAATGCTCCTGTTCCGTCTTCAAGTGTAACACCATTCGCTCCGTACGCTGTTGCTGATGTTTGTGTATATGGAGCAGATGTTCCGCCACCATTATTATGTGTATACCAACCACCTAACCCCTTTACGCCTGAGTTGGCAGTTCCTAATATTATTGTGCTTCCCGTATACGGTGGATTTTCATTAAAATCAACATTTAGTATATATCCATCGGTTGTAAAACTATATGGGCCAGTTGGGATATACGAAGTCATCGGAGCAAAACCCATAGCTCCATCAAATAAGTCGAACGCTCCAAGTGGTTTGTTTAAATCAAGTAAGTCGTCTTTGTCAGTCAGCTCACCTTTATCGTCACCTGAACCGCTGCCTGCTGAACCTTCATCAAAAGGACACTCACAGTCATCAGCGCACTCACATATCTCACACGTACAGTCATCACTGCACGCAGGTGTATTTATATTTGGTTCGCCTTCCTCACACGTGCAGTCATTGCAATCCGGTTCCGGATCTTCCGGTTCTATACATTCGTCGCAGTCGCATATCAAGCCTTCATTCAAAATAGTATCAAACGATTCTCCCGTTTCTGCTATTGCAGAGAGCGGTAACATCGTCGAAACCATTAGTGCTGTCAGCAATAATGCGAATAAACGGTTTGATATCCTCTTTATCTTTCTGATTGTGATTGTCATGTGTTTTTCCACCTTTCACGAGTTTGACGATTTATCTTTTAAATATGTTGTGAAATCTTGATTATATATAGCTTCACTTGTATTATTTTACCGTACTGACCACCCCCCCACGCTACGACTTTTCCATTCTTTTATGATACTATTTTGACATTATTCAATTAAAATGTTATATTAAATGATGATATCCACTCAAACCCGTAGAATGAGGGGAGGTTTGTAACATTGATGCTTCCTGTAGGTCAAAGATTTTTGATAAGCGGAGTGAAGACTCTGCCGACACGTGGCACACAACGTGAGTGTCATGATGAAATCGAGTTTTTTTGTGTCAGTTCGGGTCAAATTACACTGCATATAGAAGATGACAGCCTACTGCTCTGTGAGGGTGAGGCTGTTGTAATTCCGCCGAATATGCTGCATTGGGCGACAAAACCACTCAATACGGGAGCTTCTTACGAATTTATATGCTTTAGCAGCGCTTTATTTTCCGCCAAGGGTGAGCGCGGATATATTGGCCCTCTCAGGCTAAACGGCAAAGCATATATCCTCAAGCTTACCCGGGATAATGACTGGCAGAGTGAAGCTTTGCAAATATTAGCCCAAATGTCAAGACTCGGAGCTTCTTCGGACAGTTCTTCACGGGAGCTCGAGTTTTGCGGTTTACTTTTTATTTTGTGGAGCAAAATCTATCACAACAGTTATATCCGTCTCGATGCTACTCTTGCATACCAAAAATTGCGGGGACGGCTGCAGGGTGCTGTAAATTACATACATGAGCACTACTATGAGAACATTACCAGTCGGACGATTGCCAACCAGGTTCATTTGAACGTTGCCACGTTTTGCAGGTATTTTAAGCAACTTATGGGTGAATCACCTATAAATTATTTGAATAATTACAGGGTCTCAAGGAGTCGGGTGCTGCTTATAGAGACAAATAAAAAAATCTCGGACATAGCACATGAATGTGGTTATAACAATCTGAGTCATTTTAACAGAGATTTTAAAAACCGCATGAGGTGCACGCCGAGTGAGTATCGAAGGAATGTGTGATGAGGTTGCTTAATTCAGGCTTTGGTGCTCACACAGAGCGGCGTAGATGCCGCCTTTTTCTATAAGCTCATCATGTGAGCCGCACTCTGCGATTTGACCGTCCTGCAGAGCTATTATTAAATCTGCTCTTTTTATTGTCGAAAGTCTGTGAGCAATTACTATAATTGTTCTGTGCCCGATTATTTTGCCGATTGCGTTTTGAATTTCCCGCTCGGTTTCGGTGTCTACCGCCGATGTTGCTTCGTCAAGCAAAAGTATTGGGCTGTTTCGAAGCACTGAGCGTGCAATGGACAGGCGTTGCTTTTGTCCTCCGCTGAGCCTTACCCCGCGCTCACCTATGAGTGTGTCATACTTTTCGGGTAAACCGTCAATAAACTCGTCAACACAAGCGATTTTTGCCGCTTCTATTATCTGCTTGGGTGTTGCTTCTGCGCTTCCGTAAGCAATGTTTTCACCTATTGTTCCGTTAAAGAGGAACACGTCCTGCAGCACCAAACTGAGCTGATTTCGCAAGCTTTCAAGTGTCATGGCCTTAATGTCTATGCCGTCCATTGTAATCTCGCCCGATGTCGGGTCGTAAAAACGTGCTATAAGCCCAGATATCGTAGTTTTTCCGACACCCGTCGGACCAACAAGCGCAATCATTTGTCCTGCCTCGGCTTTAAAGCTGATATTATCGAGGACATTTATATCCTCCTGGTATGAAAAACTTACATTCTTAAACTCGATTTGTCCGCTCAGCCTTCCAACGCTTTTTGCATCAGGGCTGTCTTTTATTTCCGGCTCTATGTCAAGGATTTCGAAGACCCGCTCTGTTCCGGCGATTCCGTGCTGAGCATCTTCCACAATACGTGTCAGAGAGGCAATAGGGGCATAAAAGAGGTTTAGATATAATAAAAATGCTACAACATCAGATATGTGAAGCCCTGTTTTTACTGCTATTATGGGTCCTGCTATGAGGACTATGATGGTGCCGAGTGTTGAGAGAAATGCAACCGAGGGGTGCAGGATACCTGCAAAGAAAAGTGCTCTTATGAGCGAGCTGATGTGCTGAGTTGATTTGTCGCGTACCTTTTGCGATTCCTGCTCTTGCTTGTTAAAGACTTGAATTTCTTTAATACCCGAGAAATTGTCCTGAAGCACGGCATTGAGCTCCGCTATCCTCTCCTGACCTCGTCTGAAATGTTTCCTCATTAGTCTCGGAAGCACTGATACGAGTGCAAGAAACGGTATAGGTATACATACTAAAAGTGCAAGTGTGGGGTTAATTATAAAAAGAATAGTAAGCACACCAACGATTGTTAATACGCTTGTTGTTATTTCCGGCAGTGCGTGCGCTATGAGGTTTTCAAATGTGCTTGTGTCGTTTATAACGCGCGACATCAGCTGCCCTGTTTGCTTATCGTGATAGTAACTCATAGAGAGTTTTTGGAGATGATCATAAACGATGCAACGCACACGATTTACCATGTTCCACGAGGCTACGTGTGAAAGGTAACCGTTTAAGAAATGACAGACAGCGCGCACAGCAAACAAACCCAGTAGTATCAATGACAAAAGAATTACATGATCGATTGAACTTTCAAGATTGCCACTTTCCATAATAGCGATAATACGCCTTGTTACCTCGGGTGCTGCGAGGTTTGCACCTGTGATAACAAAAAGCGCAATCGTTGCAATTATAAGCAGGTGTGCCCACGGACCTGCGAATTTAAATAATCTAATTAGTTTTTTCATTGTTATCCTGTTAAGCAATTTGCCCATTTTTTGTATTTTGTGATTTTTTCCATGACGACATTGTCGGCGTTGACGACATCGTCGACATTGACGACATAGTCGACATTGACGACATCGTCGTCATTGCAGATTGCTTTATTTTCTCCGCTTGCAAGGATATATACTTTTACCTTCGGTTCTGTGCCGGACGGGCGTACGATTACGTTTGTGCCATCTGCGGTTCCGTAACGAAGTACATTGGAACCTATCAGCTCGATTTTTTCGATTTTGCCTGTTTTTACGTCAAGCTCTGTGCCGCCCAAGTAGTCGCGAATAGTAGTAACCTCCACACCTGCTATTTCAGCGGGTGGTTTTTCACGGAGATTCCTCATGAGCTCCTGCATTTTAGCAAGACCGTCCAGCCCCGGCATTACAAGGTTTATTGTTTCCTCGGCAAACATACCGTATTTTTCGTAAAGCTTTTGAACTGCATCATAGAGTGTCATGTCCTTCCACGCATATGATGCTGCCATTTCAGCGATAAGCATTGATGCTGTCACGGCATCTTTGTCACGGCAAAAGTCGCCGACCATGTAGCCATAGCTTTCTTCAAATGAATATATGACCTTGTTTGTTCCGGCAGCTTCAAGGGCGTTTTTCTTTTCTGCCATAAATTTAAAGCCTGTAAATGTGTCAAAGCATACTACATCGTTTCTTTCGGCTATGAGACGCGCCATTTCGGTTGTGACAAGAGACTTGAGAGTCGCAGGGTTTTTTGGCATTGTGCCGGCTTCTTTTTTTGCTCTGATTACATAGTCAAGGAGTAACACACCTGTTTGATTGCCTGTGAGAGTAATGTAATTTCCTGTGTTGTCACGGATCATTATTCCGACACGGTCGGCATCGGGGTCTGTTCCTATTATGAGGTTTGCTCCATGCTCTTTTGCAAGCTCCACCGCAAGCTTAAAGCCTTCGGGGTTTTCGGGGTTTGGGGATGCAACGGTTGGAAATGAGCCGTCAAGCTTCATTTGCTCGGGCTCGCATAAAATATGTTTTAAGCCGAGTCTTTTTAATGCTTCCGGCACAAGCTTATGTCCCGCTCCGTGAAACGGTGTATATACAAGCTTAAATGTGTCGGCGACAGCTTTGACAGCTTCGGTATTGTTTGACTGCTCCATGACGTTTTTGAGGAACAGTTCGTCTGTTTCGTCACCCATGATGGTTATGAGCCCCTGTGCTACGGCTTTGTCATAGTCCACTTCTTTTATTGAGGTGAATATGTCAAGCTCTCTCATTTTGCCCGATACTACGTCGGCATGGTGCGGCGGCATTTGCGCTCCGTCTGCCCAATAGACCTTAAATCCGTTATATTCCTTCGGGTTGTGGCTTGCTGTGACGTTTACCCCTGCGATACAACCGTACTCGCGGATGGCAAAACTGAGCTCGGGGGTCGGGCGCGGTCCGTCAAAGAGCCTTGCTTTTATTCCGTTTCCCGCTACTACGCATGCTGCTTCTCTTGCAAATATGTCACTGTCAATACGTGAGTCAAAGCATACTGCAACACACTTGTCGATTCCCTGTTTTCCTTCTTTTGCCGCTTCTTCGAGCACAAGCTCTGAGAGTGCTTGTGTTGTGTGGCGTATAACATGTCTGTTCATTCGGAACAATCCGACTGCCATTGTTCCGCGCAGTCCGCCTGTTCCGAATTCGAGCATGTCGAAAAACCGGCTTTCGATTTCTTTTTGGTCGTCTTTTATGTTTTGCAATTCCTGTTTTTCCGCATCATTTAGCGCAGGGCTTTGCAACCATGCATTGTAACGTTCTGTGTATGTCATATTAATATAACTCCTTCGGGCGACCATATGTCACACGGTGACAGATCGGTCGCCCCTACTCTTCTTCAATTACTTCCGCAGATAGTATGCCTTGGGCTTCTTCGAGCATTGTTTCGGGGACAAATATTTCCATGCCGCTCGGCGGCTGCCCGAAGATCAGCTTGCCAAATGCGCCGTTGTTCGGGTACTCGCCAACGTGCGGTATTGCGTATGCTTCAAGCAGATTTGTCGCAACTTCAAGATCTAACGGCCCTCCTGATACATGCTTAAGAAATACCGGTGGTACGGGCTCTCCGTTTTCATCCTTTGGCCACTCGGGTCCGTCGGGTTTTCCAAACTTCCAATCCATTGTAAATCTCCTTTATCTTGTTATACGGGCGACCGAGGCGGTCGCCCCTACGTGGGCGGGCGAACACAGGTCGCCCCTACGCTTAACGCTCCTCGCGGAAATAGTTTATTCCGCAGGATTTGGGTTGTGAGTGTTCCTTGCTTTGGCGGATGCTTGTAAATATCAGCACAAGTATTGTGGCAACAAACGGAAGTATATTATACACCTGTGCGGGTATGCCTTCAATCGGAAGATACAGCCGGAGCACGGACAGTCCTCCAAAGAGCAGCGCTCCGATGATTGCCCGCGATGGTCTCCACGCTGCAAATATAACGAGCGCAACTGCAATCCATCCGCGCCCTGCGATGCAGTTAAATATCCATGTTCCGAAATTATCTGCCATCGATATGTATACGCCACCGAGCGCACAAATCCCGCCGCCTACAATGGCTGATATATATTTGTAACGTGTGATATTAATTCCCACCGCATCCGCTGTTGCAGGGTCTTCGCCGACTCCCCTTATATTAAGCCCTACGCGGGTTTTGTTAAACACCCACATTAGTACTATTGCTGTTATTATTGCGAGGTAAACCATAAAATTAAACGAGAAAAACATCTTTCCTATAACAGGGATGTTGTTAAGCGGCCACTCAATTCCGTAAAACCACCATTTTGTTTGGTCAGACACAGTTGTAAAGCCACCTGCATGCATACCGAGCAGCTCACCGACTAAATTGCCTGCTCCAATGCCGAATATTGTCAGCGCGAGTCCCGTTACGTTTTGATTTGCTCTGAAAGTTACGGTCAAAACGCTGTATATAAACCCGCCGAGAGCTCCTGCTAAAAAGCCTGCGACCACTGCAAGCAGCGCCGCTATAAAGCCGATTGTAGCATCTGCGGCAATAGATTCGTAAAAGTAGGAAGCAGCGACTCCGGCAGCAGCACCCATAAACATCATTCCCTCAACGCCGAGGTTTAAGCTGCCTGATTTCTGAGTTAATATTTCACCGAGTGTTCCATATAAAAGAGGGGTTGCAGCAACAACAGCCATAAAGAAGAAATTTATTGCATCAAAACTGTCCATTATCGCACGCCCCCTTTCCTCTTAAAAATTAACTTGTAGTTTAAGAAAAATTCGCAGCCGAGCATAAAGAACAAAATGAGTCCAATGAGCATACTTGCTGCGGATGACGGTATTCTATAGATTGTTTGAATCGTTCCTGAGCCTTTTTGAAGCATGGCAAGAAAGACCGATATTGCAATCATTGCCGCAGGATTGAGCTTAGCGAGCCACGCTACGGTTATCGCTGTGAAGCCGACTCCACCTGTTACACCCTCTGATATTGTGTAGTTTGCTCCCGCAACGGTAACAAAACCCGTAATACCTGCTATTGCTCCGGATATAAACATAGTACGTAAAAACACAAGACTTGTATTGATACCTGCATATCTTGCCGTTTGAATACTTTCACCGACAACGGTTATTTCGTATCCCTGCTTGCTCTTTTTCATGTAAATATATACAAGAGCGACAAGCAAAAGTGCAATAATCCACCCTATGTTCACGCCAAAAACGCTCGGAAGTCTGGCTTTTGCGTTAAACATTGCAATCACGGGAAAGCCCATCATGGTCGGGTCGCGCCAGGGTCCGTATTGCAAATACCGCAGCCCTTCAAGGGCAACGTAGTTTAGCATAAGTGTAAAGAGTGTTTCGTTTGTGTTCCATTTCGCCTTAAAAACGGCAGGTATCATACCCCAAAGTCCGCCTGCCACTACAGCTGCGGCAAACATAACCATAAGCAGTACCGGGGAGGACATGCTTTGGTGGTGGAAAAGCGCAAAGTAGCTTGCTGCTGTTGCTCCGGCTATGATTTGACCTTCTGCTCCGATGTTCCAGAAACGCATTTTAAACGCAAGAGCAATACCCATACCGGTTATGAGCAGCGGAATTGCAATACGCGCTGTTTCGCGCAGCACCAATGCGCTGCCGAGCGAGCCGAGCACCATATCACCGTATACAGATACCGGGTTGTGACCCATAAGAAGGATTAGTATTCCTCCGACAAGTAAGGCTCCCAGGATAGCACCGGCGCGGACAGCTATTGCGCGCTGCTTTGAAACCCCTTCGCGTTTAATCATACGAACCCACGGCTCATGGTGCTGTTTGTATTTCTCGTGAATGTGTTCAGTTGTTTGTTGTTCGTTGTTCATTGTTATTCTCATTAAATCATATGCGGACGAACACAGTTCGTCCCTACGTGGGTGCGCTTGTCATATGCGGACGAACACAGTTCGTCCCTACATTGGTGCGTTGGTCATCAGTAACCCGATTTCTTCTTTTGTGGTTGCTGTCGCATCTACTATTCCGCTGAGCTTTCCGCTGCAGAGCACCATTATTCTGTCACACAGCTCAATCAAAACGTCTAAATCTTCACCTACAAATAAAACACCGACACCTTTTTTTCTTTGCTCGTTAAGCAGGTTATATATTGTGTATGACGAATTGATATCGAGCCCGCGAACAGGATATGCCACAACAAGAACAATCGGGTCGGAATCAATTTCGCGGCCGAGCAGTACCTTTTGGACATTTCCGCCCGAAAGCCTGCGCACAGGTGTTGAAACTCCGGGCGTCACAATTTCAAGTGACTCTATCAGTCTATGGGCTGTGTTTTTCGGAAGTCTGCGGTTAATTAAAAAACCTCTTGTTTCATTGTAGCTTTTGAGCATTACATTATCTACCATATCAAGACCTGCAACAAGCCCCATTCCAAGTCTGTCCTCGGGTACAAAGGCAAGATGTACGCCTTTTTTGGCAATTTGTGTTGGTGTAAGCCCGATAAGCTCGCTCGGCTTTCCGTAGTTGTTAAATATTATACTGCCGTTATGGACAGGATAAAGCCCTGTGATTGACTCACAAAGCTCCTTTTGACCGCTGCCCGCTATGCCGGCTATACCTAAGATTTCACCTGCCCGCAGTGTAAATGATACATTGTCGAGTGCTTTTAATCCGTCGGAGTTGAGGCATGTCAGCTCTGATATGATGAGTTTTTCTTCGCCTATCTCTGTTTGCTCGCGTTTAATTTCAAGATTTACGGCTCTGCCGACCATTCCGTCAGTAAGTGATTTTATTGTTGCATCTTTTGTTTCGTACTCTCCTACAAGTTCTCCTTTTCGCAGTGTGCATACCCTGTCGGAAAGTGCAAGAACTTCATTTAATTTATGCGTTATTATGATAACTGCTTTACCGTCGTTTTTCATGCTCCGCAGCATATCAAAAAGTATTTCTGTCTCTTGAGGTGTTAAAACCGCGGTCGGCTCATCGAGTATGAGCACATCTGCACCACGGTAAAGAACCTTGACTATTTCCACCTTTTGCTTCTCACTGACCGACATATCGTATATTTTTTTATTCGGGTCTAAAGAAAAACCATATTTTTCCGATATTTCGCGGATTTCGGTGGCTAATTTTTTTCTGTTTATATGAGTGCTTCCGGTGAGTCCGAGGATTATATTTTCCGCAGCGGTCAGCACATCGACAAGCTTAAAATGCTGGTGAATCATACCAATCCCAAGGTCAAACGCATCTTTTGGAGAGCGTATGATAACTTCCTTGCCATCGACATAAATTTCGCCGCT
>Ga0123356_10002001_pt1 | contig 22030 bp, 19 predicted proteins | sample TergutEmb28metaG_2_FD_92546 | JGI IMG/M metagenome (GOLD analysis project Ga0123356, IMG submission 92546) | Embiratermes neotenicus P3 segment gut microbial communities from Petit-Saut dam, French Guiana - Emb289 P3 | ecosystem: Host-associated > Arthropoda: Insects > Digestive system > Gut ... | reverse complement strand
GGGCATTATTTCCACAATCATTTATGCGGGTACTATTGCATCAAGCCTGCTTTCCGACCGGCTGACGAAAAAATTCGGCGCGGGGCTGGTCACAGCCGGGAGCGTTTTCCTTACCGCCGCCGCTCTCTTCGGCTTTTCGGTGTCGGGCCGCTTTGGGATGCTCTGCCTTTGGGCCATACCCTACGGCCTTGGCGCGGGAGCCATCGATGCCGCGCTCAACAACTACGTGGCGCTGCGCTACGCCTCGCGGCACATGAACTGGCTGCACTGCTGCTGGGGCGTGGGTGCGGCCATCAGCCCCTACGTCATGGGGCAAGCGCTGTCCGGCGGAGCCGGCTGGAACTACGGCTACCGCACGATTTCTTTTGTCCAAATCGCGTTGACAGCTGTTCTGTTCATCAGCCTGCCTTTGTGGAAAAAACAAAGCGCGGATATCCCGGGTCAACAGGATCGGCCAATATTAAAGCTACCGCAAATCCTGCGGATCAAAGGCGTCAAGCTTGTGCTGGCGGCTTTTTTCGGTTACTGCGCACTGGAAGCCGCTGCAGGCTTATGGGCCAGCAGCTATCTCGTTTTGCACCGGGGAATCGCCACGGAAATCGCGGCGAACTACGCCTCATTTTTCTTTATCGGCATCACTGCCGGGCGCTTTCTATCCGGATTCATCTCGGACCGCGTCGGCGACAGAAACATGATCCGCATTGGAATTGGCATTATTATCTTGGGAATTTTCGCGCTATGGCTTCCCATCAAATCCGATTGGCTGTGCCTGAACGGCCTGGTGCTCATCGGCCTTGGCTGCGCGCCCATCTACCCGGCGATCATCCACGCGACGCCGACGAATTTCGGCGAAGAGAACGCCCAGGCCATCATCGGCGTGCAAATGGCCAGCGCCTACGCCGGCTCCACGCTCATGCCGCCGTTGTTCGGCTGGCTTGCGGGCAATATTGGCATCGCGATGTTCCCGGCGTTCATGCTGCTCTTCGCGGCACTCATGCTAACGATGACCGAGCGGCTCAATCGAGTGAAAGCTTGAGTTCCCCCGTCGCGATGCCCGCGCAAAACGCCGCGTCGTGCTCCACAAAGAGCATCGTAGGCCGGTACTCCCGCAGCAACTCCTCAATCTGCATACGGGAGAACACGTCGACGAAATTCAGTGGCTCGTCCCACAGGTATAGGTGCGCCCGCTCGCACAGGCTGCGCGCGATGAGCGCCTTCTTTTTTTGGCCCGAGGAGAATTCTGCCATGTCCTTGCCGAACTGCGTGCGGCTGAAATCCAGCTTGCGCAGGATCGCCTTGTACAGGCTTTCGTCAATGCCGCAGGCCGCGATATAATCGCCCAGGCTGCCCCGCAAAAACGACGTATCCTGCGGCACATACGATATTTTTAGTTGTCTCGACCGTAAGATATTACCAGAGCTTTGAAGGCCGGGCTCCTCCAGTATGGCTTTCAAAATACTGGATTTTCCGCTGCCGTTCCTACCGGTCACGGCCAGGCGCTCGCCCTGCTCTAACACAAAAGTGATGTTTTCGCACACCATCTGTTCGCCATAAGAAAGCGACACGTGGTTGAATTCCAGCATGCGCCTGGTGTGGAATTGCAGGGGATGGATTTTCAGGCTGTCTGCGGTCTCAACATTTTTTAGCAGCTGCGATTTTTCGTCGATTGCTGATTGCTGCCTGCGCTCCAGATTTTTTCTGCGCTGCTGCATCCGCCTGGATTTCTCGCCGTGATAGGCCATCGTATCCAGGCACTCGTGCCCTTTTTTGCGCAGAGAAGCGGCGCCCTTGCCCATTTTCGCGGATTCCACGGTATCCGCCCATTGGGCGCTTTGGCGCGCCGCCGCTTCCAGGCGTTTGATGTCTTTTTTTAGCTTTTCATTTTCCGCGCGTTCAAAGGCGTCCCGCCGCCGTTTTTGCTCCTGCCATACGGAAAAATTCCCGACCACCACCTCGATATTGCTTTTGTTCAAGGCGAGGGTGTGGTCCGTGCACGCGTCCAGCAGCGCCCTGTCGTGGGATACCAGCAAAAACCCGGGCTTCTGCCGCAGGTATTCCCCCAGCGCCCGGCGGCCATGGGCGTCCAGGTGGTTCGTCGGCTCATCGATGAGCATGAACCTGCCTTCGTTCAAAAACAGCGCCGCCAGCAGGCCCTTCATCCGTTCGCCGCCGGAAAGCGTTTCAAACGGCCGGTAGATCGCCCCGCAGTCGAACGAGAGCAGATTGAGTTCCCGCAGCAACTCCCACTCGTGCGCTGCGGGGCATCGTTCCATGAAAACATCCAAAGCCATGCGCCCTTGCCCTTTCACCGGAACCGGGAAATAATCGCAGCAGGCACTTTTGACAATCTCGCCCGCGCTTGGCTGGAGCTCCTCTGTAAGCAGGCGCAAAAGCGTGGTTTTGCCGCGCCCGTTGCGCCCCACGAACCCGCAGCGCCAGCTCGTATCAAACGTAAAGTCGGCCTCTTCAAAAATAGTATCGTAGCTGCCCTCATAGGCAAACGTGAGCCCCCGGGCTTGTATCATTGACATAATATCCCACCTCCAATAAATAAAACAAGGCGCAAGAACGCTCTTGCACCTTGTTCAGGTTATTTTATGCGCTTCTTGCTTTGGGCGCATGCCAAAGCCAGCCTTGCGCCCGTTATTCTTTTAGCAAGAAGTGTTGTACAACTTGGCCGCTCCTTTGTTTTGATGGGACCATTATACCAAACGCGCGCTAGGTTGTCAAGTATTATTTGCTCACCGTAAGATCCGCGCCGCCGTTTGCCCAGAAGAAGGAGACCGTATACCCCGCCCCATTTTTCGCGTTGTATTCGATGCCGTGCTTCAGATCCATACCGGGCAATTCCTCGGTGAATCCCCGTGCCTTGAGCTGCTCCACGTACGCCTTCGCCGCGGCTTCTTCCATTTCGTCGATCATCGCGTTGATGCCGCCCGGGTTCGACTTCACGACGGCGTTTTTGACGCCCGGGTTCGGCACCTGCCGCGTGAATTCGTTGTCCGGCCATTCGTTGGCGACGATCGCGTTGCCGAACTCGTCCCATACGACGCCGTCCGCATCCCTGCGGGCGATCAGGTCACCGTTGCCGTCGGTGATGGTCAGGCCGCCGTCGTCGAACGACACAATGAGACCCAAATCCCGGCCCTCGTCGATCAACGCGCGCTTTTCCTTATCGGTGAGCCCTCCTATGGGCGTTCGCCCTTCCATGAGCGCCGCGAATTCGTCGCTGACGGCATCCTCGATGTCGATAGGCTCCTGCTCGCCGCCGGATCCCCCGCAGCCCGCAAGCGCCGCCAACAGCATCAGCGCCAATAACATCGCAAACAGTTTTTTCATAGAAATCTCTCCTCCAAATTAATTACGCAATTACGAATTATTTTCGTTTCCTCTTTTCCGCCACGCTGGTGGGGAGTATGCGCAGCTGGCGTTCGCGCCGTTTGCCGCGCTGCTGCAATAACAGGACGATCAGGTAAATCCCGGCGGCAAACAGCACCGCGAAGAGCAGCGCCTTGGCCAATGAGGTTTGCACAAATTGCCTCGCCAGCGATACCAGGAACAACACGGCGCTGCGGCTCACGTTGTCGGCGGCCACGAGCTCCACCCGGGCGAATTCCTCCCCGGCGAAGAGGATACGGGCGGCGCCCATCGGTTGGTCCTTGTACACTGGGGCCATCACCTTTTCCGGGGTGAGTTCCGGGATAATCTCCACCAGCACGCTTTTGCTGTCGATGCCCTCGGGCACAAAGGCCACCAGGTCCTCCTTGGGCCGCAGCTGCACATGATCCGCGTTGCGCGCAAGCTCCACCGGAACCTCGCCCACGGCCTTTTCCCTATCCGCCACCTGCCTTAACTTAATATGCGTAAAACTCCATTCCAGGATCGCCTTGGCGTCCACGAAGGCTGTGTTTACATCATACGTTTTTGGGGGCAGCCTCACCTTGTCGCCGCGCATTACGATGCAAAGATAGTTGAATCCCCCCCGGGAAGCCTTGGCCACCACGCACTCCCCCGCACCCCGTGTGGAGCCCGTTTTGACGCCGGAGACATCGGCGCAGTAGTAGTCCCGGTAGCCCCGGTTGAGCATGCGGTTGGTGTTCAGCAGCGTGCGCTTGTTATTTTTGTTCGTCTCGGGAATTTCATACGTTAGGGCACCAATGATTTTCTCGAATAGGGCGTTGCCCTTGAATTCCGCGCCGAGGGCATAGCGGACGATGGCCGCGACGTCCCGCGCGGTGGTATAGTGCCCCTCCTCGTCCAGGCCGTGGGCGTTCATGAATTGGGTGTCTTCCAGGCCCATACGCTGCGTGAATTCGTTCATCTGCGCCACGAACGCCTCCTGGCTGCCGGCGGTGTAGTCGGCCAGAATGGCGGCAGCCTCGTTGCCGCTGGGCACCATAAGGCAGTAAAGCAGCTGCTCCACAGTGAGCTCCTCGCCGATTTTGATGCCGGCATTGGCGCTGTTGATGCCGTAAAACATGGTGATGCATTCGGGCTTCACCGTGATGACTTCATACAAATTCTCGCAGTGCTCCATCGCGAGGATTGCCGTGACGATTTTCGTCAGCGAAGCCGGAGCCGTGCGCAGGGTATCGTTTCGGTTGAAAATGACGCTGCCGTCGTCCAGGCTTTCCAGAAGGATGACTTCCGAAACCCCGCTGAGCTTGGGGATATCGCGCAGCAAGCTATTGAATGCTCCATGGGAGGGTACGGCGCCCGCGGCAATCAAAACAAGAAAAAGAAAAATCGCCGGAATCTTCATAATTATTTTGTGATAATATTTAACTTTTTTAGGTTTACCCATAGACATCCAGCCTTGTTTGTAGTAAAATAAGGTATCTATGATGTATTGTACCATAAACGTTTGAAAAAAAAAAGACTTTTTCGATAATTTATTGTTTAGGAGGGCTGAAGCTATGATATACGTCACGGGGGATCTGCACGGCGATTTCAGCCGGTTCCGTCACGCGGAAATGCGCAAGCTCAAAAAAGGCGACACGCTGCTCGTATGCGGCGACTTCGGGTTTTTGTGGAACGGCGACAAATCGGAGCAGGCGCTGCTGAAAAAAATCGGCAAACTAAAGTTCAATGTCTGTTTCATCGACGGCGTGCACGAGAACTTCAAGCTCCTGGGCCAATTCCCGGTGTCCGAATGGAACGGCGGCCGGGCGCGGCAGATCACGGGGCGGCTGTACCATCTCATGCGCGGGGAAATATATACCGTCGATGGCAAAACCGTGTTCGCCATGGGCGGCGGCGTGAGCCAGGACGACGATTTCCGTACGCCCGACGAGGCTCGTTTTTGCCATGAAATCCCCTCCAGGGAAGAACTCAACCACGCGCTGGACAACCTCAAGCAGGCGGGCGCCGTGGATTACATCATCACCCACGAACCGCCCATGCGCATCAAAAGCTTTTTGCAACTCAAGCAAAACAGCAATATGGCGGATATCACGGGCCTCAACACCTTCTTCGAGGAGATCGGCAAGCTTTGCGGCTACAAGCGTTGGTTCTTCGGCTCCATGCATGTCGACAAGATCATCGCCAGCACCCACGCGGCGGTATTCCGCAAGGTGTTACGCGCGGACGGCTGACCCTTATCCATAACAAAGCATAAAGAACGCCCGCTCATTTGAGGGGCGTTCTTTTTTAGCAAATATTACAGTACGAGGAACCACAGGAAGAACGGCGCGCCGCTGTGCGGAGCCAAAAACGGAACCAGCAGCAGCAATAACCACGCCCAATTGCGGCCCGTCCTAATCCACGTAAGGAACTTGATTTCTTTTTTGTCCACGATCTCCGGGAGCTTTCCGCAGACACAGGGATCTTCACCACACTCAGGGCAACTGGTGTCGATCGGCTCCTTGCCCTGGGGGTCATACGCGAATACATCCAGCGCGTCCAGCTCCTCCTCCGATTTGCCAATGATATCGGCCTTGGACTTAAACTCGTTGCGGGTAACAACGAGCTTTCTCAGGCTCGGCGTATTGGTGATGTCCAGGGAGGTCAGGTCGTTGTGGGTCAGGTACAGCTCCAGCAGCGACGGGAGATTCGAAGCGTCGAAGGTCTTCATTAGGTTATAGGAAAGATCCAACACCTGAAGTTCATTCAAGCCCGTTACTATCACCGAGGTTAACTCGCTGTTTGTGACGAAAACATGCACCTTTTCCAGCGCCTGATTGGCCGTAAGATCGAGCTCTCCTTTGAGCGGGTTGTAATTGCAGTAAAAAATACGCAATTCCGTAAAATGCTCCAAGCCGTCCAGGGACTCAATGCCAAGCCTTGATATGTTTAAGTCCTGGATTTTATTCACGTCGGAGGGATAGATCGGCTCCCCCGGCTCGATGCCTGTAATTTCATATACCTTCGCCAAAAACGCGGGGTCGGTGAAGTCGCCCGAAATATCGTCTTCGACCGCCGCGGCAAGGACCAACTCATCCTCTTCTTCGGCCGCATGGGCGGAAACCGCTCCAAACCCGACCATCAAAAGGAAAGCCAATAATACGCTAAGTAGACGCTTCATCAAACATCCTCCTAAAATATTAAGATTCTAACAAATTTATCATACCATATTATAAACAAAAAGGGAATCCCTGAAATATATTTCTACTATTATGACAAAAATACGGCAAATTGTGCCCGCTATTTTTGTGTAATTATGCCTAATCCATTGGGAACGTTTCCCATAATCACGGTTTCCGCCAGGCAAATAGTCATTTCCACCTGCGTATGCTGCGCGCCGCCGGGCAAAATCACAGCCAAAGTCATCCGCAAATCCATGAGAATGCGGTGCATGGTCTGGTTGACGCCGGCGCCGGAAATGTCGCTGCGGATGTCCGAAAGGGCGTCGCCCGTCATGGCAAGGCGCACGCGAATACCCGGCCCGCTGCCGGAAAACAGCTGGCTGCCCAGCAGCGCCCCCATAGGCAGGCGCAGCTTTGCACGGCGGCGGCGCACCGCCTCCTCCGCCGCCCGGTTGATTTTTGTCCGCAGCAGGTTGATCTCCAGGGCGTTTGTCCGAATGGACTTGACGCCGTTTTCTTCCTGCTGCTCCACCAGGCGCTCATAGGTCACCTGCTCCTCCGCGAGCACCCGCTCCACGGCCTCGGCAATCGCCCGCGCCGCCTGCTGCTTTGCCACAACCCCGGCCAGTTCCCGCACCTGCGGCGTCACCCGGTGCTCCAGCGCCGCGGTCATGGCCACGACGGCCGCGATGATAATAGCCGCAATCCACAGCCAACGCTTGTTGAGTGGAAGGTTGAGCGTTGAGAGTTTCGCATTTCGCCGGGAAAGAGAGCGCCGGCGTGGCAAGGCCGGCAGGCGAAAACGAAGCAAAGAATAGCGGCGCAACTGGGCCATACGGCACCTCCTCCTGCGCTATTCTATGCGTTCTTGCAGGAATTTCTGCACGTCCGCGGCCCGCCATGCGATTTTATGTTGTTCGCTTAATCCTCCAACATCTTTTCTATCAGCAGCACTTGGCCGACATTGGCCTCCTGTCCGTCTTCTGTGATCCAGCAATGCGCCATGCAGGTTTCCACATAGGTCAGGCGTGCGAGATCGTTTTGGGGAACGTGCAGCTTTTCCGAAAGCGTTTGAATGACGCGCGGCAACGATTCGTCAAAACCGTCCGCAAATTCATTCAAGATAAAGCGGGGAATATCGAACACTACGTCGCCAACAACGCCTTTTGGGTCTATGACACGCCAGCGCCCCTCGCCGCCCAGTAGGATATTATCATGATGCAAGTCGCCGTGCAGCAGCATTTCGCCGGGGAACCGCGCGCAAAGTCCGCGACATATCCGCTGCGCTTTCGCCATTTTGCCGCACAGGATTTTATGATCCTCGCGGCCGCGCATATATTCCGTAATCCGGCTGACCCAATCCAAATAGGCCGGGTACGCCGTTTGATCGGCGGGTACTCTGTGCAGGCCGCGCCACACGTCGCAAAAGAGATCGATCCGCCGGCCGCGGTCAGGTTCTGCCCGAAGCGGCGTGCCGGGCACAATACGCTCAATCAACAATGCGCCGTTTGCGGGATCCGCTTCGTATACCGCGCAAAAGCGTGTACCGTGATATTCCCGTAGCAGGCGATGCGCTATATTTGTTTCATCCGGATCGCCGAGTTTCAGCACGCATGCCCCATGCGCTTCGGCTTTGCAATGGAAGATGGAACCGCTGCCTATTTGCGCGAAGCCTGACAGCCCCCATTGTCCGGCATAGTATGCGAGGTCATTATTCCTGCCCATCATGGCGCTCCAATCTTTTTTCGTTTCTATATACATCATAGGCGCCGCTTGGCAGCAAGTTTTTTTACTTGACTTCCGCCTTCTTTCCGGCTACAATAAAGCTATATCGCAATATGGCTGGAAAGTGGGTGTTCTCGTGAAGAATATCAAGCGCGGCATTTTCATCAAAACGGTAATCATTGCGCTGCTCGGCGTCACCGCCGCCGCAATCTTCTTTTTTATCGGCAAAAAATCACCCCAGGCCCCGGCCTGGCCCGGAAAGGAGCTGCCCATGCTGCCCTCAACAGCCGAACAAACAGAATTCACAGCGGAATTTACCCTGCCTATGCTCGCGCTCGAAGACGCGCGCCCCTTGCTGCGCAACCCCGACCGCGGCCTGCGCATGGAAACCTACATTACCCTGGGCGCGCCGGAAAGCTACCCCGGCAATCCCGAGTGCCCTTACGAAAAAATGCTGGGCTTTATTGAGAAATACGAGGAAGAAAGCCCCGTCCTTGTACAGCTTTACGTGTATCTCACACGCTACAGCGAAAAGCCCCTCGACGGCATTGCCTTCGCGCAGCTGCGGCAAATGCTTGAGCTTCTGCGGGATAACGGCGTGCGCGCCCTGCTGCGATTCACTTACCAAAACGAGTCCAACCCGGATGCCGCCTGGCCGCAGGTCAGGGAGCATTTGAATCAGATCGGCGCGTGGTTCCGGCAAAACAGCCAGTTGGTTGAGGGCACGCTCTACGCCGTGCAGGGTGGCATTATAGGCAACTGGGGCGAGGGACACAATAATATCAACTTCAAGAACAGATACATTGGCCCTGCATTTGACCTGCTGTGCCGTATTACTCCCGCAGATGTTTTCGTGCAAGTGCGTAATATCGACCTGATGGGCATGGTCTCGCCGAAATTCAAAAACCGCATCGGCATGCACGACGACTACATGATCGGCGAGCCGGATGGCATGTGGAACTTTTTCCTGGGCCGCGGCGGCAAACGGGAGAGCCGGGCCGAAGCAGGCTTTTGGCGTACCATCAACGACGGCGAAATGCCCTGGGGCGTCGCGACGTACTACGACCGGCCCGACGGCCATCTCCTCGACAGCATGGATGTCATGCCCATCTTGCGGCAGTTCAAGCAATATTCCATGACATCATTTTCGCTCGAGCATAACTACCGCGAGGATGTACCGGGCCGCAGGTTTAGCATGGACCGCTGGCGCGACGAGCATCTTGCCCTGGCGCAATTAGAGCAGGCCGGATTGCCCTGCCACCCCAGCCTGTTCGACCTGGACGATAATATCAACACGTTCGACTATATCCGCTATCACCTGGGCTATTTGCTTTCCGTCACTTCATTCGAACGAAATAAAAATCAAGTTCGCTTCACCATTCAGAACAACGGCTTTGCCGCGCCGCTGAACTTCAACGCTCTTAGCCTCGTGATTGAGGGCGGGGAATATCTCGTCGGCAGCTATGATAAATTCGCCCTGGCTTCCATGCAAGCCGTCACTTATACCGTTGACTTGCCTGAGAATTTTGACAGTTCACAGGCCATCGGCATAAAATTAGCCCGCCGCGCGGGTTCGCCGCTCAGCGCGCGCTTTATGAATGACACGGAATTTGCGGATGGCGCGTCCATCCTTCGGCAATTTCAATAAAAACTGGACTATATAAGGAGCCTCGTCATGCTCGGAAAAACCGCGACGGCCAAAACAACCGTAACGCCCGCTAACACAGCCAGCGCTATAGGCAGCGGTAGCCTGGAGGTGTTCGCCACGCCTATGATGGCGGCCCTGATGGAGCGTGCCGCCTGCGCGTGCCTTGCGGGCGAGCTTTCGCCGGGGCAGACCAGCGTCGGCACGCGCATCTGCGTTGAGCACACCGCCGCCAGCCCCCTGGGGGTGGAGATCACCGCGGCGGCAGCCATCACTGCTGTTAATGGTCGCAGCATCGAGTTTTGCATCGCCGCAAGCGACGTATCAGGCGAGATCGGCAAGGGTACGCATACCCGCGTAATCATTGACGCGGAGCGGTTCATGGGGAACGTGCGGGGCCGGGGCAGGACCTGATTTGAACGTCATGCTTCCTCCAAAATTTCTTCCGCTGTCTTGCGTGCCTCCAGTTGTGTATAAACCTCCTGCATACACTCCTCATTGAGCTTATATTTACTGCTAAACAGCAGCAGCGCCGCCAGCGCGAACAATGGTGGCAAAATGAACATCATCACCGTGATGCCCGTTTTCGCGGAATCCGGCTGAACTTTTAGCTCACCCCGGTACCCCGTGACTTGTAAGCCCAGGAACATAATCAGGCTCTGGATGGAGTAAGCGCCCTTCTGCAAAAAGCCTTTCATGGAAAATACCACGGAGTCCGCCCGGTAGCCCAGGCGGGCTTCGCCGTAGTCCACGATGTCGCTGAGCATCACGGTCTGGCACACGAACGAGCACCCCACGCCCATCATCCCAATCACCCCGCAAATCGCGAACAATGGGAAGATATTCACAACGGCGCTGAAGAAATACATGGCAAAATAGCCGAACATGGTCATGCACATGGCAATTTTGATGACCGTGCCCCGGCGCATCCACTTGGTGAGCAGCGGCAGCAGCGCAAGCCCCGCCGCCTGGCCCGCGCCAACAAGCATCCCGAACAGCGACATCGCCTGCAAATTGCCCATGACATCCTCAAAATAATAGACCGCGAGGCCGCTGACCAGATACCAGCCGGTATTGAGCAGCAGCGTCACCAGCATAAACACCAGCAGCTGGTCGTTGCCCCTTATGGTCTGGACCACGCTTTGGAACGTGATTTTATATTCCGGCGCGGTGGCCCCCGCGATCTCTTTTATCTTCCCCGTACTGAAAAACGTAACCAGCACGAGAGAAATCAGCCCGATGCCGCAAATCATGGCCCAGCGCTGGAAGCCCAGGGCGCTGAGCCCCTCGCTGCGCCCCAGCAATGGGATCATAATGGGGCTCGCGATGGTGATGACCAACTGCCCAAGGCCCGAAAACGCCCGCGGGATGGTGGCCGCGATGTTGCGTTCCTTTGGGTCGTTGGTAAGTAGGGGCACCATGGACCAGTAGGGGATGTCCACGAGGGTATTGCTCATGTCCCAAAGCACATACATCACGGTGATATAGGCGATCAGCCCCGCGCCCGCCCCTGCCGCCGTGACGGGAAGCCCCGGGTTCCAGAACAGCAGCGCCAGCACCGTGGCGTTCAGTACCGCGCCGATCAAAAGCCATGGCCGGTACTTGCCGTAGCGGGATTTCGTGGCGTCCACCACGGCGCCCATCATGGGGTCGTTGACGCCGTCCCATATGCGCGCGGCGAAGGTCATCGCCGCCAGGTACCCCTTGGGGATCAGGGCGATGTCCGTCAGATATTTGTTCAGGAAGCTGTAAAACAGGCCATAGCTGAAATCCAGGCCCAGCGCGCCGACGCCATAGCCGATGTATTTCTTTAGTTTTTTCATGAGGTGGGTCCTTTCGTATGTTTTATCGCTTTGCGACAAACTCCCCTACCGCATCTTCGCCAAATCCCGGTAACTGATCGCCTGTATGCCGCAGTCCTTCAAGTGCCGCCGGTACTTCGGGTCACCGAACAGCTTGTACTCCCACACGCGCATGCGCCCCTTGCCGCTTGCCGCCGTGATCTCCCCTGTGTCCGTGCAGGGATGCAAAAACGTTTCGGTCACGCCGGGCGGAAAGCGTTCTTCCGCGAAGGTAAATACGTAATCCCGGAATTTGTCGTAGCTGTCGCATTGCGGCCCATCGGTGCTGTGGGGGATGAGGTAGTCCGGGCAAATCACGCCCCTTGCCTTAATGAACGACTGCACCTGCCCGAACAGCAGCTCAATCGCTTCCATCGGCACATCAAAGCCATTGACCCTATCCTGGTCGATCATCCCGACAAGGCTTTTCGCCGGGAAGCGGAACGGCAGCCCCACCTCGGCCGAAAGCTCCAGGATCGTCTCCAGCAAGTCGAACCGCCCGGTAGAAATGCCGTACAGCGTGCCCATGTGGTTGTCCCAGTGGGAAGGATTCAGGCCCAGCTTTCTCGCCAAGTCCAGCTGCGCCCTGACTTCGTCAATCACTTCGTCCAGGTCCGCGTTTTCCTCGAACGCCTCCGATGATTTCCACAGATAGCCGAATTCATCCCGGAGACTTTCGGTGTCACCGGCAGCCACCGGGCCCCAGCGGCAGGTTTCCCATTCGCTGGTGTTGGTCAGGTGCACGCCAACGGCGAACTCCGGATGCTTCGCCGCCCACCGGCAGGCGTGGGGCGCCCACACGGCGGGCATCATCACGGTGGACGACGTAATGCCGCCCTTCATGAATAGTTCCTGCACGGCAATGTTCGCGCCATAAAACGACCCATAGTCGTCCGCGTTGATAATTAAGTACCTGTCCACTGCTTTGTCCCCCATTATCAATTATGTTATCAATTTGCATATCACGTCATAGATGCGCTCGTTGGCGTCCGTGACGGCCATTGCCTTTGCGGCATCGGCCATGCGCCCGCGCCTGTCGCCATCCGCAAGCAATCCTTCCATCGTGCGGGCAAGCAACTCCGGCGTCAAATCCTTTTCTTCAATTAAGATTGCCGCGCCCGCGTCCGAAAGCGTCTTCGCGTTGTAGTACTGGTGGTTTTCAGCGACATTCGGCGAGGGCACGAGGATGGAGGCTTTGCCCACTGCCAGAATTTCATTCACCGTGCTCGCTCCCGCACGTCCAATGACCAAATCCGCGGCAGACATGCGCCGGGCCGCGTCATTGACATATTCTTGGATACTCAACTCCGGCGCGCTCAAATCCACGCCGCGCTTTTTCAGTTCTTCCGGCACCCACGCGCCATATTGCCCGTAGGCATGATGAAAATGTGCCGCGTTCTTGTTCCAGAGGAGTGCCAGCATCCCAACAATGGCTTCGTTCATCGCCCGTGCCCCAAGAGAGCCTCCCGTGGAATAAACCATAGGCCGAGCGTCTAGATTCAATTCCCAGCGGCTTTGCACCTGGTTGGCCGTGAAAAACTCCCGTCGGATGGGAATGCCCGTATGAATGGGCGGGTTCTTGCAGCGCATACGCTCTTTTGCCGCCATGTCGGTGAGCATTACGGCGTCCACTCTGCCAGCGAGGGCTTTGTTTGTGATGCCCGGGAAGGCGTTCTGTTCATGGATGGCCGTCGGAATATCTCGTTTTGCCGCCGCGCGCAGCACCGGGCCGCTCACGTAGCCGCCAAAGCCGACGACCGCGTCCGGCTGGAATTCATCCAATATCTTAGATGTCTCGCCATTCACTTTCATCAGCTTTTTAACTGTTCGCAAATTGCGCTTAATGCTTTGCGCGCTAAAACTACGCTGGAAGCCGGAAATATCGATCGTGCGGAAATCATAGCCCGCCTGGGGCACAAGTTTCGCTTCCATATGGTCCGCCGTGCCGACGAACAATATCTGCGCCCCCGGGTGCAGTTGGCGTACGAGGCCCGCCGCCGAAAGCGCGGGGTTAATGTGCCCCGCCGTGCCGCCTGTTGCGAAAAGGATGCGTTTGTTATCCAATATCGTTTTTCCTCATTTCGAGCAGCTTCTTTATGCATTCCAGCGCTTCAGCATCCGGGTCGCGAAACGCCATCACAGCGTGGCACACATTGTTGAATTCCCTGCCGAAGATTATTTTGCGCATTCCCGGCTTGCAATCGCCGCCGCAGCTGCCGCAGAAATTCACATGCGCCCAGGCGATTTCTTTCATGCGCTCGTCTTCATGCTCGCCGCTGTAATCGCCTTCGGTCCAAATCGTCCAGGGGCCGGGCGCTTCAGCGGCCCCGTCAAGATGCATATAGCATACGCACTTGCTTTGATGGCTGACTTCGCCATGGTCTCCTCCGGCAATCATACCGTTCTCCTTCAGATATACCGCGAAGTCCAGCGCGTTTTTCAATGTATCGCCGCTTAAATTGGCTTTTTTGATTATATGATCAATTGCAGCCACGGTTAACCTCCTTTACGCATTTATGTCCTCCTGATCTTGTTGCGCGCTCTACAGTTCCACGCTGAACATATAAGCGGTGCCATTTTTGTCGTGCCCGTCCAGAAATACTTCCGCGGTCCAATATTTGTCCGGGTACGGAATGTGTACACCCTGGCCGAGAATCATGTTCCTGGTCACATCGTACATGGCGTCGCTGTCATAACCCTTGCGTTGATGCATAGCGTCGTTATCGCCGGAGAAGGTTGCGAACGCAAACTGCGAACGAAACGTCAGATAAGGCGTGCTGCTGTCTTCCGGAACAAAATCCCAATGCATAAACCCTTCCGGCACAGGGGCGCCCACCTGCATAAATCGCCCCCAAAAGCCGTGCCACGGCTCCACATCCACGCCCTGCCCATAATGATGCATCAACAAAACGTCGTAATCCCAGCCTGATTTGTATTCACCCATGGCGTCCAGCGCGCGGAAAAGCTCCCTGCGATCCTCTATGCTGGCTGTTGATTCATCGCCTTCTTTCCCAATGAAGCGCATGGCGGGCATTGTTTTGTATTCGAAGCTCTCTACCTTGAAGCCCTTTTGCTGCCGTTCCACCGTATACGGCATGAACAGGCACCACTGGATTTGGGCGTCGCAGTCTTTTAGATAGTTGATATAGCCTTGTTCACTTGCGTGCATCGACCCCGCGCTGTGTCCCGCTATTTTTTCCCGCACGGCGCGATCCTTCATGACTGAAAATTCGGCAAGCGCGCTGGCGACAACTTCGCGCAGCCGCCCGTCGTGGGTATTCCCGGAAAGCTCGTCGTCGAATCGATCGAGGGCTTTAAACACCGCCCTATTGACAATGCCGGTCGGTTCAAGTTCTTTCAGGCATGCCCGAAGCCTGATATTTTGTTCTTTAAAACAAAAAAGAGTGTCCCGCAGCTTTTCTTCGTTTGCCACGAACCGTTCGTCTGTCCATTGGAAATCTTCGAGAACCCATTCGGACAACGCGTCGAACGCTTTTGGGTTTTGCCCGCGGGCCTTTCGGGCCCAATCCACAAGGACTTTGTACGCTTTTTCGCTTTTCTGCTTGCCGAATTCCTTATCGAACTTATTCCAGCCGATGAATAGAAATTCATCATTCAATTTTTTCGCCATCACATTGTCCCCTCCTTACACATTCATCTCTTTGAACAGCTTCTTGTTCGCCTTATAAATTTGCTTGTAGATTTCGAAATATTTATCGTATTTCTTTTTATTTTCCAGGTCAGGCTGGAACGTTTTCACAGCGGGGATAAGCCGCTTTACTTCCTGCAACGATGAAATGACCTTCTTGCCCACGGCAATGAGTGCCGCCGCGCCCACAGCGCCCACGTTCTGGGGGCTTGCCACGGTTTCCACCGTGCGGCCAAGGCAATCCGCCAAAATCTGGCACAGCACGTCGCTGAGCGCCCCGCCGCCCACGAAACGAATGACCTGGGAGGTGGCGGTCTTTTTCTCCTGGGTTTCCAGCATCCAGCGCAAATGATATATCACGCCCTCCACGACAGCTCTAATCATCTCGGTCTTCCCGGTTTCCAGCGAAAGGCCGAAGAACATGCCCCGGGCGTTGGGGTCCTCGAAGGGGCAGCGGTTGCCGTGGAGCCATGGCGAAAAGATCACGCCGCCGGAGCCGATGGGCGCTTCGCCGATGACCGCCATGAGATAATCATAGAGGCTCGTATAGACAGTCTCGCGATCGCCGTGCCTGAGATTATATTCATTATTATGCAAGTACAGATTGATTTCATCCAGCGCGAGGTGATCCTTCACCCATTCCACGCATTTGCCCGCCGTTTCCTGCTCAGCGAAATAATTATAGAGCCCCTCCTGCGCGCCGACGATGGCGGCGATCATCGCGCCCGCGTCCACGATGCTTTTGTCCACCACGGTGGAAACCCAGCCGGATGTGCCTGAATAAATATGGGTATCGCCCAGGGCCACAGCGCCAGCGCCTACGCCCACGAGGCTCGCGTCGCCGCCGCCGCCATACACCGGGATACCCGCCACGAGGCCGAGCTCCTCGGCCTGCTTTTGCCGCAGCTCGCCCACCTGCGCCGTGCAGGGCACGATTTCCGCCAGGTGCGACCACTTCACGCCCAGCATGTCGGCCATTTCGCGGCTCCAGCAGCGCTTTTTGATGTCCAGCAGCAGGGCGGAAAAGGCGGAGTCCGGCGTCATGACGCAGCGGCCCGTCATCCGGGCGATGAGGGCTTCCTTCACGTCCAGCCATTTATAGGTGCTGGCGAATACGTCCGGTTCATTGCTTTCTACCCATTTATATTTCCACACGGGGTCCTTGACGCTCAGCGGGGCGGCCCCTGTTTTTTGCAAAGACTTCAGCAGCCGGAACACGTTCCCGCCCGCGACCTGCAAGCCGAAGCCCATGCCCTTTTTGAGCTCTTCCCCGGCGCGCTGGTCCATGTAACTGAAGGCGCGGCGCAGCGGCATCCCCGCCTGGTCCACCATAACGAGCCCCTGCATCTGCGAACAGAAGGAAATGCCTTCGATCTCGCTTGCTGCGACGCTCGCTTCGGCCAGGGCCTTGCGCGTGGTGGCGCACATGGCGTCCCACCATTCCTGGGGATCCTGCTCCGCGCCACCGCCGGGCAGCACGTAGAGCCCATAGCCTTCGCTTGCCCCTCCCAGAAGCTCGAATGTTTCATTGATGCGGAACACGCAGGTCTTGACTCCCGTGGTCCCAATGTCGTACGCGATGACGTGCATGATGGTCACTCCGTTCTAGATGATAGATATTAGATTCTAGATTTTAGATCGTCGCGGATATTTCGTAGTAAATCGCATTGTTTTTGCAAATGATCGCTGTTTGTTGAAGAGCTGAGCAAAAACTCCAGGTTTTTTAAAAGCGCGCCGGGGCAATACGCCAAGCGCGAAAGAGATTCCGCCAGTTTTTTATCCCCCTGGAAATACACCCGATTCAGCGCAAAAATCACCTGGATCATGTCCAACACTGTGTGAAGTACAATCGGGGCGGTGAATAAAATATCACCCCGCTGAATGGCGCTGCCGTAATGAAAATTATCCAGCCAGGTGTTTGCCCTGTCCCAAAAGCGCTTGATAATTGCCTTGCGCAGCTTTTCCGGGTACGGGCTTGCCTTCGCCTGATACTTTGCCAGCACACCCTCCGGGTCCCAAAGCGGCTTGACGAATGCCAGCTCGCTCAAATAGATGAACGTGTAATACCCATTGGAGGTCCAGGCCTGGGGGATCACCTCGAACTTCCCGGCAAGGCACTCGTTCACGCGTTGGTTCAGCCTTGAAAGAGTATGCACCGTGGTTTCGATCAGAATCCCTTTGTAGCGGAAATCAATCGAGCCGCCATAGGGCGTTTCGTCGAAGTGCTTTGATATGTAAATAGAAGATATATTGTCGGCGATTTTGCGAATGATATTCAGCCGGTTCAGATAAGGCGCCGGTTTTTCCAGAAGCAAGTAAAAATCAAGATCGGATTGGCTGTCCGCGCAACCCTTCGCGTGCGCGCCTGCCAAAGCGATGGCGCAAGGGCCGTCTGCCATGCGCTTGAGTACCTCTACCAATTCATTGATGATAATCTCGTGGCATTCGCTCATATCTCTATCTCAAACCGTTCTTCAAAAATTTAAGCATCTGCTCCACCACGAAATCATCCCGGTTTTCGACCTCGGCATAGAGCTTCATGCGCTCTGTATGATACTCGCAGGCATAAGAAAATTGCAGCATCATGAACAGGCTGTGCAGCATGAACGCGCTGAAATTGGGGTCGATGTCTTTCCGGATATCACCCGCTTCCTGCGCCTCCCGGATCGCCTGGCAATAAATGCGGGCCGTGGCGGTTTCGATCTCGCGCGCGAAGTGCGCTGCCATATCCGGATTGTTCTGCGCCATGGCCCCGGAATACAGCTTCATCAGCAACGGGTTTTCCCGCGAGAATCGCTGGATTTCCCGGATGATCCGCTCGGCTTTGAGCAAAATATCATCCTTCGTGTGGGACAAGATCGTGAGCAGGCGCTCCATTTCCGCAATGGAGCTATGGATCACATGCAGGTACATGTCCTGCTTGTGGTCGAAATATTTATAGAGGGAGCCAACGCTCACCTCGGCTGCGGCGGCGATGACGCTCATTTTGGCGTTTTCGTAGCCTTGCCGCGCGAACTCGTTCCCCGCGGCGCGGAGGATGCGGTTCTGTTTTTCCTGAGGCAGGTTTTGGAAGGTGTAGGTCATGAATATATTATGGCATGGCGCATGGGTAAAGTCAAGCAAAAAATCAGGAGGCCGGACGAAAATCCGGCCTCCCGCGTGTTTTTGGTTGGGTTATTTCATCCAAAGGAAGCCGAAGAAGAAAATATACATGAACCAGTTCCAGGCGCTTGCTGCATAGCTGGTGTTGCCGATGGTTTTCGGTGGTGGCGCAACGGGTTTTGTGGTCGTTGTTGTAGATGTCGTAGAAGTTGTTGAAGTTGTCGCAGGTTTGGTCGTAGTTGTTGTGGCGGGCTTGGTAGTGGTCGTGGTTGTTGTGGCGGGCTTGGTTGTGGTCGTGGTTGTTGTGGCAGGCTTGGTTGTGGTCGTGGTTGTTGTGGCAGGCTTGGTTGTGGTAGTTGTGGTGGTGGTTGTATCTAAGATACCCCACTCCATGTAACGACGTGACGGCAAAGCAAATATAATCTCCGGATATCCGTATAAGGTGTCCCATTCAACAGTGCCTGTTCCCGCCTTCACAGTCAGCCCCGTGCTTGTATACCTGCGGCTGGAGGGAATGGAAAGGGTGTCCACTTCTACAATCATGCCCCAACTCGCAACCATAGAGCCAGTGCATGAGCCTTGCAGGTATGCAGCCACGCCGCCGCTCAACATCGCCGGAAGGCCTGTTGTGTTTTGTATCGCAATCGCGGCGCTATTTGTCCCGGTTGCCTTCACTATGCCGCCAGTCACTTTTATACTGGCGAGATCGGTCTGCAGGGCTGTGCTTTCTGTTCCGCTTGCTTCAATCGTGCCGCCGGTCACATGGATGGCTCTGCTGGTTCCACTGTTTTCGGCCTGCAAGGCCGTGCTCCCCGTTCCGGTTGCCTTTATCGTGCCACCGGTTATTGTCAAGGCTGAACCGCCCCCAATCGCGAACGCGGCACGGTTATCCCCGTCCACAACAATTGAGCCGCTGAACTCAACGGAGCCATTATTGCTAAAAAAGTCCACGCCATGGGTGCCGGAATACGTCGCCTTCCAGATGAGCGTTTTGTTCGAGGCTTCAACCGTGCAAGAGAAAGGGGCGTCTACGTTTGTTTTGCTGCCTGTTACGGTGACGGTGGTTGCCGCGGAAAACCCGCTAAGTGCTTTCAGCAATTCTGCATGGATTTGCGCCACAGTTTGGCCCTGCGAGATAATTACTTCTGTGTTGGAGGCGCTGGCGGAAATCATATTCACCGCCACGCCCCCGCACAGCGCCAATGCGATCAGCAGTACAATAAGCGCTTTTTTCATAGTTGGTCTCCTTCGAAATGTAGGTGTTCCTATTATACCTTCACAAAAAAATAAAGTCAAGCAAAAAATCAGGAGGCCAGGTGAAAATCCGGCCTCCAGTGTGTTTTTGGTTGGGTTATTTCATCCAAAGGAAGCCGAAGAAGAAAATATACATGAACCAGTTCCAGGCGCTTGCTGCATAGCTAGTGTTGCCGATGGTTTTCGGTGATGAAACAACCGGCTTTGTGGGCGCTGCCGTAGATGATGTTGAAGATGTCGAAGTTGTGGTTATCGTAGGGGTAGTCGTTGTTGTCGTCGTGGTACTGGTTGTGGTAGTGGTCGTTGTTGCCGTTGTTGCGGGTTTGGTTGTGGTCGTGGTCGTAACAGGTTTAGTCGAGGTAGTTATGGGCTTAGTAGTGGTGGCTACGGGTTTGGTTGTGGTGACCGTCGTTGCGGGTTTGGTGGTAGTTGTTGTCGTCGCTGTTGCGGTAGTGGTTGTTGGTTCCGTTGTGGTTATTGTGAGCTCGGTTGTCGTGGTTAGGAGATCTGTGGTGGTGATTACGGGCTCAGTCGTTGTGGTTGCAGGCTCAGTTGTCGTGGTGGGTTGTTCTGTCACGCACTCGCAGGGAAGCTTGCCGCAATCTTTGCAGGGAACAACCCCTACCGCGAACAGCAAGTCGTAAAACGTTTCATACACCACTTCCCCGTACGCCTCGGCTTCGGCGAATTCGCCCGCCTCGATAAGTTCAAACCATTCTGTTTCATAATCACCAACAAGATCCATCAACGTATCCATGATTTCATCCAGCTTATCAAAGGTGATCTTTCCTAAATAACATGATGTATCGGCTACTGTATACAGCAAAGCGAACATAGTAGTTGTCCGCATTGCGTTCCAGGCTTCTTCTTTGATGAAATCTCTGAGAAGAGGGACTAAGTCACTGCGTTCACTATGAAAATCGTTCAAATATTTGCGATAGTCACTCTCCAAAGTGCCGGCTTGGTAGGAAGCCTCAAGATCAACGTCATCGTCGTAATACGACTCAAAATAAAGCTCCTCCCATTCATCCCATGTTTTTCCTGGCTTGAAAACTATTTCGGGGAAAAAGGCACTATCGATATCCAGCACAAGTATCAAATCCGGGCTATTGAGCAAAATATCGAGGAACACTTCCAGATCAATTTTTTGGCGGATTTTCTCGATTTCATCCCAGTCACCCGCCCTGGCCCCCATCGCCACGCCCCCGCATAGCAAACACACCGCCAAAATAACCGCCAACAGCTTCTTCATTTCAACATTCTCCCTTCGAAATTTAGGTGCCCCCATTATACCTTTATCAAGTAGACAAGTCAAGCAAAAAATCAGGAGGCCGGACGAAAATCCGGCCTCCCGCTATTTATCGCAGCCTTCTAATCAGCCAACTTCTTCACATGCATCATCAGGTTCGCGCCCTCGTGCAGCTTGATCCTGCCATGCTCCTTCGCGTGCACGATGAAGTGCAGGTGCGCGCCGGCCTTTGCACTGGTCACCGCCATGCCGCTCAGATGGATATCGCCCCCGGCGGCGGCATTGCCGGCGGCCCGGCTGCTGGGGATAACCGCGCCGTCGTTGGTGATGGCCATATGCAGCCTGCCGCACCTGACGCTCTGCGCGCGCAGGATATAGTGGATTTCGTACACGCCGGGTTCGTTAAGTACCACGGAGTGGTGCTCGTCGTACCACATCCCGGCGGCGGGCAGGAAGTCGGAAAACGTCATCGCAACAATTTCGTCGGGCTTGATATCGAACTCGCCTTCGTCCGTATTGAACAGCCCGCCATGCACCTTCGCGACATTTTTGCCCATAGGCCCTGCGGGACCCTGCGCTCCTGTTTCGCCCCTGGGGATCATCAGCACAAAATCGGCGCTTTCGGGCGTGCCCTCGTTGTAGCAGTAGGCGCGTTCGTCCGGCCCGCAGGTATGCACGGCCACGCTATTGATGACCCCCGCTTTTCCCTGGATGCCCTGTATACCCTGGGCGCCGGGCAAGCCCCGCTCGCCGGCGGCGCCGCGTTCGCCCGCCTGGCCGCGCAGGCCCTGGCAGCTAGGAGGTCCCGCCGGACCGGGATCACCCTTATCGCCTTTCTCGCCCTTATCGCCCTTGTCACCCTTTGAGCCTTGCGGGCCGCAAGGTCCCACCGGGCCTTTTTCGCCTCTTATGCCCTGCAATCCCCGCGGACCGGACAAGCCTTGAAGCCCCTGCGCCCCAGTTTCGCCCTTCGGCCCGGGTTGGCCAGGCAGACTCTGCGGCCCGGGCAAAACTTGAAGCCCGGCGGATCCCGCGGGACCT
>Ga0123356_10002000_pt1 | contig 22030 bp, 20 predicted proteins | sample TergutEmb28metaG_2_FD_92546 | JGI IMG/M metagenome (GOLD analysis project Ga0123356, IMG submission 92546) | Embiratermes neotenicus P3 segment gut microbial communities from Petit-Saut dam, French Guiana - Emb289 P3 | ecosystem: Host-associated > Arthropoda: Insects > Digestive system > Gut ... | reverse complement strand
CACCTTCAAGGCCGTGGAGCTGGTTACCTACTATTCGTAAAAAAATGTCTTTCATATCCCAACTCAATTATCCTGTCAATCAATGTGCTAAAACCGACTCCCTTTGCCTGCCAGAGCAGAGGGAACATACTGTATTTTGTGAAGCCCGGGATCGCGTTCATCTCGTTAAGGAAAACCGACCCCTTATCTTCGTCATAAAACAGGTCTATCCTCGCAAAACCTTCGCCGTCGAGTGCCCTGTAAGCCTGTATGGCGATCGCCTCTATCTCGTCGCGGACATCGTTCGGTATGTCAGCAGGGATTGCGATTTTTGTGCCGCCCCTGTATTTGCTGTCATAATCATAATATACCCCATCCGGTAGGATTTCACCAATTGCAGACAACTCAATGTCTCCGTTGCCTAGAGCGCCTATTTCGAGCTCCCTTCCGTTGATATTCCGTTCGGCGATGACACGCTTGTCGAATTTGAGCGCCGTCTGAATAGCCTCTTCTATACCTTCGTGATCCATTACTTTGCTGATGCCGACCGAGGAGCCCATGTTTGCCGGCTTCACGAAAATCGGATACGGCAGCTCGCTCTCTATTCGGACGACTTCTTCTGAGAGGCAATTCGAGCAAACATATTTCGTTGTAAAGGTAAAATTCTCTATCGGCAGCCCAACATGCTTCCAGGCCTCTTTCGTGAATATCTTGTCCATCGAGATCGCCGAAGCCACGACGCCGCAGCCGGCGTACGGCTTGCCCAGCATTTCAAAAAGCCCTTGTATGGTCCCGTCTTCCCCGTACGGCCCGTGAAGCAGTGGAAAGGCGAAGTCAGTCATGTCGTCAAAATCCGCGAAAGTTACCCGCCGCGCTCCTGAAGCCAGTGACTGGATCCTCGGATCCGTAAGCTCACACAGCCCGTCGAGGCAAGTTTCTACGTGATACCACGCGCCTTCCTTGTCGATAAAAAACGGCACCGGCTCATATTTCTCACGATCGATCGCTTCGATCACGGCAGCCGCGGACATGATCGATATCTCATGCTCGCCCGATCTGCCGCCGAAAACTATGCCTATTCTTTTCTTATCGCTACTCATTTCCGATAGTATAACACAAGACACAGGGACGGTTCTTTAACAAGACACGGGGACGGTTCTCGTGTCACGATATTGCGAGCAGCCGCGAATTCCTCGTAGGATTGTCTAATCTCTGCGACAATCCGGAGGAATTCCGGTGCGAGCAACTAATCTATTGTGCTTTTATGACAAAAGAACCGTTCCCGTGTCTTGTGCTATACTTGCGGTAATGCAAGGAGACGACGATTTATGTACAAGATTGCGCTATGCCAGATAATACAGTCTACCGATAAAAAACTTAGCATGGAGCGTGCTGCCCGGGCTGTGGGCGAAGCGGCGCATGCCGGCGCGCAATTCGTATCGCTGCCGGAAATATGGAATGCCCCGTACGATGTGAAAGTCCTGAAAGAATACGCCGAGCCCGCCGGCGGCCCCTCGTTCACCTTTATGAGCGAGCTTGCGAAAAGGCACGGGGTGTACCTGATAGGAGGCTCGATCCCTGAAGAATACCAATCGAAGATGTACAACACCTCTTTTGTATTCGACCCAAAGGGCGAACTGATCGCGCGGCACCGCAAATCCCGTCTTTTCGACGTAGATATAGAAAACGGGCCCCGATTCAAGGAGTCGGACTTCTTTACTGCGGGCGAAGATATCACGCTTTTCGATACCGAATACGGCAGGATCGGGCTCTCGATCTGCTTCGAGCTGCGCTTTCCCGAGTTATACAGGGAGATGAACAAGGCCGGCGCTCATATCGTATTCGTTCCGGCTGTTTTCAATATGACTACAGGCGCCGCGCATTGGGACATTTTGATAAAAAGCCGCGCGCTCGACAATCAGATGTATATGGCAGTATGCGGCCCGGCCAGAGACCTGTCCGCTTCATATGTTTCCTGGGGCCATTCCTGCGTCGCGACGCCATGGGGAGAATACTGCGCGGCGACGGACGCCCACGAAACAATAGTCTACGCCGATATCGACGCAGACTATGTGAATAAAATAAGAATGCAGATCCCTATCGGCAATTAGCCTTCGGGCAGCATCACGTGGAAATCCGCCACGTCGTCTGAAAGCTCGTCCAGATCGGCCGAAATGCTCACGATGAAATCGATATTGTGCTGCCCGCTGATGACTTTTAGCCTGGCAAGAAACTCCGGTATATCGTCCTTGTGGACGTCAGCGTGCTTTAGTATGCTGTCGATGAAAATAGCCTCTATGTCATGGTCTCCGCTGATGATGCCGTAGAGAAAACCGATGTACTCGTCACTGTTCGTTATCTCCTCGTAGTCCTCCATGCAAACGACGCGTATCTGATGGAATAAATCGTACATCAGCCGATGATTCTTGTTTACGAACACTATGCGGCCGTCGCTTGCGCGGGCGCGTTCGTTCGCGAGCTCGATCATCATCTTCGTTTTTCCTGTGCCTTTATTGCCTACGATCAGACTTACCGTTGACATGCTTTCACCTCCGTGGAACGCTGCCTGCTATAAGTTGCGTACCACTGATACTATCACACGGAACATTCGCTTTCAATGTTAAATCAGGCTATTTTTCGGCAGCACTATTTTTCCGTCAGGACCTCACTCGCTTTCACCGTGACTTTTTCCTCGTAGCAGGAAAAGCTGTGATCGACAATGGTTTTGTCAGGCGCTTTCGTAAGCAGCGACACTACCGGCACGATCACCAACCCCGCCAGCATGCAGATAGCTCCCGCGTTGATCGGCGACTGCATTATTTCCGGGAAGAATGGCCTGAAAAGTATATTCGCTGTCATGACTCCCACACTGAATATGAAACTCGCCCAAACGCCTGCCCTCGTCGTTCGCTTCCAGTACAACCCGTAGAGGAACGGCGCGAGAAACGACCCTGCGAGCGCGCCCCAGGAAATACCCATGAGCTGCGCGATGAATGTGATCCCCTGCTGGTAGTTTACGATCGCGATCACGGATGAAATAATGATGAACACAATGATGAGCAGACGGATGCTCAGCAGCTGCTGTTTGTCGCTCATGGTTTTTATTATATTGCCTTTCAGGAAATCGAGAGTAAGTGTCGACGCCGACGACATGACGAGAGATGAAAGTGTCGAAATCGACGCCGCGAATACCAGCAGTATCACGAGGCCTATCATGGCTTCGGACATCCCAGATAGAATGGTCGGAACGATTGAGTCGAAAACGATCCCGCCCTGTGCGTTCACTTCGACCACGTCAGAGTACAGCCGGCCGAAGCTGCCGAGAAAATAACAGCCGCCCGCTATGATGAGCGCGAAGGCTGTGGATACGATCGCTCCTTTTGTGATCATCGTCTCGCTCTTGATAGAGTAGAACCTCGCGACCATCTGTGGAAGCCCCCATACGCCAAGTGAAGTCAGAATGACCACGAAGATGAGCGATGTCGGATCCGGCCCGAAAAACGATGTGTAAGCCCCGGGCGCCACTGACGGATCGTCTATTCTCGCCAGCGATTCGATCGCCTGTGAGAAGCCCCCGTTGTCTCTAAGCACCACGGCTATGATCGCGACTATACCGACAAGCATAACCATACCTTGAATGAAATCGTTTACGGCTGTCGCGAAGTAGCCGCCGGCCACCACGAAGATCGCGGTGAGCACCCCCATGGCAATTATGCAGTACTCAAAAGGCACGCCGAACGCCATCGAGAAAAGTCTCGATAACCCGTTGTAAAGTGACGCTGTATAAGGGATAAGAAATATAAAGACGATGAGCGACGCGCCTATTTTAAGAACTTTCGAGTCGTACCTGGCGCCGAAAAACTCCGGCATCGTCGCGGCTTTAAGGTGATTTGTCATGATGCGCGTGCGCCGCCCGAGTATGAACCATGCCAACAGCGCGCCGATAAAGGCGTTGCCGAGGCCTATCCATACAGCAGCCGTGCCGAATCTCCAACCGAACTGGCCTGCGTATCCTACGAAGACTACCGCGGAAAAATACGTCGCGCCGTACGAAAACGCTGAAAGCCACGGTCCGACCGCGCGTCCTCCGAGCACAAAATCGTTTACGCTTTTCTGCCGCTTACGAAAATACATCCCTACGATGATCGTAACGATAAAAAACGCCGCCAATAGCAATATCTTGATAAACATTAGAATCACACCTCCTACTTTGGCCCCTAAAGAGCCTCCTACATAGCTACAATAAAGATATTACCACATTTTAGTGGTTTGTAACACTATTCCGTTACTTTTCGTTTATAATTCACTTTTTCTTTATTTTAGAATCTGCACGCCGTATTCTACGCCGTATGACGGGATGTCGCCCCTGTTCACGAAAATATCGATCGTGCCGTAGGCGCATCCGCTGTCGGTAATTTGATAGAACCCTGCCCAGCCCTTGTTCGACCTTACAAATATCTCATCGCCGCGCCTGAGTCCGAGGTCCGCGACCTGCTGCGAATTCATCGCGACAGTTTCACCCGGCCTCAGGTGTGTGTACGTTCCCGAAGCCGAATAGAATGTGATTTTGAAAGTTTCTTCGGGTTGGGGCCTCATCTCGGCCTGCTCAACCCATCGTATTTTTTTGACAGTTCACCGTTCAGCCCTTCAAGCTCGCTGTTAGCGGCAGTCAGTTCATCATTCTCGGCTATTATCCTCTCATTATCGGCAACGATCCTGTTGTTCTGAATATTCAATTCTACGCTTTCGGATATGATCCTGGAGTTCTCCTCTATCAGGCTCGCGTTGCGCTTTGCGATTTCATCGTAGTTAGTCACCTTCTCAGCGTTTACAGCGAGCAGCGCCCGGTATTCATCCGCGTTCACCTCGAGGGCGTCTATCCGCGCTCCCTGAACCAAAGAGACTACCACGACAACAACCACGGCGACTATGCTGCAGGTAAGCGCTTTGTTTTTTCTTATGAATGACAACGTCAATAATATTCTATGCATCTTGCACCTCTGTTTCTCCCATACATATATAAATTATATTATTTGCCGGGGATCGCCGCAACTTTTACAGGCAAGCAAAGAGCCGCTTCCCTTCGGAAACGGCCAATACCTAGTTAATAAAATGTCATTGCGAGGAGCAAAAGCGACGAAGCAATCCATGTCTCTTCGTTTTGTGGATTGCTTCGCTACGCTCGCAATGACTATTGTTTTTGTACGACTGTTGTTCTTACTAGCTGATGAGGGCTTTCGCTATCTCTGCCGCTCCTGAAGCGTCCTCGCTGTAACCGTCCGCTCCTATTTCCTTCGCGAATGCGTCCGTGATCGGGGCGCCGCCTACGATCACCTTCACCTTGTCGCGGATTCCGGCTTCATCGAGCGCCTTGATGACGTCGCCCTGAGCTGCCATCGTCGTCGTCAGCAGGGCTGACAGCGCGACCACATCGGGGTTGTACTCGTTTACAGCCGCGACGATCTTGTCTGCCGGTACGTCTGTGCCGAGGTCGATGACTTCAAAGCCCGATCCTTCGAGCATCAGCTTGACCAGGTTCTTGCCTATGTCATGCAGGTCTCCGGCGACAGTCGCAAGGACAACTTTGCCCGCGGACGTAACGTCCATGTCGACCAGTTTGGCCTTCATCGTCTCTGTGCCCTTATTCAGCGCGCGCGCCGCGATCAGGACTTCCGGTACGAAGACTTCGTTGTTTTTGAACTTGACGCCCAGCTCTCCCATGCCCTTTAATAGACCTTCGTCGAGTATCTGCTGTGCGCTGAAACCTTCGTCGATTGCCTGGGATACGAGATCCGATACTTCCTGTGCCTTACCCTTTTGTACGAGTTCGGCCATTTCGTTTAATACGCTCATTTTTCCCTCCATTGTTGATATCCCTGTTATCTGTTAAGTCTATAATATAGCGAGCGCGCGTTGATTGCTCGTACTGCCATATCGTATGGTAGTAATTTTTTGCTATTTTTTCGAGTTGATTGCAAAAAATTACTATTGTCGTATAATCTATGTATGGCTAATGAGTACGGAAATTTTAAACAATTCTCGGATCTGACCGGCATCGGCGTACAATTGATTGCGCTTGACGGCACACCCGTCTTCGAAACCGAACCATACATCGCCTTTAAAAAGACCCTTCTTTGGCTGGACAATATTCTTCCTGACGGCTTTATCAGTCAGACGCGTGCCTCGGTCGTCTCCGGAGCCATACAATCCTACAGATTTGGCGGGAGGTTCTTTTTCTATTCACCAATCGGTCTTTTTCATTTTGCTTCTCCAGTAATAACAAACGGTCTCCATACCGCTACCGCGGTCGGCGGGCCCGTGATCATGATGCCGCTGGAAGAGTATATTTCTTCCGAACTGACGGGCAAACTGCCGGAAGACGCAAATCTTGAAGAATTCGCGACGCAGCTTGAAGCCATACCTGTCGTCTCCCCCGACATCGCCAACACGCTTTCGGAGCAGCTTCTCATCAACGCGAAATACCTGTCTGATCCGGAATACCTTGGCATCGAGGAGGGGACCGGCCGTTACAATGAATACCTGCTTGCTTATTTTTCCGGCACGCCTTCATACGAGGCGATCCTGAAACTTGCGGCCGAACAAAAGCAGCGAAACGCCGCGAAGAGACATGAGCAGATAATCGAAGCGGTAAAAGACTATATCCGTCACAATTATTCCTCAAAAATCACCTTAAAAGAAATGGCTAAAAGCGTCTACATAAGCCACTCATATCTCTCAAAAATTATTAAAACCCAAACCGGGCACAGCTTTCGCCACCTCGTCAACATGGCACGCATCGAGGAAGCTTTACGTATGCTCGAAAACACGAATAAAAACCTGTCTGAAATCGCGTTCCAGACAGGCTTTGAAGACCATAGCTACTTTGCGAAAGTATTCAAACGCCACACCGGCATGAATCCCAGCGACTACCGCGCGAGAAAGCAAACGCCTCCGCCGGATTACCGATAAATATTTTATCTAAGAGTTTGCCGTCAACGCCCGCTTTTTTTAGTTCGGGTATATATGATTTTAGGATATAGTCGAGCCCGGGGGCGCCGCCGTAGCCTTTGAGCCTTGCGCGCGTCATATCCAGCGACATGAGCAAGCTGCCCTCAAAACCGGATTCCAGCATATCAAATATCATAGCTTTCTCGATCTCGTCGCTGTGGTATTTCGGCCTGGCGATCGTATCATATTCCACATAGGCGCCCGCCTTCGCTATCTCCTTGTGTACGGAGATGTCGTTAATAGCCCTGTCCATGTGACAGTATATCTGCCTGTCCGGCTCGACGCCCAAGCTCCCGAAAAACTCCATCAGCTTCAGAGGTTCGGCGTCTTTGTCCACATGTATCATGACAGGCGCGCCGGTCTCAGCCGATGCCGACGCAGCCGCTGTGAACAGCCTCTTGTGCGTATCGGTAAAATCTTTTTCAAGCGCGGATTTGATCTGCCCGGCGCGGATGTCTGTCCGCGCGGGCCGTTCTGTAAAAAAAGCGTCGGCGTACATCCCGTCCCGTATCTCTTCGATAAAAACAGCCGTTAATTCCTCTTCATCCAGACCGGGCAGCCGATTGTCGTCACTATAATAAAAAAGATTGTGAAAGCCTGTAGACGCGATTATGTGTATGTCTGATTTTTCCGATATCTGTTTCAGCGCTGCCGCGTCACGGCCGGTGAACAGGGGCTGGGCGTCGACGACAGCCCTGCCGCCGGCATCCCTGTATGAAACCGCGTCGATCGCGGATTTTTCGATATCATCTATCGGAAGCGCCTGGTTAGCCGGCCCGGCAGGCCCTTCGGCGGTAAAAAGGTGCTCGTGCGGCTGACAGAAGCCCAGCTTTTCCGGCGCTATCGTTCCCCTTACCGTATGAATGGTTTTATTCATCCGGCTTTCACGATGTCCAAAGATTTCACGCAGGCGGCTGTAATATTGTCAAAGTTTTTTTCGAGAATGTCTTTACGCGGGCAAAGCCATCCTCCGCCAACCGCGAACACTTGCGGTACGAGAAAATCTTTCAGGTTGCTCAGATCTATACCTCCCGTCGGTATGAACTTTACGTTCGGGAAAGGCCCGGACAGCTCCTTGATCGCTTCTGTGCCACCGTATAAATTCGCCGGGAAGAATTTCACAACGTCCAGTCCCATGCCGATCGCCGCCGTGATCTCCGTAGGCGTGACACACCCGGGAAAGACGGCGATGCTGTGATCCAGGCACCAGGTCACGATGCTTACATCAAATCCGGGCGATACGATGTACCTGGCGCCCCGTTCCATCGCTTCGATCGCCTTGTCAAGCGACAGGACTGTTCCGGCGCCAATCAGGATCTCAGGCACTTCCTTCGCCACTGCCTCTATGGAGTCGAGCCCGGCTTCTGTTCTTAGCGCTATTTCCATAACGTGCAGGCCTCCGGCTTTCAACGCGTTGGCCACCGGGACCGCGTCCGCCACATCGTCAATAACGACGACAGGTATAAGGCCGGTTTCTTCAATTCTTTTTCGTGTATCTTTTCTCATTTCAGGCCTCCGTTCCATTTCTCATTGTCGATGAACTCGTAGCCTCCGTTCGCGGCACAGACGACAAGCTTGCGATAACCATTTGTTTCGATTGTACCGTAATCGTGCCCGGCGTCTCCGCGGAAAGCGAAGAAAGTCACCAGCGGTTCGCTGCCAGTATTCACGCTTCTGTGAGCGTATCGCTGCGGCACGTATACGGCGATACCCGGCTTGAATTCCTCGAAAGATACATCTCCTTCGGGATTTTCAAACAGCATACCTCCCTCGCCGGAAAGGCAAAAATAAACCTCGGCTGTTTCGAGTATCGTATGGAAATGCCCCTTGGTCATAAAGAACTCTCTGCCGACTTTTCCGGGATACGTGATCGAAGCGCCGAAGGCGATATCCCCCGGGTTTTCCGGCACGCCGAGTTCATAAAACTCATAGACAAGAGGATCTCCTTCTTTCAGCATTTCATCAACCGCGGCCCTATCGGAAAAAATCCCTTTGAGGCCCGAAAGGTAACGTTTCGAGCTTTCCGCGGTTTTTGAAAGTCCGGTTACGAGCGAAAAGTCTACGGTGAAACTTTTTGTCCAGTCAAAAATATTTTCCATTTATACCTCCCTTGCTATCCTGCTCAGTTCGTCAAGCAGCGCTCCTTTGATCTCTATATGGAATACTTCGGCTATGACCTGCGTCCAGCCGTGTATGAAATAAATCCAGCCGTCTTCTATATGTAAATTCTTTTGTGCGGCTTGCCGCAAAGCCTGTTCCATGAACAACAGCTCGCCGCGGTAGTTGATCTCCCAGACAAGTGAATTTGCCGGGTATACGACCGCGTCCGTAGTCGGGGACCCCGGCGCGTCCTTGCCGAGCCCGGTCGCGTTGACTATAAGCGAATACGGCGGAAGAGCTGCTATCAGGCTGTCGTTGTCCGAAGGGACAGGGCTGTGAACGAACCTCAGATCTATTCCGGGATTGAGTCCCGCAAGCATCTCTTTCGCGGACTCAAGCCTGGGTACGCTCCTGTTCGCGATCGTGATCGCTTTCGGGATATTGCAGCCCCACTTTTCCTGCCCGAAGTATATGGACATCGCAAGCGAACTGCCTCCCGCTCCGAGGATCAGCACCTCACCTCGATGGTTTTCCCAAAAATTCTCCGGCACAAACTGCTCAAGGGCAAGCCCGCTTGATATGGGATCCTTTGCGTGAGCACGAAAAGCGCCGTCTTTTTTTGACAGGCACGATACTTCCCGGAGCTGCCTTGCAAACGGGTCGATAAAATCAAATATCCCTTCACAGGCTTCAAAGAGGTCAAGTTTGTGAGTAGTTACGAGCGCGCCGAGCGAAAGCGGGTCATCTTTCAGAAACTGCGTTACCCTTTTGTAGTCTTCGGCCGGGGCATGCAGCGGAAGGTCTATACCTCTGATACAGACGTCGCCTAGCCCGAGCGCTTCCGCCCATTTCGGAAACACCTTCATTATCGACGACTTGGTCGTCGTGACCCCTATAAAGTAAAGGGAGGGTTTTACCGCCGGCGTAAAATCAAATACTTCTCCTACCATTTATAACCCCAAATCCCTTATCAGGTTTTGCGCCGACATCAGGCTCATATTTTCCTCGGCTCCTTTCGTCGACGCCCCGCAATGAGAACCCATCACTATATTATTCAGCGTGTACCAGCGCTCGTCGGAAGGCGGCTCTTCCGAGAAAACATCAAGTCCCGCGCCTCCTATGCGCTCTTCTTCCAGCGCCGTCAGAAGGGCCTCTTCGTCTATAAGCCCGCCGCGTGCCGTATTTACTATATAAGCACCCGGCTTCATCATTTCTATTTCACGCTTTCCGATGAGGTTTCTCGTGTCCTCTGTAAGCGGCGTATGCAGACTAATGAAGTCGCCTCGTTCGCATATCTCGTCAATAGCCGCGTACTCTACGCCGGCCTCGCGCGCGGTTTTTTCATCCAGATATATATCGTACGCGAGTACCTTCATGCCAAATCCTTTAGCGCGGTCCGCGACGCCCTTGCCTACAGCCCCCAAACCGATGATCCCCAGTACCTTGCCGGCCACATCGGAAGTCGTCACCTTCGTCCAGTCCCTTTCGCGGCAGCGGCCGTCGATCTCAATGACCCTTCTCGCGAGGGCGAGGAAAAGCGCGAAGGTGTAGTCCGCGACTGCCTCGCTGTTCGCGCCGGCGGTTACCGACACTTTGATGTCCTTTTCGCGGCAGTAATCCAGATCGATATTGTCTGTTCCAACACCATATTTCGCTACAGCGCGCAGCTCCGGCGCCTCTGCCATCACGCTCGCGTAAAGCGGGTCTACGCCTATGATGACCCCGCAGGCGCCCGCGATCGCTGCCTTCATTTCCTCCTCGTCCATGATACGGCCTTTGTCGTTAAGCACGATTTCCAGGCCTTTTTCCTCCAGCATCCTGAACGGCTCGTCATCATGTCTCCCGAAGGACCGCGGCGTTATCAGTACTCTCATAGGTTCAGCATCCTCTCATACGTATCGTGCAGCGCGCCGTACAGCCCTGCGAACACATCCTTTCTCGCGGCATAGTCTATGTGTTTTTCATCGTCCGGCGCCGCCTGCTCGCAATAGCTCCCGACTTTTAAAACTATCTCAGCGGCGTCGCCGAACAAGCCCACTCCGTATCCCGCTATACCGGCGCAGCCAAGTAAAGCCGTGTCAGCCATGATGCCGGACCTGTAGGGCGTCCCGAGTACGTCAGCTTTTATCTGAGCGAAGACCTTGCTGCCGGAACCTCCCGCGATGCCCAGAACATACTCATATTCCTGGTCCGGTATCAGCTCGTCGATAATATCCTTGTATATCGCGTATTCGTAAGCGATGCTCTCCATGATCGATCTGTACAGGTGCCCTCTTCCGTGTACCTGCTGCAAGCCTATATATGCCCCTCTCACAAGCGGGTCGTTCGGATAAGCGCGCCCTGAAAAATGCGGCACAAAGTACAGGTTTTCGCTGCCCGGCCTCACGCTTTCGGCAAGAGTGTCCAACTCTTTGAAAGACATCTCCTTGTTAAGGACTTCGTCGCGAAACCAATTCAGGCACATTCCGCCGCCGTTAATATACGCCATAGGAGTGTAAAGGCCTTCGGCCACCGACGGCGCGAATATCATCGTCTTGTTTACTGTATCCGGCACGAACCTGTCAACGGCGCAAGCAAGGATAGACGCCGTACCGGCTACGTCGAACATTATGCCCGGCCTTGTTACGCCGGCCCCAAAACTCGTCGCCGCGGTATCCCCGCAGCCCGCGACCACCGGCGTTCCGGCAAGAAGGCCGCATGCCAGCGCCATCTCTTCCGTCAGCCCGCCTACCCTGTCATACGGGCTTTTGATCGGCGGAAACTTTAACGCGTCCGCGCCGATCCCTTCGATCAGCTCCTCCGACCATTTCTTGTTTCGCGTGTCCGCGAAGCCTGAAAAATGCAGGTATGTATGGTCATAATAGGCCTCGTCGCCCGAAAGCCCGCATAGCCGCATCGAGCAGTAAGACGCGGGTTGGACGAATTTGTATATCTTCGCATAAGTATCAGGATGGTTTTCCTTCCACCACATTATCTTCGGGCCCGCGGTAAATGTGACAGGCCCACCCGTGATCTCAATGACCCTTTCCTCGCCGTACTTAAGGAAAGCATGTCTTGCGGAGCCGCATCTTGTGTCAAGCCAGCTGTCGTAAGGCATGACTGCGAAGCCGTCTCTGCCTACGCCCATTATTCCGGCCATCTGGCCGTCTATGCAAATCCCTTCGACGTCAGCGGGGTTCGCGCCCGAGCCCTCCATAACGTTTTTTATGGACTCAACGACGGAGTCCAGCATCTCCTCCGGATCCTGCTCCACAGCGTCTTTTTCTGGATAAATAAGATTAGTCGCGACAGAAGACTCACGCACGACGATCCCGTCTTCGCTCACGAGACCTGCTTTCGTGGACTGCGTACCTAAATCTATTCCAATAAGATACTTCATCGTCATCCTGCTAAAATACTATCGCCTGCTTCAGGCCGTTTTGAGCGGCTACGTTGTCGAAGGCTGTCTTGATGTCCTCTATGGGAAACCTGCCGGTAATCAGTGAATCCACTTCGACGGTCTCCCCGGCTATAAAATCAAGGGTTTTTTTATACTGCTCCAGATTTGAACGGGTAGTACCCGACACCTGCAGCTGTTTGTAATGAATCTGGTTCGTATCCAGCGTGGCGGTTTTGCCCTTTGGCAGCCCGCCGAAAAAATTGACCCTCGCGTTAAGGCCGGCGTAGTTGAACGCGTCTTCCTGTACGGACTGAACACTGCATGCCGTTATGACGACATCCGCTCCCCTGCCGTCTGTCTCTTTGTCAACGGCTTCTTTCAGGCCGTCAGCCACTATGAGGACACGCGGTTCGAGAGCCTTACACGCATTTAGCCTTTCTTCCGACAAATCGTTGAGTATTACGCAGGACGCGCCCGCCATAAGAGCCAATTTTGCGTGCATCATTCCGATAGCGCCGGCCCCGATGATGACGACGACTTCGCCCGGGTTTACCCCGTATCGTTCGAACGAATTATATACGCACGCGAGAGCTTCGTTCGCCGCCGCGGCCTCGAAGCTTACGTTGTCCGCGAGCGGCGTCACATTACCCTGCGCGACAGCGTTTTCGGGTATGATGACGAACTCAGCGAAACCCCCGTCCATGTTTACGCCTATAGCTATAAGCTTCGCGCAATGATGGGTGTTACCCGACAAGCACAGATCGCATTCGCCGCAGCCGATATTCGGAGCGACGCTGACTCTTTGCCCCACGAAAAGGTCTTCAACGCCTTTGCCGATTTTTTCGATCACGCCGGCAAACTCGTGACAAAGCGTCAATGGATGCTCTTCGTCTACGCCGGCTGCGCCGTTCGCGTACATCCTGAGGTCTGTCCCACACACTGTCGCCGCCTTGACGCGCAGGAGTATTTGCCCGTCACCGACCTCGGGCACGGGAATATCAACCACTTTTAAATCATTCTTTCCAAAAAGCCTTGCTGCTTTCATATTCGTTCCTTTTTCATGCTTTATATAATTTCCGCTTCATGCTTTATATAATTTCCGCGGCTTTACGTATGCCACACCTGTTACAGTTCGACTTTCATACCTTATATAATTTCCGCTTCATGCTTTATATAATTTCCGTGGCTTTCCGTATGCCACACCTGTTACAGTTCGACTTTCATACCATATATATTCTCTGCGGCTTTCCGTATGCCACACCTGTTACAGTTCGACGATACACTTTTCCGCTATTGATTTATTTCCGGCGTTTACCACCTTCACGGCCATAAGGCCGTCAAACCCTGTAACCTCCGGCTCGGCGCCGTTTTTTATACAATCCACAAAGGAGGTATCCTCCGCGAGATACGCCTGTTCAAACAACTGCCGCCAGCTTTTCACAAACGGCGGAGAAACCTTCGGCTCGTCGGCTGTGCAGGTCAAGACGGTCTCGTCGCCTAGCCTTCCTATAAAGACGCAACCTTTCGTCCCGAGGATCTCTGTGCGCGCGTCATAACCGTAGGCAACCCCCTGCGCGCCGTCGATGGATCCGAGCATGCCGTTTTTAAACGTCGCTGACACGATCACATTATCGTAGAAATCAGGCCATTCATCCCTCGCGTCCGGGCAGCGAAAATTCCCGGCGGCGGCGTAGACGGTTTTGAACTCACTTTCGGTAAACCATCGAAGCGTGTCGATATCGTGGCTGCATACCTCGGCTAAGGGGCCGTTCGAATTTCGTAAGTCATACATCCAAGGCTGGGGCACGGACGGCCCGCGTGTATTTGATCTCACAAGGACGACGTCGCCGATAACACCGCTTAGCACGGCGGCTTTCGCTTCCCTGAAGCCAGCGTCAAATCTCCTCATAAACCCGATCTGCAGCTTTACCCGCCCCGCGGCCGCCGCGTCAATGATTTCTTCGCATTCCTGCTCTGTCATCGCCATGGGTTTTTCGCATAGTATATGCTTGCCGGCGACCGCGGCCGCCACTACTATGTCCCTGTGAAAAACCGTCGGCGCCACTACGACGACGGCATCGACCTCGTCGTCCGCCAAGACTTCCCTATAGTCCGCATACGCTTTATCTATTTCAAGGGATTTCTTCGCGGCCTCGCGCGCGTCCTGCGATGGATCCGCGACAGCGATGAGCTCCGCTCCGGGGACTCTCGAGCGAAAATTGACCGCGTGGATCATCCCCGCTCTGCCCGCTCCTATAAGCGCTACCCCTATTCGTTCCTTATGCACTATTTACCGTCCCCGCTCTTTGCTTTGGCTTTAGCTAGATACTTCGTTTGTTACTTCGTTTGTTTCTTCGTTTGTTTCTTCTCTTGTTTCTTCATTATATAAGCGCATTATCTTCTTTACAAGTTCAGCGGGCATCCCCCTACCCAGCTAAAACAAAAATGCAGACCAACCGAGGGCGCGCTATAAAGTGCGTCCTCAGACGCGTCCACGAAATGAGCGCCCGAGCGGCGGTAGCGCCAAGCGGTAGCGCGGCACGCGAATTGTGATTCCGGCCCGGATTATGCGTAAACATCACTTACGGTTTTGTTTTATCAGTACGGTTTACGTCATCCTTTACGTCAACTTCTCTGGGGCTATTGACAGAGTTGAATATTGAAATTGTGTAAAAATTACGGTTAAGGGTGTATTTGACTTTGATCGCGCTGAATTATTGCGAATTATCAATCATTTCAACCCCATTTCTAATCGTCATTTCAAGAAAAACGTCCTTAAACGCAAAAATATCACATTTTTATGCTATACTACTGTCATGGATATAATTATCAGCCATAATTCAGCTTTGCAATACTGGCGCTTGCATAGAAATGCGAATGTAGATGCCGCAGCAAGGCTGCGCCGGAAGAATCTGCCTAACAGTATTCCTAACACCTCCGCTATTCGCAGCGCCGTACCCTCGGAGCTGTCATATCCAATAAACTTAATGGTAGACAGCCAAAACGCAAAGCGGAGAACAAAGCTGGTTCGCCCGCGCGTCTTCTCAGGAAGTGTTCCTGAATGGTGCTTTGTAAAAATCGAAGACGGAGTATTTGTGTGCTCTCCACAGTTCAGTTTCTTCCAAATGGCGGAGGAACTTTCGCTCATCGAACTTATTAAGCTTGGACTTGAACTTTGCGGCACATATTCCATGCCCGTAATGGGAGTGTCTGATCGCGAGTCTGCCGGAGGGCCTGATCGCGAGTCTGCCGGAGGGCCTGATCGCGAGTCCGGTGGTGAGTCCGGTGGAGTGTCTGATCGCGAGCCCGGTGGCGAGTCTGCTGAAGAGTCTGATCGTGAACCCGGTGGCGAGTCCGATGGAAAGTCTGATCGCGAGCCCGGCCGCGAGTGTTTATACAATCAGGCTCCTCTTACCAGTGTAAGAGCATTGAAAGCTTTTACCGCTCGCATGAAAGGAGTAAAAGGCCGGAAAAAAGCAGATAGAGCATTGCGCTATATCACGGACGGTTCTGCATCACCTATGGAGACAATCGTTTTTATGCTTCTGACCTTGCCATATAAACTTGGCGGGTATAGGCTGCCGAAGCCTGAACTGAACAAACGAATCGATATCCATAAAATCGCCAAACAAAGGCCTGACAGATCTTTTTATAAATGTGATCTTTACTGGTCGAAAACAAATCTTGCGGTTGAATATGATAGTGATCTTTATCATACAGGTCCGGAACGCATTGAGAGAGACTCTATCAAGAGGCTTGACTTGAAAACGCTCGGTATCGAAGTGGTTACCGCGACCCGAAGGCAGATACAAAGTGCCTTGGAGCTTGAAAACTTGGCTAAGTCAATAGCAAAAAATCTTGGGAAGCGTTTTTGGTACAAGAATCCACAATTTCAGAAAGCCCGAAAAGATCTACACGATTTGTTGCTGTAAAAAATGCTGCAGAAAAGGTGCTGTCCTTTTCCCTTTTTATTTTAGTTTGTAAGAATGATGTATCAGAGCTTGTGCTAGGGCTTCAGCCGCATGAAGGCCAGGCCGAGGAACGCGGATATTATTATGGCAATAACAAGCAAGAACATGCTGCCCTGATAAGAATATACGGATATGGCGCCGAGGACCGGAGGCGTGATCACGCCTGTTATCTGCATGGATATAAGCATTGCCGATGTGGGCAGCAGCGAACTTCCCTCATAAGTGACGACGACTCTGTTCATCAGCGTTGGAAGGGAAATACCGGTAGCCAAAGCCCCTATACCCACCATGACACACATGACCCAGGGGTTGTTCGAAAATATACCTATGAAAAGCGTCACGCCCGCCACAAAAGCCCCGTAAGTATGTAATTTCATATTGTCGACCGGCAGCTTCGGAAATAAGAATCGGCTGATCGATGTGCAGACCCACATTACGGTAATACCTGTTATTCCGATCGCTTCGGCTCCATGCTGTACGCTCATATACCTTACAAGCCAGGCGAATATCCCGTACTGCATTGTATAGTACGCAAAGCATCCGGCCAGAAGAAGGATGCTCTTCTTTCTTTTTAAGAATGACAGGACTTCCATGCCCTTGATCCTGATGGCTTCCATGTCCGTGTTGAAGATCTTTTTGCCGGCAACGTGCAGGCAAACCATGTAGATCACGACTATTACGAGGAAGCCCGGAGCTAAAACCAGGAATACCCCCTGCCAGTCGTTCTTTGTGAGCAGCGCGGCTACTAATATCGGGGCCAGTATCGCGCCAATCCCAAACCAGCCTTGCATTACGCTCTGATTGTTCGCGCTCTTCGCGCGGTTCACGTCAATTATGCTGGAATTGGAATATACGTCGATCCACCCAACACCGACGCCGAAAATCAGCGATACGATCAGGACAATACCGAAAGACCCTGCCAGGCCTGTCAAAGCCATAGTCGCGACCATCACCAGCCCGCTTAAAGCGATCATCGACGTCTTTTTTATTTTCCATCGGATCAGCACAGTCGACAGAACCGCGGCGGTAAGGCCTATGTTTATCATACTGAGCATATAGCCCTGCTCCGCCCCTACGAGAGAGAAGTGCTCGATCACATGATTGACAAGGACGCCGCTTATCATCCTTGAAAACGCGAAACCGGCGTTGAAAATCATGAGAGCATTTATAAAAATTCTCTCTGCTTTATTTCTTTCGTCGATACTCTCCATTTTTATGCTCTATCGATTATTATTCATAGTACTAAGAATCATCAGCATCATTGCCTGCTTTGGGCTCTTAATCCCTGTTTGTACTCTTCGAGATCTATCTCGCGGCCTTCTAATCGCGATTTTTCGGCGGCAAAACACATAACATGGCTGTCGACGGCGCCTCTGGCATCCGTGCGGCCGCTCGTCTTGCCTTCGCGTATGAGCTTGATAAGGTCTGCCATCAGGAAGTAATCCCCGCCGCTGTGACGGTCGAGTACAGTGGAAACCGTTACGACCTCTTTTCGGCCGGTCGCGAAATCCCATACCGTGAATTCATTGTCCTCGAGCTTCCCGAAGAGCTCCCCCTTGGTCCCCGTAAGACGAATGAATCTATGGCACTCTTCCGCGTACGCTGTCGTCGAAAAAGTCACGGTGATCCCGTTTTCGTAAAGCATATTGATGATTTGCGAATCGACGACGTCGTTGTCGCAGTGATAGACGCACCTGCCGAATCGCCCTTCCATCAGCGCTTTCATGCGGCCGTCCATGCTCTTGTCGACTGAGATGCTCTCGACGTTGAATCCGGACCTCGGCGCAGAGTACATCTTCGGCGCGTAGAAAAGGCAGGAGTCCGAGACGGGGCATCCGTCCGTACAGCGTTTCGGAGCGCCTTCGGGAGCATTCTCCGCCTTGAAGTATGTCTCTGTCGAAAAAGATGACAGCTTGACACATTTAGATTCTGCGAGCCAGTTCAGAGCGTCCATGTCATGACAGCACTTTGACAGGATAAGCGGGCCCGCTGTCGCGCTTTCGCCGAACATGCCACGCAGATAGCTGTGCGAATAATGCGCGATCCCCACATTCTCACTCAGCGAGATCGTCTTGATCTGCCCGATCGCGCCCTCGTCAAGCACCCTTTTTATCTCCGTAAAGAAAGGCGTGTAACGGAGTACGTATCCGAGTATGAAAACTTTGTCGTACGTCTCGCTCATATCCCCGATCTCAACGCAGGTCGCTGCCTCCGAGGTCATGGGTTTCTCGAGAAGGATGTGATAGCCGAGCTCCATCGCTCGTTTTGTCGGCTCATAATGGTAGTTCTCGTTCGTACAGACAAATAAGACGTCCGAGACTTTCCCCTTCGCAAAAAAGTCGTTCCAGTCGCTAAATGCCATGTCGTCGGGTATGCCGTGGATCTCCTGGAAATTCCTGCGTTTTTCGTCGTCAATTTCAACGACGGCGATAAACTGTATGGTTCCCGGATCGTTGATCGCGTATACGCCGTAAGCGTTTGTCCCTCTGTCGCCCGCGCCTATCATTGTCGCCGTAACAAGTTTCATTTGCCTTCCTCCATATTTATATTCTGCTAAAGAAATAAAATTACCGTGTCAGCTGCTCCAGGACGTCGATCGGCAGTTCGCCGGCGGGCGCGTGGTTCGGATTCATGATAGCGTCTCCGTCGATATTCTTCCCGAAAGTCGCGCCTTCGAGCACCGCGGCGTGCAGATTGCGCGGTGCCACGGCGTCTCCGACATTAACAACTTCAAGACCCGCCTCAAGAGCTTTTCTCAATAATCCGGTGTTCGGCCTCACATGGCATGTCACGACAGTATCGATCGGGAGTTCCGTAAGATTGAAGTCCCTGTCCTGAACGACCACCTTGCCGGCCTCGATTCTTATGACTGTGGAACCCTCAAGAATCGACACGCGATGCTTGTACGGTTCGGGTTTCAGTGCTTCGGCCTCGGTCAGAGCGAACCGCTTGAATGCGACGTACATATGGATGGTTTCGACCCTCGCCGCGAACTTCGGGTTTTCGGTCACTATTGTCACTTCCTTGCCGGTCGAAGCCAGGAACTGCGCGGTGTCTGCGGCGGCGTAATGATCGCCCCAAATTAGGACTTTTTGACCCAATTTTGCCATTTTACGGCCGCCGGGATTGAACTCGCACTTGACCTTCGGGCATGCCAGTACGTCCTCAAAAGCCACAACCGACTCCTTATCCCCAAAGACCTCTGGCACATAGGAAGAAGCGCCTGTCGCGTTAACAACGATATCGGCTTTTTTAAGTTCGGCGATCGCCGGCTCGTGATTCAATACCACTTTCACGTTGCCCAGCTTCTTGATCTGGCCGCGGATCCAGTCCGCGTACCATTTCATTTTTTCCTTGCCGGGAACCAGGCAATCCCCGAGGATCGCTCCGCCGAGCTCCCCGGTTTTCTCGTAAATAGTAACTTCGTGTCCTCGGACCGCGGCGTGGCGTGCCGCTTCCATACCCGCGGGGCCGCCTCCGACTACGGCGATATTGCATTTTTTGTGCGCTTTTTTCATAACAGAAAAGCTCTGATCCGCTATAGCCGGGTTGATGGCGCATTGTACCTGGCGTTTCGCCATATGTGATTCCTGCCAGCATCCCGTGAGGCACGATATGCACTTTCGGATATCGTCGTCTTTGCCGTATTTGGCTTTAAGTGCCCAATACGGATCCGCGAGGAACTGGCGCGCCAGTCCGACCATATCCGTCTTGCCCTCTTTGATGACCTGCTCGCAAAAGGCCGGCGTTCGCAGTGAATGGCTGATGATAACCGGGACCTTGACCACTTTCTTTACCGCCTCTGAAGCGTACATCGTCCAACCTTCGGGATAGTACATAGGATCGAAACCCGCGCCCGGGCTTTCCTGTATACACTGACTGAGATCCAGCGCGGCGACGCCGGCCTGTTCGAGGATCTGCGCTACCTTCACGGACTCGTCGATCTCGCGCCCGCCTACCACCCATTCGTCCGCCGAGTAGCGTACGAGGACGGGAAAGTCCTTACCGCATTTCCTCTTGATAGAAGAAATGATCTCAAGCAGGAAACGCAGGCGGTTCTCGAGGCTGCCGCCATAGCGGTCGGTCCTTCGGTTCAGATACGGGCTCATGAATTGGGAGATCAAATAACCGTGCGCGGCGTGCAGCTCTACACAGTCAAACTGGGCCGCTTGGCAGCGCCACGCCGCGTCGGAAAACTTGCCGACCATATCGATGATCTCCTCGGTCGTCATCTGTTTCGCGGCTTTTCCCTTGGCTTCCTCATTTTCGTAGAGTATCTCGTGGCTTTGCGACCACGGCATACGCATCACCATATCGCTCGCAGAGTAGACGGGATACCTGGGATAGGCTCCCTGTCTGCCGGGATGCTCCAGTTGTATGCCGGCCTTCGCTCCGTAGGATTTGATCGCGAGCGCAAGGCGGTTAAGGCTGGGTATCTGCAGATCCGAATCGGCCGCCGTACAATTGACCGTGGACTTGCCCGTCTCGCATTCCGGCGTTGTGGCGCCCACGATCACAAGTCCGACCCCGCCTTTCGCGATCTGTGAGTGGTGATGGACGTCCCTGTCGCTCGCCTCGCCCGTCGCGTACGACATACCGATATCCGTAGGGACATGGCATATACGGTTCGGCACAAGCATATTGCCTATCTCGATAGGCTCGAATAAAGCTTTATAATGTTCTTTCATTTCCTCGCTCCGTTTGTGCAGATCTATTTTGCTCTAATTGTACAGATCTATTCTGCTCTAATTGACCTCTCCGACAAGAGGGCCTTTCAGCTCCTTGACAACGAAAAATTTACCCGGCAGTGTCGGCATCCAGCTCGACGGCACCCAGATGTCCGGGCCGTATTTCAGCGTCACGAAAAACGTCATGCCCTGCCAGTTCATACCCCTGCCGACGACGCCGTCGCAGCCGCCGATACAATAATCGGAATTCATGAACAGCCCCGGACCTATGGTATTGGCCCGCGCAGGTATCTGCGTAACGCGGCTTTTAAAGCTTATGAGAGAGTTTTGCTCGATCGTCATCGGGTGAAGCTTAGCTGCGATCCGGTATGGATCCTTCATCCACTCCTCCGCGCTCTCATAGTCGGCCGCGAAATGTGGTTCCCAGAACGCTATATGGAAACAGCGCCCGATACCGTAGATCGTGATTAGCTCCCCTCCGCCGTCCTTTATCTTTTTTATTTTCTCAGGATACGTCGGCAGGTTCTCAAACGTCGCGAAATTGCGCTGGCTTTTCGGAACGGTAAACTCGCCTAAAGGCCCGTAAAACGCTATCTCCATCGCGTTCGTGAAAGCGCCGGGATGATCCGCGGCAAGCGTCTTGCCCTCCGAGTCGCTCCACTCGTCCATGTTGAAGCCCCATACATGGTCGCAGCTCAGTTTCCAGTCATTTATGAAATACGCCACCCAATGGTACATGCCCATCGGCCCCGCGGACAGAATGAGAGCCATTTCTTTGCCTTCTTCGCGCGTGCGCTTTATCTGCTTGGCGATCTCATAGCCCATCTGCATGTTGAAGCTCGCGACGTCGTCGCATTCCTCGGTCACAAAAGCCTCGTTCCAGTGAGGCATCCTGTCGAGCGCGT